>Ga0073928_10002309_pt1 | contig 33242 bp, 34 predicted proteins | sample PaiPotPPA55metaG_FD_76969 | JGI IMG/M metagenome (GOLD analysis project Ga0073928, IMG submission 76969) | Iron sulfur acid spring bacterial and archeal communities from Banff, Canada, to study Microbial Dark Matter (Phase II) - Paint Pots PPA... ...
ATGTCCTAGATCCCGTGAGTTCTTCGCCCGCTCTTTCCTCCTGGTAGCGCTTCCGCACTGGTGAGGGGGCATTAGCCCGGCGGTGTGAGATTCCCGCGTTTCTGTCATGAATCCTGACAACCTGTGGGTATTCATGATTCATGCAGTTGATTGCTGAACAGGTCGGAGCGTGACTCCGGCGCTCGCAGTGGTGCGCAACTTCGACTCGCCACTGCGGCTGACCACCGCCGAGCAGGTCGAGGACTTCGAGCAGGAGATCGTCGACCAGTACTCGCTGGCGATGGCCGGAGCCGGGCTGTCGGACAGTCACATGCGCTCGACACGTGCGGCGATCGTGGAGTTCGCCCGGTTCCTCGGCGAGCCGCTGTGGCGCGCGAGCGCGGCGGATGCCGACCGGTTCCTGCTCTCCCTGCGCCGCGACGAACAGGCCCGCGCCACCGTCTACACCAAGGCGTGCTACCTCGCGCGGTTCTATGACTTCGTGGTCTTCCGCTACCAGGGCGACATTCATGCCCTGACCGACACCGTCGTGAGCCAGCCGATCGACGAGTACAACCGGCCAGGCTGTCCGACCTACGGCCAAGAGCGCATTCCGCCGAGCGACCGGGAGGTCGAGTTGCTGTTCGGCATCTGGGGTCGCTCGATCGTGGACGCACGCAAGTACCTGCCGGCCGCCCGGGACTACTTCGCGGCCTCCCTGTGGCGCCGGGTGGGCCTGCGCATCCACGAGACGGTCATGCTCGATGTCCGCGACTGGCGTCCGGACCTGGGTGAGTTCGGCAAGCTGCACGTGCGCCACGGCAAGGGTAGCGGCGGGCGCGGCCCGAAACCGCGCCTGGTCCCGGCGATCAACGGCGCGGACCGGCTGATCGACTGGTACCTGGCCGAGGTGCGCCCGCAGTTCGACGACGGCTGGAGCGACCCGGACGCCCCGATGCTCCCGAGCGAGCGGCACGACCCGGAGACCGGGCTGTGCCACCGGGTGGGCGACGACGCGCTGCGCGCCGGACTGAAGAAGGCCACAAAGGCGTGGCTGCCGGCCTGGTCCGACCTGCTGTCCCCGCATGTACTGCGGCATTACTGCGCCTCCTCGCTGTACAACAGCGGCATGGGTCTGAAAGCGGTTCAGGAATTGCTCGGTCATCTGTGGCTTTCGACCACGACCCGGTACGTCCACGTGCACAGCGACGCGATCGACCAGGCCTGGATCGAGGCGAACCGGCGCCTTGAGTCCCGCTTCGAACTGCAAGGAGCGTGAGGCGATGCGCTGGAACCTGCGGATGCGCGCCGCGGAGCGCGGGATCTGGAAGTCCACCGACATGCGCCGACTGCTGGCCGGGGCCGGCATGGACATCAGCGCAGGGAAGATGTCCGGGCTGTGGACCGGCACCCCCACCACCATCCGCCTCGAAGACCTCGAGACGATCTGCCTGGTCCTCGACTGCGACCCCGCAGCGCTCCTGATCTGCGAGAAGGACAAGGCCGCGCTCCGGCGCCCGGTCACTGAGCTCGCCCCGGCAGCCGGGGAACGCAGCCCGTTGGTGCCGGTCGCTCCGCGGCCCGGCGCGCGCCGATCGGCTCCTCCGCTGTGAGCGCGCTCGCCCCGCCGCGCATGTGCTTCAGCTGCGGCGTCAACCGGGCAGCGTGGACCGCTCCGCGCGTGGACTACTGTTACGACTGTCTGCCCGGCGGCCCGATCGCCGCGCCACTGTGCCGCTCGTGCGGATCGAGCGAGTACTTCAGCCAGGGCTTGTGCGCCCGCTGTCATCCCGGATCCCCGCAGTACCCGGGCGCCTGCAAGGACTGCCTGGCCTGGGGCGTGTTCCGTATGCACAACTGGAAGTGCTGGGTCTGCCGCGGACACTCGGCCCACAACCCGCCTGGGCACTGCCCGTATTGCCTGCGCGAAGTGCCCGTGGGACGTTCCGGCGCCTGCCGACTGTGCTGGGAGCAGGCCGAGGCCTGCCGCGAACCCGGAGCAGCCCTCGATCTGGCCGAAGCGAACCGGCACGGCCAGCAACTGTTCCTGGCCAATGTCCCCCGACCCCGTCGAGCCCCGGTGCCCTCGGCCACGGCCACGGCCGCGACGGCGCCGCGCACGGTCGGCGACGCGTTCGCCCCCGTCCGGTACAAGCAGTACCCGCTGTTCCACCTGCCGCGCGGCACCATCCGCGTCCAGGGCCGACTGCCGGCCGCCCCCAGCCCGGCGATGAACGAGTTCTGCGGCAGCATGCTGGCCGAGCACGCCCGCGCCCACGGCTGGCGCTTCTACCAGATCGACGACGTCAAACGCGCCCTCGCCGTCCTCCAACACCTCCAAGCCACCCCGGGTGCGAAGTTCACCGCGAGCGACCTGGAAGTCCTGGCCGAACATGAACTGCCCGTCGAACGCACCCTCGATGTGCTCGAGGCCGCGGGCCTGCTCGAAGACGACCGGATCCCGGCGTTGCGCCGCTACTTCCAGGCGCACGCGGCCGACCTGCCCGAGCCGATGCGTGCACAGCTCGAGTTCTGGTACGCCGTGATGACCGAGGGCATCACCAGCCCGCCGCGGCGCCGGCCGCGCCACGCGGCGACCGTCCACCACCACATCCGCTGGATGAATCCTGCTTTGATCCAGTGGACCGCGGCCGGGCACACCTCGCTGGCCGAGATTTCCCGCGAGGAGCTCGTCGCCGCCCTGCCGGAGCCCGGCACCGCCCGCACCGTCCAGCTCCAGGCGTGGCGCAGCACCTTCTCCATCCTCAAGGGCCACAAGAAGATCTTCACCAACCCCGCTGCCGGCATCCGCCCCGGCAAGGTCGGCTCCAACGTGCCGCTGCCGCTCGAGACAGCGAAGGTGCGCGACGCCCTGAACCACCCGGACCCCGCCGTCGCCCTGGCCGTGTCCCTGGTCGTCTTCCACGCTCTGACCGCAGCGCAGGTAAGAACCCTGAGCCTGTGCGATGTCGCCGACCACCGGCTCACCCTCGACGGACGCCTCATCCCACTGGCCGGGCCCGTGCGCACCCGGCTGGCCGCCTACCTCGACCATCGCGCCCGCGCCTGGCCCGAAAGCGCCAACCCGTACCTGATCGTCAGCCGACGTACCGCAGGCAGACTCAGCGCGCCCGGACGCAACTACCCGTGGATCATGCTCGAGCTCCGGCCCCAGGCTCTGCGTGAAGACCGCCTGCTGGCCGAGACCCACGCCACCGGAGGCGATATCAAACGCATCTGCGACCTGTTCGGCATGTCCGTCGCCGGCGCCACCCGCTACACCACCACCATCGAACACCCCGACCTGCGCAGTGCGCCCGAAACGACGCTCCTGTAGCGCCGCCATCGGTAGTGTTCGCACGGTCGGCGCGAGGACCGCGCCGAACCACGGGCGGCCCAGGAGACGCAGATGACCGGCGACATCAACTTGAGTCTGAGCGAGCTGAAGGCGATGGTCGCGCCGCCGAGCGGCGTCGCCCCGAGGGCCGACTGGTCCGACGTCGAGGAAGCAGTTGGAATCCAGCTGCCCACCGACTATCGGCGGCTGGTGGACGAGTACGGCGGCGGCTATATCGACGACTACCTCTACCTGCTCGAGCCTCGCTGCCGAAACCAGTACTACGACCTCGCTGAGGCCGGAGCCGAGCGAACCGAAGCACTCCAGTACCTGTGGGACGGCGGCGAAGCGCGCCCGGCAGAGCTTGCGGCGGGGACCGAGGTGCGCGTCTACCCCTGGGCGACGACGGACAACGGAGAAGCCCTCTACTGGCTGGTGATCCCCGGCACCAGTCCGGACGACTGGATCGTCATGGTGAACGAGGCGCGCGGGCCCCGATGGGAGCGCTTCGACGTCGGCTGTCTGGATTTTCTTGTGAACGTCCTTAGCGGCCGCATCACCTCGGACATCCTGTGGTCGCGATTCCCAACCTCCCCGCACTCCTTCCACAGCATCCCGGCGCTCGAGCCACTCTGAACTGTAAAACCAGCAGCCATACTGGCTCACTGGCTCCAGCGCGATCGACATTGCCGGGTGCCGCTCCGGGCAGCCACGCTCTAACCACCGGCGCGTCGATGAACCCACGACCTTATCCACGCGTACCATCGCCATCACCTCCTTGGGTTCCGCCCGAAGACACCCTCAACATTCGCGAACCCACGTCACCCCACCGCCATCTTCTCATTAGTATAAAAAAGCTGACGTTCAAGTGGTGATAGCACTGTTTGGATAATGTGTGACGACGTGCGCCCCACCTTCCAGACGGCGCGGCCGATTTGGGCGCCGGACCAGGAGGAGATGTGCGCGCACTCGACGTCGGTCAACCCGATCTCGTCCCGCGTCATGCGCAGCGGCGCGGTGTCCTGCCGCAGGCAGATCCGCACGTCGCAGCTCGCGATGAGGTTGCGGGCGATGGCGACTTCCTCCGACCCGGCCGCGCCCACCTGCTCGAAGTCCGCGAGCCGGTGGGTGGCGAGCAGCTGGATGGTCCCCTGCGCCCTGGACAGTCGTAGATCGGAGTCAAGCTTGCGGATCATCGCCGGTACCCGCATGGCGCGCCACAGTTCGTCGCGCACGACCAGTCGGACCGGTCCGTTCGGCTCGTCGAGCGCGGCCTGGCCCCAGGACGAGACGCACGCGAGGACCATCGCCACGGTCTCATCGCCCCGCCCGTCGATGTAGGACAGGTCCACGGTCTGGATCGGCGCGTCGAAGTCGAGCCGCACGGTGGTCGGGCCGTCGAAAAGCCCTGAGAGCGAGCCGTGGATCATGTTGCCGAGCGCGTCGGTCACCGGGCGGATCAGCTCGCGCAGCTCCGCCACCGACTCCTCGCGCACCCGAAGGTCCACGGCCATGGACGGATCCGGGTCGCGCAGCAGCGCCCACACTTCGGGAATAGTCGGGTCCTTGAGCACCGTCGCCCCGGAGGCCTGCCCGGAGGCGTGGCGGATGGCGAGCGAGATCGCCGCCTCCTCGGTCGGTGTCAGCGACCGCTCCAGCCGCATGACCAGCAGCGTCGAAAGCAGCGTGACGCGGCGGCGATGCACCTCGTCCAGGCGCTCGCGCAGCAGCTCCGAGTCCGCAGGCAGGTTCCTGCCCAGCGGGCCCGCATCCAGCGGGTTCAACCTGTTGCCCAGCCCCGGCCCCAGCTCGACGGGGTCCACGCCGAGCGCCTTGGCGAGCGCCGCGTACTCGTTCTTGATGTCCCCGAGGACGAAAGTCTTGACCCCGTACGGCATCAGGCGCAACGAGAGCGCCTTGGCAGTCCCGCTTTTTCCGACCCCCGGCATCCCCGTCAGGGCGATGTTCGGGTTCGTAGTCACCCCCTTGGCCAGCCACACCAACGGGTGGCAGGTGAACGATCCGCCGGTCAGGCAGTCGTAACCGATGTACGCCCCGGCCGCGGGCATCCCACCGCCGTACAGCCACGGATACAACCCCTGGACCTGCGCGGTCGAGCCGCGGAACGTCGGCACCGCGGGGAATCGGGGACTGCGCCCGTGGAAGGGCTTGGCGCGGCCGAGCCGGGGCGGCAGCGGTTCGACCGCCGGGCGCTGCTTGGTCGGCTTGCTTTTCGGCGTCTTGGCGGGCCGGGTGGCCACCGCCCCGCCGAGGGCGGCGCCGAGATCGAATTCGGGCAGGCTGTTGCGTCGTCCCATGGCCGTTACCAGCGCTTCCGGGGCAGGCCGAACCCCAGCGGCAGGCAGCTGAGGGCGAAGCCGATGTCCTGGGCGAACCACATGCGCCGCAACTCGATCCGCGCGGCGGCGGCATCGGCCTCGAGCGCAGCGCAGGCATCGGGCAACTGCTCGGGGTCGGTGACGGTGACCGTGACGTACCCGGTGAACCGCGCGAGGCCGTGTCCGGCGGCGCGTTCGGCGTCCTGCACGTTCGCGCGGATCAGCGCGTCCTTCTCGTGCTCCGGCACGATCTGCCCGGTGCGCTCACGCATCCGTACCGCGACACTGCGAGCCGTTCGCTCGCGCATCACGTCGCGCTCGGCGATGCGCGGGGAGAGCGGTTCGATGTGCATCGAGAAGCTGCGCCGGTGAGCCCCCTCGCCCAGCAGCGGAGCCAGGCAGGTGGCGGGCACCTGGTGCTTGGGCCAGTTGTAGACCCAGTACGTCACCGAGGTCGCCCCGTCATGTGCGTAGCTGCCGACGTTGGCCTGCGCGGCGGCCGGTCCCGCGAGACCCGGGTCGACTCCGGAGGCCAGCCCGTCGACCTGCCGTCCGGTGGCATTGGAGGAGTCGGCCGCGGCCCGCCGCTCGGAGAGGTGACGCACCGAGTCCGGATCGTAGGCGGTGCGGATGACCTCGGCCAGATCGCGCGGGGTCAGCCATTCGTCGATCACCAGGTCCGCGCTGGTGACCGACCCGGCCACCGCCCGCATGTGCCGCGCCAGCACGCTCGCCGCCGCGGCCGGCCCGCCTCCCGCCGTCTTTATCGCGTGAGCAGCGCGGCGGGCATCGAGTGTGAACGCCAGGTAGGCCTCCCGTGTCGAGGTCGCCACGGTGGCGGCGCGCAGCAGCTGTTGGGAGACCTCCAGGGCGAGGATCGGCGCGTCGTCGCTGATGTGGTCCTCGTGCCAGCGGCGCAGTTCCGCCCCGCTCTCCGGTACGAGTCGCTGGAGCGCCTGAACCCTAGTGATGGGGTTGCCTTCGGTGCACAAGCCCGAGATCAGCGAGCCCCATCCGGCCACCCGCTGGTCACGGCGTCCGCTGTCAACCAGCCCGATGCCGGGGAATCGGACGCGGGCGACGGCGGTGTAGGTCTGCTCGTGCCGATTGTGGGCGACAGCAAGTTCCCGGCCGTTGCCCATGTCGGCGACCAGGATGCGGATCGGAGCCAGGAAACCGGGCAGGTCGGGCACGACGATGGGCTTCTCGCCCTTGCGCAGCGGTGTGAAGGCGGCGCCAAGGAACTTGTGCCGGTTGCGGGTGCGCAAGCTGGCGTAGGAGACCGCGGCCGTGGCCCATTCGTCGGTCGTGCGCCCGGCGATGCGGATGAACACCAGCAGTGCGAGCACGAGGGCGATCGGCCAGGCGACCACGGCTCCGGACACGTGCGAAATGGCGATCGGCAGTGCGGCGATCAGCACGGAGGAGCCCAGCATCAGGGCCCGCTGGGTGGACAGGCCGAACATGAAGTTGATCTTCTCTGGCTGCCAGCCCTGATAGGCGCGGGCGCTGGTGGTGCTCTGCCCTCCGTTCGAGGTGGTGGCCTGGCTCATCGGTCCTTCTCCTTGCTCTGAGGGTTCACGTTTGTCTCTTGTGGCGGCGAGCTCGTCGTGCTCGGGCTCGCCTGCGGCTTCCCGTCCGCGGCAGACGGCGGCTGAGCGCTGCGCGGGACGGCGCGCTGAGGCTCAGCCGGGTCGGCTGGTGCCTGTTCGCCGGGGTAGTACGCCGTGCCGTCCGTCTCGTGATGCGCGGGGGCCATCTGTTCGCTGGGCTCAGGAGCTGGCTCTGCTCGCTGCGGGATCTCCTCGGCCTCGTAGCCCGTGCCGGGCGGTGTCGGCTCGGGGCGGTCTCGCTCCGCCTGCGTCTGTCCCGCGGATCCCGGCGCATTGCCTGGCGGATTCGGCGCGTTCTGCTGTTCGGCGATGGTCTGGTTGGTGCGCTGCGCACCGTTGCTCGCCTGCTGGTTTTGCCGTCCGCCTTGCTGGGGGATGGCGCCGGCCGCCTGGTGGTAGGGGTTGGCGTTGGATAGGCCGGCGTGCCCGGCCATCTGCTCCATCCGCCCGGACACCGCGTTGACCGCGCCCTGGGCCGCCTTCGCACCGGCGACCGCCACACCGAGCGGTCCGGCGGCGGCCATCGCGGTGCTCGCCTTGCCCATCGCGGCCTTCATCGCGCCCTGCTTCGCCGCGTCCGCTCCCGAGCCACCGGCGCCCGGCCCCATGCCGAGGGCGGACTTCGCCGCGGCGGTTCGGGCTTCGGCCGCCTGCGAGAAGTCAGCGGTTGATCCGCCTCCGCCACCGGACGAGGACCCGGCCATGGCGGCGGCCCGGCCGGAGGCGAAGCCGAGCAGCCCGCCGAGCCCTGCGGCGCCGCCGACAGCGATCGACGCGAATGCGAAGAAGCGAGCCACACTTGGCCACGCGAACACCGCCAACAGCAGGATCAGCAGACCTGCAAGCGTCTCCTGGATGCCCGTGGACTGGGTGGAGACCTGGAAGCCCAGCATGAAGACCAAGGCGATGATCGGCTTGAGGATGATCAGCTGGGTGGTGGTCGAGACTAGCTTGCTCCACCACGACTTGGTCGAGTCGTTCACCTGGCCCGCGGCGGCGATCGGGCTGGTCGCCACCAGGATGGTGATCGCTGCGGCGCGCATCAGCAGTTCGAACCACAGCACGACCGTGATGATGATGCCGAGCAGGGCCATGAGCATCAGCAGGGTTGGGGCGGAGCTTAGGTCGCCAGCGAACAGCGCTCCGAGCTTCTGCCCGAGCCCGGCGTCCGTCCCGAAGCCCTGCTTGACGATGTATTCGGAGATGTAGTCGGCCGCTTGGACTCCCGCGGTCGTCACGCCGATGGTCAGCAGGAAGGCCAGGGCCGCCTTGCCCACGCCGGTCAGGCCTTGTGCCAGGGCGCTGCCTTCGTGGGTCCACACGGTGCGCAGCACCTGGAACAGCAGCAGCAGCGCGGCGACCGTACCGGCGATGGCCAGGGAGATCGTGTAGACGCCGTGCACCCCGTCGCTGCCCAGATTCACGGCGTCGGTGTTCGGGCTTGCGAAGGCGTTGCCGAAGCTCTGGAGCATCGAGGTGGCAGCATTGCCGAAGGACTGGCAGATGTTGTCCCAGACGGAGGAGACCGCCGAGCCGACGACGTCGCCGACGCAGCCTGTCAGGTCAGTGATTCCACAGGCCATGAGCAAGTTCCTTGAGATTGTGGTGCTAGGAGCGGCCGGGCGTGCCGGTTACTGGGTGAAGTTGGTCCAGCCGTCGCTTGCGGCCTGGGCGGAGCTCGGCTGTGCGGCAAGGGAGGAGTAGTCGGCGGTGTCCATCGGCAGGAACTTCCAGTCCCCGGCCGCCCAGTGCATGACCATGGGGAAGACGGCCGTGTGCGCGACCGTGCCCTGCGAGGGGGTTTCCTCGGTGAAGTAGGCCAGCAATAGAACCTGGGCGTTGTCCGCCGATTCGGACTTGAGCTGGTAGGCCACCGCGTCGACCTCGACGGAGTAGCCCTGCGGGACCGCGCCGGTCGCGGGGAGGCCCAGCGAGGTGCGGGTGTTCTGGGTTCCGGTGGCCGCGTCGTTCTGCGCGCTGGTGTAGGAGGGGTCCGCCGCCAGGCGTGCGACAGTGGCCGCGCGGTCCGGGTCGAGGGTCGATCCCAGGGCCGTGATGTACTCGTCGGCCGCGGAGATTCCGCCGACGGTCGAGTGGGGGAACTCGGTGTACAGGCCGTTGACCAGCAGCGCGCCTTGAACCAGTCGGATCTGGCCGAGGCTCGCGGCCGGGGTCGGCGCAGCGGGGCGCGCCGAGCCCGTCTGGTGCGGGGCCAGGGCGTTCGGGTTGGCGGACGCGGACGCCTGGACCGCCGCGCTGCCTCCCGACCCGAGCACATAGCCCACGGCGGTCGCCACTACACCCACCACGACTGCGGCGATCACCGCGCGCTTGGGGCCCTTGGACTTAGCCATGAACTCGTTGGATTCGGTCAGGGACATCGTCAGCCCGCTGCCCCGAAAACCGTGTTGATCAGCGGGATCGCACACGCGCTGGCGACCACGCCTATGATCGACCAGATCAGCGCGCGCTTGCCTTTGTCCACGTTGTCAGGACGGTGAGACAGCGCACCGACCGCCATGAACCCGCCGCTGGCCACGGCAACGACCGCACACGCGATCAGCACGCCCCATTTCGTGTACGAAAGCAGAAGGTTGACACCGTTCGATCCGCCGGTCGGATCGACCGGTGCGGGATTGTTCACCGGGTCGGCCAGCACGGTGAGGGTGTGCACAAGCAGCGACACGTCAGCCGCCTTCCGTTCAAGAGGGAGGTTGGGCGCGACTACGCCGAGAGCCGGCGGTGCGCCGACCGGATTTTCTCAACCGAGAAAATCGATCAACCGAAACCTACGCTATCGAGATTCACAGCTGTCAACCCCAGTCGAGAAATTTTTTCGAAGGTTGGATTCTCGATCGCGGATATGCGACACTGGGGGTGTCATGAGCGCGAAGAATCCCCAGGAGTCCCCGGCGCCCGAGAGCGGGTCGCCGGAGCTCGGCGTGCTCGCAACGCGCCTTGAGCACTTGATCGCGACGGTCCACCCACGCAACCGGGGGCCGTACACGAACGAGGAGATCGCCGAGGGGGTCAACAGCAAGGCCGGGTGGAAGGCGACCTCCACCACGGGCATCTGGCAGCTGCGCAAGGGCGCACGCACCGAGCCGGGATTCCAACGCCTGGTAGCGATCGCCAATTTCTTCGGAGTCAAGCCCGAGTACTTCTACGACGACGACATCGCCCAGCGCACCGACGACCAGCTCGAAGTGCTCGCGGCCATGCGCGACAAGGACGTGCGCGACATCGCGATGCGTTCTGCGAAGCTCTCGCCGGGCTCGCTCAAGGGCATCAAGGCGATGATCGACGCGGCCTACACCCTCGAAGGCATCCCCGAGGACTCCGAGTCCTAGCCGTTCGCGAGGCAGGTCGCACGACATATTGCGTCGTGCGACCTGCCCGTTTTTGGTGAAACTAGCCTATTGTCACGGGTTGACAACAAAGTCTTCCGCGTTTTGGGAATTGTCCGGTTCAACACGTAACGTGATCTTACGGCGGCCCGATCATGGGGTCGCCCTCGCACGCTAGGGCGCCTGGTCGAGAGGAGCCCAGCGGCGATTCGAGCACCACGGTGGGGTTCCGGATGAACACTATTCAACGGCTTCATGCTGACTGCTTGGCCCGTCTGCGGCGCCTGCCCATGCCTGAGCCCTTTGACCTCGATGAGTTCTGCCGCCGCATAGCCGACGAGCGCGGCCGGCCCCTCTCGATCCTGCCCTGGCAGCGCGGGTACATGCCGTCCAGCATCACCGGCTCGTGCATTCCCTACGGCGACCGGGACGTCATCTACCACCAGCCGTGGGCGACCGGGCTGCACCGCACGCAGATCGTTCTCCACGAGATATCCCACTTGGTGTGCGACCACGTGTCCCACGACGCGGGGCTTCCGAAAGCCCTCGTGGCGACCGGCCTGCTCGACCAGATCGAGCCGGAGGCGTTCGGGCACATGTTCGCCCGGCACGACAACTACGACGACGAGCAGGAGCTCGAAGCAGAAATCCTCGCGAGCCTGATGCTGGAATACGCCGTCGCCCACGCGCCGAGCGACGGAGATCCGCTGGTCAACCGCCTGCACGCGGCGCTGGCGCCGACCGAACGGGGGTTCGGCCGTGGCTAAGCTCGCCGTCCTCGCCATCCTGTGGACCGTCACCCTCTGGCGGGCGCCCGCAGCGCTGAAGAACCCGGCCAAACGGCCGATGTGGTCCGCGTTCGCGGCGCTCGCGGTGTCCCTGACCATCGAACTGCCCCAGATCGGCCCGCACCTGGACGCCGCGCTGCACATCACGAACATCTCCACGCTTATCAAGCATCTGGCGGGGATGCTCGCCGCGGCGTCCGTGCTCGAGTGGGTGATCGGCTCGACCAAGCCCACCAGGCGGCTCGGCCAGATCCTGGCCTGGCGCCACCTGATGACCGGCACGGCGATGGCCGCCCTCGCCGCCCTGTTCGCGTTCGTGCCGCGGATCGAGAGCAGCGACTTCATCGACACGGCGCCGGGGCACCCGGTGACTATCGCCTACGAGATGGTCTGGCTCGGCTACCTGGGCGTGGCGATGCTGTGCGCCTCGACGATGTTCGCCGTCGCCTGGCACCGCTCCGCCGGCAACGGCCGGGTGATGCAGACCAGCTTCGCTCTGCTGACGATAGGCACCGCCCTCGGAGTGATCTACGCCACCTGGCGCGTCGTCGTCCTAGCCGCGTCCCTCTCCGGCTCCGTCACCACGGCGCAAAGCGATACGGGCTTCGGCATCTCCAACCTGATCCAAGACTCGGCGATCGTGCTCATCCTGGTCGGCACCTGCGTACCCGGCGTCATGAAGGGCATCTGGTTCTACCAGGACCGCCGCGACCTGATCGCACTGCGCCCGCTGTGGGAGCTGGTCATCCCGTACCGGCCCGCCACCGTCATCGACGACGGGCCGAAGGCCGAGGGCGACCTGCGCGAGCGACGGCTGCTGCGCTTCCGACTGATCCACCGCACCATCGAGATCCGCGACGCGCTCGGCATCCTCTACGAGTACTGCGACCTGGACCCCGCCCCCCACGTCGAGGCGTTCGCCACCAGCATCGACCTGACCGGCATCGACCACGAAGCCCTCGTGGAAGCCGTCACCATCCGCTACGCCATGATGCGCGCCCGAACCGGCACAGCCGGCCACGCGATCGTCGAGGCCCGACGAGGCGGCACAGATCTGCGCGCCGAAGTCGAGTGGATGCGTGCGATCACCCGCGCACTCGACAACCACCTCCGGATGCAGACCGCCATGGTCCCCGTCCTGGCAGCACGCAACGACCTGATGGGAACAGCATGAGCACCACCACCACCCCGCACGGCCAGCCCACCGCCCGCACCGGCGCCGCCCGCAAGGTCACCGACTGGCTGGAGCCGAAGAACTGGATCCTGCTCGACGTCGTCCTCGTCGGGCTGGTCGTCGACGGCTGGGCCGGCCTGGGCTGGGGACTGCTCGGCGCCCTGTTCGCCGCCGTCCTGCCCATCCTGTTCATCAAGCGAGGCATACGCCTTGGACGCTGGGCGGACCGACACGTCGGAGCCAAGCAGCACCGACTGATCGTGATGGCCTTCATCATCGCCTCGGTCACCGTCGGCATCGCCCTCCTGGCGAGCCTCGGCGCACCCCGGCCGATCACGGCCCTCATCGTCTCCATGCTGACCACCCTCGCCGCGCTCATGGCCGTGACCCCGATGTGGAAGATATCCGTGCACTCCGCGGTCTCCTCCGGCTCCGTCCTGCTGATCGCCCTGGCCTGCGGCTGGTGGGCGCTGGCCCTCTACCCCCTCGTCGTGCTCGTCGGCTGGTCCCGCATCGCCCTGCACGACCACACCCGCAACCAGGTCATCGCCGGAGCCATCGTCGGCGGTCTCGTCGCCGCCGCCACGTACCTCCCGCTGCACTGATCCTCGATTGAGAAAAAACATCCGTTAGATGGTTCTCAATAGTTGACATAGATGCATGGCTGCCTTGTAAGCTGCGGACGTTCGCTTTTCTCATTTGCGAATGAACACAGAGACAGGCAGTCGCACATGCAAAAAACTCAGTCGCGCCCCGCTGCCTCCCCGCCGTCGAACCGGCCCCGGACAGCGGGGTTCGGCATATGAAGGCGTCGGTCAAGCTCGGCGGGATCGCGTTCGCACTCAGCCCACTCGGGATCATCCTCGGCGTCGTCCTGGTCGTCTCGGGCACCAGCGCCGACGCCGGCTCGGCGTTCGCCGCAGTCGCCTCGGTCACCTCCTGCGCCACCGGCTCCGCCGAGGTCGGCGCGGACCTCGGTGACGGGGAGAAGCTGACCCAGGACATGATGAACAACGCTTCGATCATCTACCAGGTCGGGGTAGGGCTCGGCGTCCCGCAGTACGGCGAGATCATCGCGATCGCCACCGCCGTCCAGGAATCGAAGCTCGCCAACCTGGATTACGGCGATCGCGACTCGCTCGGACTGTTCCAGCAGCGCCCTTCCCAAGGCTGGGGCACGGCCGCCCAGATCATGGATCCGGTCTACGCCTCCACCCAGTTCTACAACGCGCTGCTCAAGGTCCCGAACTGGCAGAGCCTGCCGTTGACGGTCGCCGCCCAGGACGTGCAGGAGTCAGGCTTCCCTGACGCTTACGCCCAGTGGCAATCTATTGCTACAGAGATCGTCAATACCCTGAGCGGCGCGTCAACCGACTGCGCCACCAGCGACGGGGACGGGCAGACCACCACGAGCCCGACACAGCTTCCCACTGGCTTCAGCCTCCCCGCCGGCACGCCCACCCAGGTCGTCACAGCCATCGAATACGCCCTCGCGCGGCTCGGCCTGCCGTACGTGTACGGCGGGACCGGTCCCAGCGGCTACGACTGCTCCGGCCTGATCATGGAGGCCTACCTCGCCGCCGGGATCAGCCTGCCGCGCACCACCTACCAGCAGGTCTACTCAGGCACGCCGGTCTACAACCCGTCCCAGCTCAAACCCGGCGACCTGATCTTCACTGCGGGCTCCGATGGGACCGCCGCCTCCCCCGGCCACGTCGGCATGTATATCGGCGACGATCTTGTAGTCGACGCCCCACATACGGGCACTTACATCGAGCTCAGCAAGTTCGACGGAGGCTACTGGAACGTGGAAGCGGTCGACTTCCGCCGAATTGTCAGTTAGCTGATTTACCGTGAAGCGGGCGCGCCGCATCCGAACCGACACTGTAAGCGTAGCGCACAGAAGGCTGGAGGCTAAAGCTATGAACTGCGCGTTTCCCATCCCGGGTCCGATCGCGGCCCTCGCCTCGTCGGAGCTCGGCCGAGCGCGCGGCGCCGAGCTGTCCATCGTCTCGATTCTCGACGGCGAGATCGGCGATCCGGTCACATGGGTCGACGAGCCGGACGGCGTCGGCGGAGCTGGCGGCGCTTCCGCGCGCGGGGCGGCTCCGTTCCGAGCGGTCGCCGACGATATCGGCGCCCACCTTCCGACCGGAACCGTCCTCGTTCACCGACCTGACTCCACCTTGGCACTGCTCCGGCGGATCTTTCCGGGGTGGCGACCGGCGGTCGTGCTCAACACGCTGCCCCTCACAGAGCACGCGACTATGGCCGCAGACCGCCGTCAGGACACCTTCAGCCTGGCGGCCCGTCCCAACGCCGAAACCGGCCTTGGCGCGACGGCCGAGCGCGCCGTGGCGACAGCGCGTTTGTTGCTCTGCCTCATCGACAAACTCGAGAGTGGCCGCTTCAATAGTGGCCTTGACCAGGAAGAATACGCGAACCACTTTCTATAGTCCATAATTGTGATGTAACATGTACCCATGTCTACGAGTGATGGCGCTTCCGCGGACCGCGCGGCGCCGGCCGCGGGCCGCAGGCGCGGCAGCAAGCCCAAGCACCAGAACGTCACGTTCCTCACCCAGCGGCTTGACTACCTGTTCGAGACCGTCCACCCGAAAAACCGCGGGCCGTACTCGTACCAGGAAGTCGCCGATGCGATCCTGGAAGAAGCCGGCCCGGATCCAGACGGGAAGGCGCCCATCTCTTCCAGCTACATCTGGCATCTGCGCTCCGGCCTCAAGGAGAATCCCACCCGGCGCCACATCGCGCTGCTCGCGGCGTTCTTCGGCGTCAGCCCGATCTTCTTCTTCGAGGGCGAATACGATCTCAGCGTTGATCAGATCGAGCTCGATCGCATCCTCAAGGACCCGAAGGTGCATGCCATGGTCCGTGCCGCCGTCGGCCTGTCGGACACCAGCCTCGACGCAGTTCACTCCCTCGTCCAATCGCTCCACACGATCGAACGCGAGGCGCGCGAAGGCCACTCAGCCGACCAGTGACCTCGGCCGTCTGCCGGTCCGCTGTCCGGATCGGCAGGAGCGGACCGGCGTCTAGCGTGCTGGAACAGACCACGAGCCGTTGGCGAATTCTTCGTTCCACCTCGGCCAGCCGAAGGGCGCTCGCACGTCCGGGACCACCCGGGGCACGGGCCGATGCCCCTCGGCCGCCGCTGCCTCGAGGGCTTCTGTCCATGTGCCGGAGGCAACGGTCTGGACCGGGCACGGAGCGCCGGGCCGCTGGCAATGGTCGGCGCTAGTGCAGCCGAAGCCTCCGGCGAGCAGTTGGCGCAGATGGTTGAAGACCTCGAACGGGAGTCCGCCCGCATCAGGTACCACGTGCCGACCTGTTCAGCGGAAGTCAGCCCGGCCGCGATCTCGGGGCTGCGGGGCAGGTAGAGGCGGCCGTCATGGTGGCGGACCATGAACAAGCGGTCCAGGATGCTGACCTCGTCCCCGGCCGGGTGGTGCTGGTCGCGCCACGCCGCAGCGTCCTGCGGCGTGCCGGGGCCCCACAGCAGTTCGCAGGGCGTACGGGTGGCCTCGTACTGGGCGTCGAAGTGTGCAAGCTCATCATCGAGCGCGGCACGCACGAGGACGCATGTCCACGTGCCGGGCTCCACGTCACTGCGGAAGCCGTCAGCTGACCCCAGGTGATCGTGCCGCTGGTGTTCCAAGCAATCGCCGCCACCTCGCGGCGGATCGGCGCCGGGTAGAGCCGTCCGCCCGGCGTCGTCACCTCCCACAACCGGTTTATGATCTCGGCGAGGTCGCCGATCGCCATCGAGGCGAAGCCGGGATCGAGCAGGTGGTACCCCGCGCCGTGCGCCGCGCGGTTGCGGAGCGTCTTGAGCAGCGTCTCGTGGTTGCGGTTGCGCCGGCCGTGCAGCAGCCCGACCAGGCGAGCCCAACGCAGCAGCGGGTCCAGCATGCCGTCGAAGCGGACCTGCCGCCCAGTCACGTCGACTTGTAGCTTCCAGTTTTTCGGGGACCTCAGCCGGCGGTCCGCGTGGATCTCCTCGAAAAGCCCTTCGAAGTCCACGGGGCGTAAAACGTGCGCGGTGCCGTCCAAGTCCAGGAACGTGATCACGCCGCCGTAGTAGCTGAGGAATCGCTCGCGCAGGGCGTATTCGAGGATGAGCCGGGCGCGGTCGTGCGCGACGGTGTACAGGTCGTACCAGAGCACGCCGTAGCCGTAGATCTCGCGCAGCTGATCGAAGGTAGCTCGCACCTGTTCGGGGACGACGTCAGCGAACTCCAGGCGCCCGATGACCTGCTGGTGGTATTCGGCCACTGCTTCAGCGTCCGTCTTCTGGCCCAGGCCGAACGGCGTGAAGTACCGGGCTCGATCGTCGGGCCGTTGCAGCTCCTCGAGCGACTTGATGTCCATCTCCCCACCAGCCTGTGCAGTCGTGACCTCCAGGCTACGGCGCTGGCCTCGGTCAGACCGCCGATTTCCCGAAGCCATGTACTCCTGTAAATGATCCAAGAAATTCGAAGATGTGGGTTGACAGTTACGGGTGACGCCCGCCTATGCTCAGACCAAGGCGTTTACGCCAGTACATGGAGCAAGGAGAGTGTAGATGACAGTAAAGAACTTCCGAGGTCGGCACCGCCGACCCAAGCACCGTCTCACCCGGGCCCTGGCTACCGCGCTACTGATCACCGTGCTGATCGGCGCCCCCGCCGTGGCCACGATGGACCGCCCCGCCGTCTACTCCGTCACTAAGGAGCGCTGATGTGGGCGACCAGCGGCCCTGAGCCGACATTCGACGAAGTCACCCAGCTCCTGCGCTGGGGCCGGGCCCAGCGGATATCGCTGGACTACGACGACTTTCTCTCGTTCGACGACGAGGACCTGTTCACCTACACCACCAGGCGCACCCGCCCCCGCTACAAGAGCGAGCGCCGGCGCGGACACCGCGAGAGGGACAAGCGATGAGCACCTATCTGACACCCGCCGAAGTCATGAAGACGTTGAAGATCGGCAAGACGAGCTTCTACAAGCTCCTCAGTGACGGCGACCTCAAGTCGTTCAAGATCGGGCGCAGCCGGCGCGTGCCAGAGTCCGAACTACTCGACTACATCGCCGCTCAGACCGCAGCCGCCACCTGACCCGAGACGCCCGACGTACCGAACAGCTCGACCGACAGCAAGGAGCGCCTTTGCCGGCCTTTCCCCTAGACAACGGATGCGACCTGCGAGACAAGATCGACTGGGAGGGCGGCGTGATCGGCGCCCTCGAATGGGGCCTCGATCCCGGGGACATCCCCGAGCGCTACCGCGCCGAGTGGCGCGAGATCGCTCAGCTTTACCACCAGCTCGACGAGCGTTGCACCATCTTCTACAGCGGCCTTCCTAGCGACGACACCGAATAGGCGCGCCCCAGCTATCGGGAAGTCCGAGGCAGCCCCGTTCCCTTGGTGAACAGACCCAAGCGAGCGCCACACGCCGTCACCCGAACCGTTCCTCTCAACCCTCAGGAGTGCACACGATGCGCCACATCCATATCCACGACCGATACGCCGAGACCCCGCCCGAGAGCTGGCTCGGGCGCCGCTGGCAGTCCACCCGCCGGCTCGCCTGCGGCTGCCAGCTGACTGGCATCATCACCGCGCTCAAGCCCGGCGCCGTTCGCGTCCAATGGTCCCAGTGCCTGCACTGGCCCGACAGCTGGGAGCCCACCGACCGAGGCGTGCCTGCGCGAGCCTAACCTGTACCAAGAGCAGCTGGGCCCCTCCGGCAGGAGGGGCCCACTCCGTAATACGCCGATTTGGCCAACGACCGGCCCATCCAGGAAGGCCGTGACCAACTTGCCACTATTGCTTGCCACCGCAAGATGATCGGCTCTACAAACGGGCTTGCCCAGGCCCCTTGCCGGGAAGAGCACTGCAGTGGCCAGCATGTGCGTCGATTGCCGCTACAATGAAGGCTGCTCCGGGCGCTTAGCTCAGCGGTAGAGCACTGCGCTTACAACGCAGTTGTCACTGGTTCGAACCCAGTAGCGCCCACCATATACATGCAGCTCAAGGGCTGTTTGTTGCGTGTACCAATAAGCACTCTGCCTCCGTTCGGATTGGTCCCGTTACAGCTGGGTCGAGCAGTCCCGGACATGGGCGGCGCATACGCCAGGGCACAGCTTCCGAGGCTGGGGCTCAGTGACTCTTAGGCGGCCGCTCTGGCGCAGGCCGCGAAGGCCTAGCCGCCATGCCCTGGCGTCCACGCCGCACGAGTCCTACGACGTGCGCCGGGTCACTACGCCTACGGCTACGCCGTGCCAGGCGCACCTGATGACCAACCGCGGCGGCCGCCTGGAATACTGCTTTGACCGGCTGACTCCAGAGTCGAGACCATGAGCAAGTGACCGTGCGCCCTGTGACCGGCGACCAGATGCCGGAACTCATCAACCAGTCTCGTTTCGCTGTCGAGCAGGAAGCGGCGTCGCTCAGTCCACGCCTCGGGGATATATTCACCGCGCGCGCAACGACGGGACCCGGGGCTGAGGACCGGGTCGCGTGGCGGGCCGCGCACAAGAACCTCAAGTACTCACGGCGCAAGCTGATCAACTGTGGTATCGATCAGGCGCGGCTGATCTACGGCAACGGCTATGACCACCTGGTCACGCTAGGCCGGATCCTTGGGGGCGACGGCCAGGCGGCACTGTTCGCTCACACCACGCTCGCGCGTAGCGTCGCCGAGGCAGCAGTGCGCATCGCGTGGCTGCTGGCCCCGGATACCACCTATGAGCAGCGGCTTCTGCGCGCTACAACCTTTGCCTACGATGGGGCACTCAACAGAGCCAAGGGATTCCGGGAGATCCCCGAGCATGGCCACAGACTCAGTAGCCGACGCCCTGCGTTGCTCGCGGACGGCGAGGGGACGATCAGGCGCCTGAAGAAGGTCATCGCCCTAGCGGGGATCGGCGTCGAGACCAACAAATCCAAGCCGGTGCGCTTGGTTCTCGGCACCGAATGGGTGCCGATGAAATTCGAGGCCGGAACACAGATGCGCAAACTACTCCCAGGCCTCCCGACGCTCTACACCACGGGCTCGGCCATCGCCCACAGCACGGCCTGGATGCTCAACGAGTTCCGAGAGGACCACGGGCCCGAACTGCAACTCACCCTGGACCAGACACAGCTCGCGACCGCCGCCAAAGCGGGAATCGCATCGTCGGAACTGATCGTCCAGACATACGCCCGCTACTACGGCCTCGAACCCGCGCCCTACATACTCGAGTCTCGCCAGAGGATCGCGACGGTCGACCGTTGGATCCGACAGCACCAGGCGGATACGGAGATGGTCAAGATGCATGCTGCTGCGACAGCCGTTAAGCCACGGGGACCCCGGCGCCCACAGGCAGGCACGCCTGGCATCCGTCGGCGAAAGTAGAGCCGGAGCAAATTCGCTGAGCCCCTTCTCAGACCCGTCGGATCGACTTCGGCAAGTGACTGGCCGCCCGTGCTAGGCGGTGTTGACAGTTTCGAGCACCACCGGCGCGCCGTCAGTTCTCGCTGTGGCAGGCATCAACGCGATCAGCGGGATGTACCCATGCTTGGGTGCATCAGGGTATGAAGCTCAGTCAAGATCGCGCAGAGCCGCGGGCGCCAGCAGGTTGACTGCCGGGGAGTTCTCATGCGGGACTCTTCCGCGCTCGGCGATGAGCGCGTCTGCGGCATTCCCGGCCTGAGCGACTCCAGCCGCGACATAGGCAGTCGCGTCAAGCCGACCTGCTTCGGCGATCCACGAACGCTCGGCCAAACTGGTGAGCGCTGCGGCCGCAATCAGATGTGGCGCGTGATCTTTTGGCACGCGGACATCGGCATCAGAGATCGCATCGAGCGGAAGTTCCCGGATACGCAATACGCGGTAGCCCGCACCGGTGAGCCGTGCAGTCTTGGCCGTATCTGCGGCGTGGCTGTCTGCGTGCCAGTAGGACCCGTCGTACTCCACGACAATGTCGTCGAAGAGCATGTCGACGGAGATCTTTCGCCCTGGCGGTGCCGCGATATACGGGTTGTGCTCGATTGTGTCGGTGTGGCGCGCAAGGACGTGAGCCAGTTCGGCGAAGACCCTGATTTCGATCTTGGAAGTCGCCTTGAGGTAGCACTCTGAGCAGCCTGTCCCGCGGCCCGTCCGGCTGTCGACGGTGGTCTCCCACTCGTGCGCGCGTGCGCACTGCCACCACACTTTGCGGTCGGTCTTGGGGGCTACCTGGTCGGGGGTGAGTGTTCCGTTTCGCGTGGGGTGCCATTCTGCGGCGATGGCTGGGTAGGTGGCGGCGAGGTCGTTACCGTAGCCGATCTTCTGGTGTGCGCAGTACGGACAGCCTCGTCCCGCTGTTCGGCTCGCGATCACAGCCTTCCAACTGTGGTCTTTGTTAGCCGTACAGATCCACCAAGCGCTCAGGTGCGAGTTGGGCGTCACCAATTCGGGGGTGAGTTCACCGTTTTGGTCCAAGTCCCACTGTCGAGCGAGTTCGGACTCGCGTACCGCGAGGTTGTTGAGGCTGGTCGCGCGCTGCCCGGCACAGTATGGGCAGCCGCTCGGGTCCTTGGATCTCGTTCGGACGCTGATAGTTGCGCGCCATTCGTGCTCGCTGTCGTCCCGGCATCTCCACCAGACGACGGTCTTCGAGCCACGTTTGAACTGGGCCGGGCGGGATTCGCCGTTACGCTCCGGATGCCACTCGGCCACGATGCCCGGAAACTCGTCGGCGAGCGACTCGCCCTCGGCCGGCCGTCGGCGCGCCGCTGCCATCTTCTGTGTTCCGCACTTCGAGCACCCACGGCGTCCATGAGTCCGACTGGCGACCATCGCTTCCCACACATGCTCACATCTCGGGCACACCCACCACGCCTTGACGTGCGAAAAAGGGTGAATTGCGCTGGCGTCGAGCTCTGCGTTGCGGTCTGGATGAAGTTGCGCGGCAACTTCTGGGTAGAGGGTTGCGAAGTCGTTGCCGTAGCCGACCCGGTGTCCGGAGCAGTAGGGGCAGGGCGTTTTCGCTTTCACGAGGTTGCTGACCTGAGCGTCGAACTCGTGCCGCTGAGGGCAAATCCACCAGACCTTCCGGTTCGACAGGCAGGTGACATCGCGTGGGGTCAGCGTCCCGTTGAGCTTGGAATGCCAGAGCGCGGCGAGGTCGGGTCGCTCGCTGGCGAGATCCCGATGGGTCAGATGCGGGCTGCGCCGGTTAGCGCATACCGGGCAGCCGGATCCTGAGACACGTTTCTCGACGCCCGCTTGGTAGGAGTGGCCTTTCGAACACCGCCACCATGCCTTCCTCGGTGAACCGGGGACGACCTGATCGGAGGTGACGTCGCCATTGAGCTGCGAATCCCACTCGGCAGCGATCTCCGGATGGCGGGACGCCAGATCGTTGCCAAAACCGATCTTCCTATTGGCGCAGTACGGACAGCCCGTGCGCTGACCAACGCGCCTGGTCACCGTTGCCTGATAGGTGTGGTCCTCGTTCTTGGGGCACTGCCACCACACCGGCATGCCGGAGCCGGGGACGACTTGGTCAGCAGTGACTTCACCGTTGAGCTGCGAATGCCACTCAGCCGAGATCTCCGGATGCTGATTCGCCAGATCATTGCCGTACCCGACACGCTTGTTCGTGCAGTACGGGCACCCGCGCCCCAGGGCCGTACGATTGCTGATCTTGGCATCCCAGTCATGAAGCTTCTGGCACCGCCACCACGCCCTCTTGTTCGACCGGGCAGGGACCTGCGAAGGGACCAGGGCACCGTTCAGGTTCGGATGCCACTGGGCAGCTACTTCAGGGAACTCGCTCAGCAATGTCACACTCGCGAACTTACCTTCGACGCCCGACATCACCGGTTGCGTGACCAGACGATCGTATTTCTGGCCGCTGCCGTCGGAGAGCTAATCCGCTGCGTGCCCTGTCGTGACCGCCGTATCCTTGAACGCTCGGCACAACATGGGAGACGGTCGTGGAGTTCAAGTCGTGGGATCAGCTGCGCGAGCCCGACCAGCGGGCGCTTCACTTCACGCCCTGGGGCCTCGGGGCACCGATGCAGCCGGTGGCTAACGCAGAGTACCTACAGAAGGTTCTCGCCACGCTCGACCTGGCGCCGCAGGTCGCCGAGGGCACGCAGCGCTCGTTCGACCGGCTACGCGGCATGGTGCCGTACGGCATCTTGAACTACGAAATCTTCACCGCAGTCGATGACCTCGCGCTGCTGACCATCGAGCAGGCGCTACGCGACCGCTTTCTCGATTACCACCACGGGACGGTCGTGTTCGTCGACCCCACCGGGGCCGACAAGGAATTCCCGGTGACCAGCTACGACGACGTGTACCGCCTCGCGCAGAAGAAGGGGAAGGCGAACAGTAAGGCGATCGCCGCGGCCAAGAAGGCCGGCACGCCGATCCCCTCGCTGTGGGAACTGCGCGTCGCCGGCGGGTCCATGCGCTTCGAAGGGATGCTCGCCTCGCTGCGCGAATGGGCGCGTCGACTCGGGCTGCTGCGCGGGCAACGCAACCGCAGCATCGAGGGCACCTTCACCAAGCTCCGCAACTACGTCGCCCACCCCGGCGGCTACAACCTCGGCACCCCGGTCGACGCGCTCTCGATGCTCTCCGACCTCGCCGAGATCATCAACCAACTGTGGGGACAGCGCACACCGGGCGGCCGCCTCTACCCCGCCCCGGTGCACCGCGACGTCGCCGCGTTCGCCTGGCGGGAAGGGGACTTCTTCTCGATGCTCGCCAAGAGCGTCCAGCACGCAACCGACCTGGACGAGGGCTATCAGTACGCGATCGTGCTGGCCGTTGCCGCCGGTCCGCACAGCGACCCGCACCTACCGCAGTTCGACTCCCTCTTCGAGACGACCTCCTATCCGGTCGACCTGCTGTGGGGCCCCGGCACTCGAACCCAGGCCGTGGCGTGGCTGAAGGCCAACCGGCCCGGGCCGGACGAGTTCGACTACCTCGACCGGCTCGTCGCCCTGCGCGCCGACGGCGGGCAGCTGTCCATGCCGATGCGCCTCGAGGTCGCCGCCGGGCTCTCGGCCGGCGAGCAGCGTGGTCGGTGGTACCTAGTGCGCGCCGACTTCCCGAGCGACGCCTTCACCCACGCGCGCAACCTCGAATCCGGCGCCCCGGGATGCGCGACGGACGGGCCCTGCCGCACCTGCCACGCCGAGACGGTGGCCATCGGAACCTTTGCCGAGACCGTCGCCACCCTCGACCTCGAACCGATCACTCCTCCCGACCTACGCGGACCGTTCGCTGGCCCCCGCAGCATGCCGGTTGGCTCTACGCAGTAAGGAGACCACGTGACCTCGATCTACCTGGACGCCGGAACCAACCTTCGCGGGTTCACCCCTTTTACATGGCGCCGGTGATGACGTTAGCGGCCACCTGCACGAACACATCCTTGCCAACGCCGCGCAACGCCTCGAAAGCCTGATGCAGACGTCCGCGCCGCTCTTCGTCCGGCTCAGCCTCGATCGCGCGCTCCAGGCCGGTCAGCAGCCGCTCCGCCAACTGCTGCGGGTCGGGCCACGCCCCGATCATGCGCAGGCCCCGCTCGGTCACCTCGGTAACCGAGACCGGGTAGGGAAGCTCATCAGCCTTGGATCCGTCGATCAGGCGGGGGTCGGCCTGCCAAAGATCACGCAGCGCACGCTGGACACTGTCCTCGGTCATGCCGGTCAGCTTCACGAGCTGATCGACGCCCAGCCTGGGTGCGTCGATCGCGTCGAAGTGCTCCGCCAGCGCCCGAAGGACGGGCAGGTCCCGGGTCTCCCAGATCCGCTCCACAGGCTCAGCGGGTCTCGCGAGGCTCGGAGTCCACCGCTGTGTTCAGGGTCGGCCGATCATCGGCTTTGTACTCGGTGGCCATATGCTGTGGCCGGTCGTTGGCCTGGGCGAACAGCGCCGCGACCGTGGTCGGGTCAGGGGCTGGCTGAGCTTCCTGTCCGGACTGGCTCGGCTGGGACTGAGACGGTTGGGATTGGCTGGGTTCGCTGTTCTGGGGCACCATGACTACCAGTGTGCACCACCGAGCCGACAGTCAGGGCGAATCCGACGACCAGGAAGACCAGGCTCACCACCCAGGCCTTCACCTTCCGGTCGTGCAGGACCGCGTTGTGCTCGAAGATGCCCAGGCGAAGCTGCACAAGGCGCGCAAGCGCCGTGGGACGGTCCAACATCACGTACTCGCCGATCATGGCTTTGGGCGAGGTGTCCTTGTAGGCGACCAGCATCAGCGAGCCGACGGCGGACAGGAACGCCAGCCCGAACGCGCCGACCGACATCCAGCCCAGCACGGGATGTGCGACCGTCTGACGCGCCTGAAACGTCATCGCCGTGACCGAAAAGCCGCCAAGCACCCCCGCCTTGGCGTCAACCCTCGCGCCCGAGTCGCTCTGGCGCTTGAGACGCTCCGCGAACTCGGCGTTCAGCAGTTCCAGGGAGTCCTTGTGCTTCTCGTCGAAACCCGGATCCCCCGGCAGCAGCAGCCTCTCGTGCGCGACGGGAACCGGGTCCGGAACCTGACCAGACTGCGTGTGCTCGGCACGAAGACGCTGCCGGGCTGACGAGATCCTGCGAGCGAGCGACGACACTGCGTGAGGTTACCGCGTACCGGGCGCATCCTCTGCATTGCTGGAACCGGGCCGTTCAGGGCCCCTGCTTCGGCGGGCCGATGATCGGAGTGTAGTCAGCGGGAGGCGATCAGCTCGGGTCCGGTTCCGGTAGCGTCCGCGCCAGGTCGTCTTCAACGTCAAGCCCGAAAGAGGCCGCGATGTTGGCCACCTGGAGGCCGACTCCGGCGCGCAACTCGCCCAGGGCCTCGCCGAACCAGTAGTCGTGCATCTGCCACCGCTTTTCGCGGAACAGCTGGCGACCGGCCGCGGACGTGTCGCGATGGTCTTCGGTAGCGCCGACCCGTTCGAGGAAGCGCGTGCAGTAGCGACGCATGAGCCGTAGCGGCTCGCGCAGTTCGGCGGCGATGCCGCCGTCACCGATCACGGTGGTCAGGAAGTCGCGGATCTCAAGGACTGAGGCGACGCACTGCTCAGGCACCTCGTTGGTATAAGTCGAAAACAGCACGCGGCGGGCCTCGACGTAGGACACAACTTTCCTAGCCACGGTCACATCGACGGTCGGGGGCGTCCAAGACATGCCGAAGATGGGCGTGCTGACGCCGTTCACGCGTGCGATGATCTCGGCGAACCTCACTCTACGATGCTCGCACACGCCACATTGAGGTGTGTGCGAGCCGCGCGGAAACCGCTTGAACGGATTGGCACAATCGACATATGACCGACGCCGAATCGCGCGAAGCGCTGAACTCCGCCGCGATGGAGGAGACGGCCCGCAAGAGCCGACGGGCGATGTGTCGTGCCTTGGCCGCAGCGTTCGAGCGCACGGGGCAACTCCTGCGCACTTCCGGGCACTTGTCCGGACCGCAGCGGGTGGACGGTACCTCGCCATTCGGCAATGGCGATGATCGGCTCGTCGCCCTGGGATACCTCGGCGAAACGGCCGCAGCGCTCATCGCCGGCGGAGTCGAGCTGATCGAGCGCGAGAACCCGTACGCCGTTGCGGCACTGAACCGCCAGTTGGTCGAGGTGGAGTACCTGACCTGGGCCTTCGCCGAAGACCAGGAAGAAGCCTCATCTTGGCTGCGGGCGACGAAGTCGGAGCGACTCCAGCACTGGCAACCCCGGCACCTGTACGGCCGCTCCCAAGGGCGCTTTCGAGGCCGGGACTATCAGGAGCACTGTGAGGTGGGCGGGCACCCAACGCCCGTAGGCATGCGCACCGTGTTCGGGCCAGGCGCACATCCGTCAGCCGAGATCATCCTGTACGAGACCGCGAATCACGGTCTCAGTACGTGGTCGTATTTACTCTCGGCGATCGACGCCCATTGTCAGAGTGACGGCTCCGACTCCGCTCACCTCGTTCCCCAGGAACTCGCCGAAGCGCTCCAGGCTGCGGAGGCCCGCTGGCGCGAGGCGGACCGGCTTCCAGCCGTGTGGCCCGCGCCTTCCGTCGACAGCGCGTCAGATCACCCGTCCAGCCGGTGAATATCCCTGGCTAGCAGGGGTGAGGTGAACTCAGCGCCCGCAGCGTTAGCGCACCGACACCCAGTCGCCCGCCTTGAAGGCGGCCTGAGCTACCCGGAGTTCACTATTTCCATCGGACCGGGGTAGATCAGAGGTCTCGTTCGTCGTCCAACGCGGCGATGGCTGGCCCCACGGAGGCCGCTGCTATCGCACGTCGGAGAATCGGCTCTTTGAGCTGGTAAACGAATCGATACGTGCGGCCACACCCCGTAGTCTCACCCATACACGCGGACGCGACGCCGCGCGGCAGACAGAGGGCTGCCGCTGCGGAGGCACGGATCAGGAGCACAGGTTGTCCGACAGCGGAACAGCAGACATCGAGACGATCGCCTCGATGGTTGAGCAGACAGAATCAGTGGATCTGCGGGCGTTAGTGATTCGCGACGGGGACAACTGGCAACTCTCCCATGCGACCGTGATCGTTGGCGGCGATGCCGCTCCTTCAGAACGGACATGGCGCTACTCCCCAGCGATCTTCTCCGAGCAACGAGTCTCCGGCCCGCTGGCCGCTGCCCTGATTTGCGGCGAACCGCAGGAGATCGCCGGGCTGAAAGTCCAGGTGCCGCCTGCTCATTCCGGCGGGCGCCTCCAGCGCCTCGAGGGCCAGCGCGAGTGGGGCCGCCTCATCACGCCCGTGCCGCGCACGGAGTGGGAGCTCCGTGCGAGCGGTACCGACTCCTCGGAGCCATGGCACTCCGCCGTGATGGTCGGCGAGGGCCCCACCTTCGTCAGCTTCGAGGCAGCCTACAGCTCCTTCTTCCTCCGCACCCTTCCGAGCAATAACGCCTCCCAGCGGGCGCTATGGCGCGTCATCCGTTTCGACCGACGAGGGTGGTTCCACCGGATCACCATCGACTCCGACTCGCTGACCGTCGTCGTCCGGGGCACCGACCTGGCTGGCGCGGTGATCGACCTGACGACTCCGACGACCCACTTTGCCCGTCCGGTCGGCACCGGTCGCAAGGTCAAATTCCGTCTGCCAGCGGGACTGATGAGCCACACCCTCTTGGTCCTACGCCGCGAGAACGACTGGCTTGATCTGCGGCATTTCCTGTCCGCCAGCCCGTTGAACACCAATGACGAGTCCGTGGTGTGGGTCCAGCAGGGCACGGACGTTGAAGTCATGATCGCCAGCGGTGAGGGGCCGCACGTCGAGTTCAAGCAGGAAGTCCCGCACCAGAACGGTCCGAGAAAGAACGTCCTCAAGACGGTCGCGGCCTTCGCATCAGGCGAGGGAGGCACGATCCTGTTCGGAGTAGACGACGAGGCCCAGGCCATCGGAATCAATCCAGCCGACCTCGACCGCCATCAGCTCGCACTCACGAGCATGATCCGCGACTCAATCGGGCCTGAGCCCCCCGCCTCGTTGCGCCCAGTCGAGCGCGACGGCAAAACGCTGCTGCTGCTAGAAGTAGCGGCGGGCGGGCGCTGGTTCGCGCTCAACCCGAACACAGCGCCGGAGTTCTACGTCCGCCGCGGAGCTTCAACCGTGCGCGCCCGCCACGATGAAATCGCCGCGGGCTTTACCCGCCAGTCCGCCGCCACTGCCCAGCCACGGTGGGGTCGTGCATAGACGCTGCAATTGACCGGTCGTGGAACGTCATGGGCCGCTCCAGCCAGCCCAGTAGGTGCAGGCATCGCCTCAGGCCTCGGCACAAATCGGTATCGGGCCGCGTGCCACCTACGTAGAATGCTGATATGGCGGGCTCCGCCGTGCAAGGTTGCGCACTGTGGCCATCGGTGTCGGGAGGGACGTTGATGCTGCGAATCCGCGGACTGCTTCAGACCGACACGATCGTTCCACTCGTCCTCGTCGTAGCCGCCATCGTCATGACGCTGGACCCGACCGTGTTCGGCGTGGCGATCACCGACCGGCAGATCATCCTGGCGTTCTTCGGGTTCCTCGGCATCGACGCGCTTGTCGAGCGGACCGGCCGCCTTTACCGGATTGAGCACGATCTCAAGGAACTCTCCAGTCGGATCACAGGCCGGACCCCGGCCGACCGTGTGTTGCGCGCACGCAGCTCGTTCGAACGCATGGATGTCCTGACGGGCCGGGCCTCGCGCAGTGTCCTGATCATCGGCATCAATCTGGAGGGGGCCGTCGCGGCGTGGAGCTCGCTGCTCGCGCTGATCCAGGCGGGCGGCACCGTGCGGCTACTGGCGATGGATCCGCACGGCGACGCCATCGGCCCCGCCGCGAGCAGCGCGGGAGTCGATCCCGACCTGCGCGCCCAGAAGATCATCCAGAATCTCAACCTCCTGCGTGACCGATTCGCCGCGGAGCTGACCGTCGCGCAGCAGCGGCGCGTCAGCCTCCAGATCGCAGACCTCGCTCTGCCCATCGGTGTCGTCGGCCTGGACACAGGGACGAAGAGCGGCACGCTGGTCGTCCAGCACTACCTCGCCGCCACCGCAGCCGAGCAGGCCCCGCTGCTCGAGCTGCACCGAGACCTCGACCAACCGTGGTTCGACCGCTACCTGGCCCAGTGCGAAGCCTGCTTGAGAGGAGCGCGGCCGTGGTGAACACCGCCACCTCCCTGCCCGGAACACCCCCACCGTATGTCAATGCCGTGCGCAACTTCTTCGACCACCAGTACGCCACCCACCCGCGGTACTGGTGGCAGGGGGACAACCGCTACAGCCTCGAACCCTCCCAGCACACCCCCTTCAACGCCCTGGTCCTACAGATCGCAGCCCGCAGGCGCCCCGGACGGGCACTGGACCTGGGGGCGGGCGAGGGCGCCGACGCCATCCGGCTGGCCAAGCTTGGCTACCAGGTCGACGCGGTCGAGATCAGCCCGGTGGCCTGCCGGAAGATCGAGCGCTTCGCGCGGGCGGAAAACGTGAAGGTGCACGTACACAACGACTCGATCCTGGACGTAGCGCTTCCGCACGCCAGCTACGATCTGGTGCTGTTCAACGGGTCTCTCCACTACACGAGGGAAAAGAACGCCGTCTTGGCGCGCGCGACTGCCGCCAGCGCGCCCGGTGCGGTACACGCGCTCGCGTTGTTCAGCACCGCGACGCCGCTGTCCGCCGAACACACGGCCGTGCCCGTCTTCCCGGAACCGGAGGGTGGCACGGTCGAGCAGTACTACCGCAATTGGGACATCCTGCTGCTAGCCTACGATCGGGACCAGGCCGAGCACTCCCACCCGGGATTCGAGCCGCACGCCCACAGCTACATCAAACTGATCGCCCGACGGCCCGAGGGGACCCGATGACCCCGTCCAGATCCGAGATGCAGCAGGCCCAGTCCCTCTGGGACTATCTGCGCGTGGGTCAGAAGGTCGAACCGGCCGAATGGATCCTGGTCTTCGGCAGCCACGACCTGGCCGTGGCAGATCACGCAGCAGAGCTCTACCACCAGGGCGTGGCGCCGATGATCCTCGCCTCCGGCGGCTCGCGCGCCGTGCCGGAAGGCAGCGGCCACGCCACCGAGGCCGACGCCATCTTAGACATCCTCCTCAAGAACGACGTCCCCAAAGAGGCGGTCGCCCTCGAACGGCTGGCCAGCAACACAAGCGAGAACTTCTGGTTCTCCGCCGAACTGCTGCGCGACCGCGGCCTGGACCCGCACCGCTTCCTGATCGTCCAGAAGCCCTACACCGAGCGCCGCATCCTAGCCACCGCCCGACGCCGCTGGCCCGACAAGAACGTCCGCGTCACCTCCGAGCAGACCAGCTTCGAAGAGTACTGCGCCGGTGAGATCCCCGTACCGAAGATCATCTCGATGCTCGCCGGCGAGATCGTGCGGTTGGACTCCTACGCCCACTCCGGACTGATCCAACCCGCCGAACCCACACCCCCGCACCTCCTCGAAGCCGCAGAGCACCTACAGGCCAACGGGTATGACAGTCGCCGACTCGCCGCAGCTGCCACGGCTCCAGGCACCGCCAAGCCGAGCAGACCACGCCATAAATAGCCACGTATGCCGAGCGGGCAATGCCGTTGGGATGATCCACGTCCGCGGACATGATGATGTTGCTCCATCAGATGCTGAGGACGCCAGACGTAGCCACGATTGCGAAGCTGCCAGATCAGCCTGAAAGGAGGCGGGCAGCCGCGCCGGCGGACTCGGCTCGCGCTTCATCCGCCAGCGCGACGTAGAGACGTTGCGCTGAGCGATACAGCTGGGCGGCCTGGTCAGTTCGACCGCAGTCTTCGAGAGCAGCGGCGGTTTCCTCGAGGATCTCAGCCTCGCGGCGTTGTGAACCTAGACGCTGCTGGTGATCCAGCGCCCGCTTGAATACTTCGACAGCAGCATTCGGATCGCCCGACGCACGCAGTGCGCGCCCGAGTTCGATGAGCGTCCTCGCGCTGGTGATGTCGTTCTCTCGATGCTCGCTGATCTCGAGGCCTTCGCGGGCCGCAGCCAGTGCATCGTCGATCAGGCCGAGCTTCAGCTTCGCGCGGCTGAGCGGCGCCAACGCGTCCGCGAGGTAGAACTCGTGACCGAGTTCGCGGTGCAGGGCGATCGCCAACTCGAGCTTGCCCACGGCATCAGCCGGGTCATCGGCATCGACGGCAAGCTCGCCCAGGTTCGCAAGGGCGAAGGCGATGAAAGCACGGTCGCCGGTCGACTCGGCCAGAGATCGGGTGCGCTCGAAGCACGCCTTCGCTTCGTCATAGCGTTCGGCACGCCAGTGCACTAGGCCCAAAGCATTTGACGACCTGGCCTGTCCACGCATGTCATCGAGCTCGACGCGCAGCGCGAGCGCAGCGCTCTGCTTCTCCACCGCCTCGACGAGCCGATCGCTTTGAGCGTACGCCTTGCCGAGGCTCTCGAGCATGACCGCTTGGCCGGCGCGGTCTCCACCACTCTCGGCCGCGGCGAGGCCCGTCAGCGCGGTCGAGATCCAGTCGTCGATGGCGGACTCCGTCTCGTAGACACCGAGCAGGACGCCGGGAAGCCGCCAGCCGATGTCGCTCTTGCCGCATACTGCTGCGCGCGCGACAGCCGCCGTGAGATTCGCCCGCTCAGTGTAGAACCACGACCGCGCGGCGAGCTCACCGTCGAATCTCTGGGGCTCCACCGAATCCGGCAGCTCGCCCGCGTCCAACGCAAGGCTGTCGCCATCGAGCGCTACCGACAGTGCCTTCGCCGAATGCAGGTACCACCGCAGAAGCCGCTCGGTGCTTTGATCCAGTTCACCGGCGGTTTCCTCCCGCTCCGCCTGGTCTGCCGCGAACGCGCGCAGCAGATCGTGGAACTCGAACCGGTCGGCGCCTCGGCGCTCGATCATGTGCACCTTCGCCAGCTCACCGAGACGGCCCCGGGCCTGCACACTCGACAGGCCGCTGAGAGCCGCGGCGGCCGAGACTGAGAATGAAGGCCCGAAAGCCTTCCCCAACAGCCTGAACAGGCGGGCGGTCGGTGCCGGCAACGCGCGATAAGACCAGGAGAACACCGCCCGTACGTCGGCGGCATCCCCCTCGTCCTCGACCGTGAGCGCATCCCAGAGCCTCGATTCGTCGCGCAGTTCCGCAACGATGCCGGCCAGCGGTGCGTAAGGGTCGAGCACAGCGCGCTCGGCCGCGATACGCAGGGCCAAGGGCAGCCGCGCGCAGAGCCTGACGACCTCAACCAGAGCCCTGCGGTCACCGAGATCCCGGAACTCCTCCATCACCGACTCGAGAAGCAAGATCGCGTCCGACTCGTCCAGCACATCAAGGCCGACCCGGTGCGCGGCCTCGCGGGTGCCCAGGCCCGGCAGCTCGCTCCGACTCGTCACCAGCACAAGGCAGCCGGGAGCGCCCGGAAGCAACGCCCTGACCTGAGCGACGGTCGCAGCGTTGTCCAACACAATCAGCAGACGACGCCCGGCGATGCGTGAACGATAAAGGGTGGCCCTGGACTCCAAGTCGGCCGGAATCTCGGCCGGCGGCACCCCCAGCGAACGCAGGAATCCGTCCAGGGCCATCAGAGCCGAGACGGGCTGCCCTGGGTCGTAGCCGCGTAGGTTGACGTAGAGCTGGCCGCCGTCGAAGCGCTCGCCCTGCGTTGGCCGGTGCGCCCACTCCAGGGCCGTCGTGGTCTTGCCGACGCCCGCGGTCCCGTGGAGGACGATAACCGGGCTGTACGCGGCCTGGTCGCTCTGCAGAGCAATCTCGTCCAGCCGGGCGAGCGGCATGAGGTTGTTTACGAACTTCCGCACCACGCCGGGCAGTTCCCGCGGTAGCGTGACCGCCTGCGGGCTGTTGCGGGCCCGCACGACCTGATCCGCGCCACCTGAGTCGGTCGAACGGGTCTCGCCGGATTCGGGCGAACCAGCCATCTCAGCCCCCTACTTCCACAGCTCCCGGTAGACGTGCGACCAGGAGTCTAGCAGCGAGCCTTGCGGATCGGCGCCTATTCGGCTACTGATGGGATGTCCGAGATCAATGGAATGCTGAAAATGACGGGAGGCGACTGGATGTCGAACCAGTCGAACGTACTTCGAAGGGGTGAAATGCGGCGAAACACGTGCGAAGAGTTCGGCCGGCGAGGCCGCCGGTCGTATAATGGAAACGTGCGGACGTGCGGACGTGCGGACGTGCGGACGTGCGGACGTGCGG
>Ga0073928_10002310_pt1 | contig 33239 bp, 26 predicted proteins | sample PaiPotPPA55metaG_FD_76969 | JGI IMG/M metagenome (GOLD analysis project Ga0073928, IMG submission 76969) | Iron sulfur acid spring bacterial and archeal communities from Banff, Canada, to study Microbial Dark Matter (Phase II) - Paint Pots PPA... ...
AAGGAGCGGACTGAGTGAAATGGATGCGATCCCGGAGGGTCTGGCTAGAACCGCAGGCCTGATTACGAGCGCCGCCGCGATCATGATCGTGGTATTTGCGGCATTCACCTTCGGAGATTTCCTGGTGGTCAAGATGATCGGATTTACGTTGGCGGTCGCCGTGTTGATTGACGCGACACTCGTTCGGATTGTGATCGGTCCGGCACTTCTTCGCATTGCAGGCGATTGGAACTGGTGGCCTGGCGGGCTCGCCAAGTCTAATGTCGACCGACAACTGATTATGGACTATTCGAATGAGCGGCGGGGAAGCGGACGGGAAATTTCGAGACGATCTTAATCGTAGCGACGAAACAGAACTTCAAAACTCGCACCCTTAAAACCGAACGGTGAGGCACCCGACCCTGAGGCGCTAGCAAGTGCTTACGAATCAGCGGTCTGGGCGCCGAGAAAAAAAAGCAGAGAAAATGCTTGACATGAGATATAGTGTTATAGTTATGTATAACACTACTGAAGCTCTGAGCTAGGCTCACGACTCCGGTGAAGGAGGGGGAACACCCTCTGACGGCACAGAAGGTTTAAGGAGAATGAACATGAAATTCCATCGTTTGATGACAATCGGGTTTTTTTCACTGGCTCTCTCGGCCGTGGTTTTCGCGCAGTCGGAGGCGCAAAAGTCTTTCGAGAAAATGAAGACGCTGGCGGGTTCTTGGGAAGGGCACGTGACTACCGTCCCGCCGACCGCCGAGATGGAAGGGAAGGTCGTGCACGCCACGCTTCGCGTGACTTCGATGGGGAATGCGCTGATGCATGAGATGACGGGGGCCGGTCGACCCGACGATCCCATCACCATGGTGTATATGGATGGGGACCGACTCATGCTGACTCATTATTGTGACGCCGGGAACCGGCCGCGCATGGTGGGCAAAATCGGGGCGGACGGGAATACCGTGGAGTTTGATTTTCTGGACGTCGCGGGGAGCTTGCAGTACGGACACATGCACCATGCGGTCTTCACGGTGATCGATGCCGATCATCACACGGAGGACTGGACGTATATGAACGGGGACAAGCCGGTGCACGCGCACATGGAGCTGCAGCGGACGAAATAACGGAAGGGATTCCTGGGAACAATCATTTGGAAAATAGGATGGATCGTGAGTTCAACGACAGTCAGCCAATTTACCGCCAGCTTCGCGACCGGGTGGTTGCGATGATTCTGGACGGGGTGCTCGCCGAAGGCGATCCGCTGCCTTCGGTGCGCACCGTGGCGGCGGAGTATCGGGTGAATCCGCTGACGGTATTAAAGGGCTATCAGCAGTTGGTGGACGAGGGGTTGGTGGAGAGCCGGCGGGGGCGGGGCATGTTCATCAATGTGGGGGCGCGGGAGCTGCTGCTGCAGGGTGAACGGGCGAGGTTCCTGGCGGAGGAGTGGCCTCGCGTGTCGGCTACGATTCAGCGGCTTGGGTTGACTTCTCAGGAATTACTGGATGCGGCGACGAATCATTCACCGGCCAGTCCGTCGCCGGCCAGTTCTTCGCAGGGTGGGTCGCCGGAGGATTCCTCGAAGGATGAACGGGAGAAGCCGAAACCATGAGCGTCATCGAAGCACGCGGGCTGCGCAAGGTTTTCGGGACTACTGTTGCGCTGGACGGCGTCGATCTGCGGGTGGAAGAGGGGCGCATCCTGGGATTGATCGGTCCGAATGGGGCGGGGAAGAGCACAGCGCTGAATGCGATTCTGGGGCTTACGCAGTATCACGGGGAGCTGAAGGTGCTTGGGCGCGATCCCTGGAACGAGCGCGATGAGTTGGTGCGCGATGTGTGCTTCATTGCGGATGTGGCGGTGATGCCGAGGTGGATGCGAGTTTCGCAGGCGCTGGAGTACGTCGCGGGGGTGCATCCGCGATTTGATCGCGCGAAGGCGGAAGGTTTTCTGGCGAAGACGGCCATTCAGCGGAACAGCAAGGTTCGGGAATTGTCGAAGGGCATGGTGGTGCAACTGCACCTGGCGCTGGTGATGGCGATTGACGCGAAATTGCTGGTTCTGGACGAACCGACGCTTGGTCTGGACATTTTGTATCGCAAGCAGTTTTACGATTCGCTGCTGAACGACTACTTCGATCGCAGCCGGACGATTGTGGTGACCACGCATCAGGTGGAAGAGGTGCAGCACGTCCTGACCGATCTGATGTTCATCAACCGCGGGCGCATCGTGCTGGATTGCAGCATGGAACAGTTTGAGGCGCGCTACGTGGAAGTGATCGTGCTCCCCGACCAGCTCGCGGCGGCGCGTGCGCTCAAGCCGATTCACGAGCGGCAGGTGTTTGGGCGGAGCATTTTGTTGTTCGAACATCTGGAGCGCGCGCAAGTCGCGGACCAATTGTCCAAACTGGGCGAGGTGCACACGCCTAGCATTGCCGATGTGTTCGTGGCGGTGATGGGCGGCGTGATGAGCAACGGGACTGGCGCGGCGCAAGGGACGGCCCCACGAGGAGCGGCTCGATGACTACTCCATCCAATGCCGCGCCCGAATCGTTTGAATCGCAGGTGGCCGCGCCGGTCGTCGCGGCGGAGACGCGGCCTTTTTACTGGTCGGTGCGGAGGGAAGTTTGGGAGAACCGATCGATTTATGTCGCGCCGCTGGCCGTCGCGGCCGTCAGTTTTTTGGGTTTTCTGGTCAGTCTGCATGGTGTTGCGCGGAGCGCGCGTGAAGTGGGGGGGATGGAGCCGGCACATCAGCACGTCGGGCTGGTCATGCCTTACGCGCACGTTGCATGGCTGCTGCTTGTGACGGGCATGCTCGTCGGAGTGTTTTATTCGATCGACGCGCTTCATGGCGAACGTCGCGATCGCAGCATTTTGTTCTGGAAGTCGCTGCCGGTTTCGGATCTCACGACGGTGCTGTCGAAGGCGAGCATTCCGCTGGTGGTGGTGCCGCTGGTCACCTTCGTGATCATCGTTGGGTTGCATTTGATCATGCTGGTGTTCAGCAGCCTGGTCCTTGCGATGAGCGGTTTGGGGATTGCTGCGCAGCGAACACTGTGGCCTTTGTTTCAGATGGAATTGGTGCTGCTGTATGGGCTGACGGTGATGGCGCTTTGGCATGCGCCGATTTATGGCTGGCTGTTGCTGGTGTCCGGGTGGGCGCGGCGGGCTACGTTTCTGTGGGTGGTGCTGCCGCCGCTGGTGCTCTTCGCCATGGAGAGGGTCGCGTATCACGGCTCGTTCTTTGGCTGGCTGCTGAGAGAGCGCTTCATTGGATTTGCTGGGTGTGCTTTTGCGTTCCAGGGGGCTGGTGGGGTCAAGGCCGATCCGCATTTTATTCCGCTGTCATTGCTCACTCCGGGGAGATTTTTGAGTTCGCCTGGGTTGTGGATCGGACTGATCTTCGCGGCGGTATTTCTGGCCGCGGCAGCGCGGATGCGCCGGTATCGGGAACCGATCTGATGCGCAGTGGTGGCCCTGAGATTTTCGGATGTTTAGTTCGATGTTCAGGAGGAACTATGGAACCCGTTATTCGAGTGAATGAATCGCTTTCGAATGGATGTGCTTCTTCTGTACTGAGTGCACCGATTTGGCAAGACGTTCTGGCGCAGGCGATGACCGGGGAGCTTATCGCCGCGATGAATTACACCTCGTTGGCGGAAATCTGTGACGATCCGGCGGAAGTGGCCGACGCTTTGGAGCATGCGGAGGGGGAACAGGGGCATGCTGCGCGGTTCGCTGCGGAGGGGCGGAAGATTGGAGTGGAGGTCGCGAACAATGTTGAAGCGAAGTACTGGAAGAGGCTTCGCGAGGCTTTCATGCGTTGCATTGCGGAGCGCGACTTCATTGGATGCTTGATCGTGCAGGAGATCATGCTCGAATCGTTCGCGGTGGCGAGCTATGCGCGGGTTGGGAAGGTGGGGCCGGGGAGTCTTGGCAAGACCTTTGCGGCGATCGCGGCGGAGGAAGAGGAGCACATTGGTCACGCGATGGAGATTCTTCGAACGGAGCGAGCCTTAGATTCACAGCGCTTCGATGACAAGGTGCATCGGCTGCATCTCGAGGTGATGACTACGCTTGCGGAGATGCTGGCGAAGGAATGCAAGCATGGTCATTGCGAAGTGTGCCACGAGAGCTGCGTTAAGCCTGCGCTGCCCGAAATCGCTTTGACTCCGGCAGAGTTGCGCGGGGCTTCGCTGCAACAATATCTGAAGACGCTGGACCTGCTGGGGCTACCTGGGGAGGTGACACTCACATGGGTAACTCAGTTGCCGGTGTAACTAGACGATCGCGGACGATCGAGCTCGATCTCGGTCTAGACTTCGCGCTGATCGGGCATCAGGAGAGTTGGCGAGCGGCTGCGGACGTGCTCGCGGTCTTGCGCGGACCAGAGCATATGCCTCTGCCGGACGATGAGATCAGGGACATCCTACCGTGGATTCCGCCCCGACCGGTGTGTCACGTCGAAGTAGCGTCCACACGTGGAGGGAAAGCGCGCGGCGTCTATATCGACTCCTTTATTCCTCCTGACCGTTTGGACGCCGGGTGCGTGCACGACAACATCGCTCGCGTTCGAGGAGCGGCGGCCTGCGCAATCAACGCCGGAGCGAGGATCGTAAGTCTCGGCGGATTCAGTTCGATCCTGATTGAAGGGAACTTCGATCAACTACCCGCGCGACACGATACGGTGTTCACGACGGGCAATACGTTGACGGTTGCGCTTATTGTTCAGGGCATCCACAAGATGTGCGCGCTGGAGGAGCGAGACCTCCGAAGATCGACGCTGCTCATTGTCGGGGCGACCGGGGATGTAGGCTCCGGCTGCGCCCGTTGCTTGGCGCCTCAGGTGAGGCGCGTGCTGCTCAGCGCCCGCAACGTGGAGCGACTGCGCAGGCTTGCCGCGGAGCTGGAGGCCGATGGAGTTCAGGTGGAAATCGCGACGGAGCGCCAGCAATTTTCAGCGGAGGCCGACGTGGTGATCTGCGCGGCGAGTCTGGCGTGTCCTTCGCTGCTGCTGGGCCGCATCGCGCCCGACGCGATCGTTTGCGATGCGGGATATCCGAAGAACCTGTCGCCAAGCCCGGAGATGCCGGGCGCCAAAATCTTCTTCGGAGGTCTCGGGCAGATCGCCGGCGGAATGAGATTCACGCCAGACTTTCATGGAATTCTAAATCGGCATCCATTCCCCCATGTGGTCCACGGATGTCTGCTGGAAGGCATGGCTCTCGCGCTGGAGCGGCGGTTCGAGCCCTACTCTCAGGGAAGAGGGTTCATCACTCCGGAGCGGGTTGAGGAGATCGAGGCGATCGCGGCGCGGCATGGAATCCATCTCGCGCCGCTGTATAACGCCGAAGGTCCCGTGGAGTCTATGTTGCTTGGGCAAAGTGGCGCTTATCGTTGAACAGCCTCAAGCGCGAGACGACGACCTGTTTTACTGCATCCACCGCGGGCGGCAGAATTTTGTAGGGTACGACTTCGTCGGGATGTTTGGCCAAGCCTTCTTCCAACCCGTGTCTCCACGCAACCCGAAGTTCTGTGTTGATGTGGATGATGTTGATTCCCGCGGCGATCGCTTTGAGAAAGTCTCCATCGTCGGTTCCTGAGCCGCCGTGGAGGGTCAGGAAGACTCCCGCCGCTTTCTTGATGGCAGCGATTCTCGGGATATCCAAATGCTTCTTCGTTTCTCCGTCCACCATGCTGCGGAGCATTCCGTGCATATTACCCACCGCAGGAGCCAGGATGTCCACTCCGGTGCTGTCCACAAATTGTTTGGCTTCCTCCGGAGTGGAAAGCCCCTTTTTGAGGTCGGGGGAGGTTTCGTGTATTTCGGAGCCCGTGCCGATGTCGCCGATTTCTCCCTCGACCAGCATGGAAGGATGGATCGATTTCAGGGCTTCCACGGCCTGCTTGGTTTGCCGGATATTTTCTTCGAAGGGCAAGGCTGACAGATCAAAAACGATGGAGTCATAGCCTGCTTTGGCAGCCTCCAGCCCCTTCGCGAGGGAGTGTGTATGATCCGCGTTCAGAAAAATGGGAAAGTCGAATTCCTCGCGCAAGGTGCGCACCAAAGCGGCACTCTCGCGAACTCCCATAAACTCACGCTCGCCCTCGGACAAGCCAACTAAGACCGGGACGTTGAGTTCGCGGGCGGCGGAGAACACTGCTTTCAATAGAACCAGGTCCGAAATATTGAAGTGACCGATCGCCAGACCAGTCTGTTGCGCGTCCAGCAAAAGATTGCGTAGCGAATTCATGTGATTGGTATCCTCTCGTCCACGCATTGGCTTGTGTTGCGGTTGATGCAGCCACCGGTGGCAAAATGAGAAAACGGGTACATCGGGGTCCCACGGAAGAGTCGAGTATACGCTCAATGAATCGAATGTCGATTACGCGCAGATGACGATGATTGTCGGATGTGGAGAGCGAGCCACGCGCACCTTTTCGCGAAGGTCGAATCCGGGTCCGACCACTTTCCTCCTTAAGCGCGACTCGCTAAGATGACCGCCATGACCCATCGACTTGATCGCCGCAGTTTCATAATCGCCTCCGGGCTGACGGCTCTTGCGTCGAGCCGAGTGCTCGGAGCCAACGACACCCTGCGCGTCGGAGTGATCGGCGCCGGGGGACGCATGGGTGACCTGCTGAATGCCGCTGACAAGGTCGGCAACTACCAGCTCGTGGCGGTGAGCGACGTGTATGGGCCGCGACGCGACGCCATCAAACAGCGGTCGAACGGTGTGGCGACCGCCCACGTGAATTATCACGAAGTTCTTGAGCAGCAGATCGACGCCGTGTTGATCGCCGCTCCCGACCATTGGCATGTGCGCATGGCGGTGGACGCATTGGCGGCGGGCAAAGACGTCTATCTGGAAAAGCCGGTGACGCACACGCTGGAGGAAGGCGCGACGCTCACGCGAGCGGTGCGCTCGAGCAACCGGATACTGCAATGCGGTATGCAGCAGCGGAGCTGGAGCCACTTTCGTGATGCCGTGGATCTCATTCAGGGTGGTAGCCTTGGTCGGGTTCCGCAGGTCAGGACCTATTGGTGGCAGAACTATCTGGCTTCCTGGCAGCCCAAGCCCGTTGACACCCAAGCCCTGGATTGGAAGCAGTGGCTGGGTGGCGCTCCGGATCAGCCTTTCAGCGAAGAAAAGTTCTATCGCTGGCGGTGGTTTTGGGACTTTGGCGGTGGCGCCATGACCGATCTGTTCACGCACTGGATTGACGTGGCGCACTGGGCGATGAGATCGGACCAGCCGCGCGAGGCGCAAATGCTGGGCGACAAATACATCTTCGAGCAATGGGATTGTCCCGACACCGTCCAGGCAGCTCTTCGGTATCCCGGCTTTGACGTCGTGTACGAGGGCATGATGGCCTCTTCAATCGACGATGGGGGGCTCGATTTCCGCGGCACGGAGGCCACGCTGAAGCTTACTCGGGGCGGTTTTGGTGTGTATCACGAAGGCGTGGCGGGCAAAGACAATCCTGTCGTCAAGGCAGAGAGTTTCCGTGACGGCACCATTTCTCACATGCAAAACTTTTTCGAGTGCATCAAGACACGCAAAGAGCCAAACGCACCGGTCGAAACCGGAGTCGCGGCAGCTCGCGCCGGCCAGATCGCCAATCTGGCCTACCGTCGCAGCGGTCAGATCACGTGGCCGGCGAAGACTCCAGCCTGACCCTTTGCCTGTAACGGAAACCCAGGCAGGCCAAGATAATTGTCCGCGCGCAGGGCCTTGGATTTTTTCGTGTGTAATGGGACCAAACGTACCCCCCTAGCCTAACGTCAAATCGGAACGGCAGCCGTCCATCTTACTTGAGTATGTCGACGGGAGGGCGCCCGTAAGATAAAGATCAGGAGGGAAGCACTAGCTTGACAGATTGAGGCGTGAGAAGTAACTTGCCTGACCACGAGTTCCTTGGCATTTCCTCGAAGAATGCTGAGCTGGGTACAGGACTGAGGGTGCTGCAACCTTTTCCTTGCAGCGGGGGAGTGTTCACAATGAGCAAGAAAATATTTGTTTTGGTGATGCTCTGCATAGCCGAGCTATGGATTACGCCGAAGATGTACGGCCAAGGCACGGCGAGCTTCTCGGGAACGGTTACCGACAAATCGGGAAGCGTTATCGTGGGGGCTACTGTTAAGGCGATCTCGGAGGGTACGGGACAATCGCGCGAAGCGAAAACCGATGATGCTGGCCACTACCTGATTCCCTTGCTGGCGGTAGGGAACTATACGCTGCACGTCGAGTTTGCTGGTTTTCAGACGACTGAGCAGAAAGGCGTGCGACTGCAAGTCGATGAGGCCCGTGAACTGGACTTTGCGCTGGCCCCCGCGGCCGTTGCGTCGACGGTAGAAGTGCTCGCAACTGCGGTGGCCGTGGAGACCACCAATCCGTCGCTAGGTCAGGTGATCTCCGCCCAGCAAGTTTCGCAGCTTCCTCTAAATGGACGCGATTTCGTCCAGCTTGCCACCCTCACGGCGGGCACCACGACAGAAACCAATCCAGGCAGCTTCTTCAACGAAACCTCGGCCGCCAGCGAGGTGGCCGCGCGCGGGTCGTTCTCGTTGTCGGTCGGCGGATCCCGACCGAACAGCACGGATTGGCTGCTGGACGGCGTAGATAACAACGAATTGACTGCCGGAGGTATCGGGATTTTTTCATCGATCGATGACATACAAGAATTTAAGGTTTTAACCTACAACTACTCAGCGGAATACGGGACCCGTGCGGGACCCACGGTGCTGGTGACCACGAAGTCAGGATCCAACGGTTTTCACGGATCGCTGTATGAGTTTCTGCGCAATACTTCGCTCGATGCCAAGAGCTTCTTTGCGACCTCGCCGGAAAAGTTCAATCTGAACCAATTCGGAGGTTCCCTCGGCGGGCCGATTCGCAAGAACAAGACGTTCTTCTTCCTCGATGGTGAACAAAAGTCACAGCGTCGCGGTCTTACCTTTACAGGTTTGCTTCCTTCGGAGGCCATGCGTACGGGAGATTTCACCAACGACTCCTTTGGCAATCCGGTCCTCGGGACCGTTATGACCCCGTCGGGCCCGGTCTCGGTGCCGGGCGTCGTCAATCCAAACATGATTGGGGCTTCGACAAACCCCGCGATCTTTCCCAATGTTTATTTCCAGTGCGACGGCGCAGGGAATCCCTTGCCCGCAGCTGCGAACGGAAGCCAGCCCCAGGGAACGCCCTGCGGCAAAGTACCGGCCAGTCTGTTTAACCCCATCGGGCAAGCCTTGATCAACCTCTACCCCACGCCAAATGCCAACAACGCCGCTTCCGGATTCAACTTCGTCAACGAACCGGTGCGCAAGCTGGACGAAACCAAGTTTGACATTCGTTTGGACCACAATTTCTCGAGCGCGGATACCGTGTTTGCTCGCTTCAGCTACGATCAAGCGGTTTCCTATGTGCCGGGCGGAGGCGGGATCGGGTCTTTTGCCGAGGCTAGCGCGTTCGGCAGCAACCAGGGTTTTCAAAATCACGCGCGCCAAGTAGCCATCGGCGAGACTCACGTGTTTTCCCCGACGACGGTGAACCAGGCGAGCTTTGGTTACAACCGCATTTTCGACTACATCACTTCGCAGGGCACCGGGAGTTGCGAATCCTCAATAATCGGCATTCCCAACGCGAACTTAGGCTGCGCTCCGGGCGGATCCACTTGCGCCCCTGGTGCGTTTAGCTGCGGGCTGACATCCGTGTTGCTAGTTGGCGGGTACTGGTCCCTCGGCGATCGCGGCTACTCTCCGTTCCAGGGTGGAACAAATATCTTCTCGTTCAATGATTCCCTCGACTTGATTCGCGGCAAGCATGACCTCAAGGTAGGACTTGGGTTCCGCGCGAACCAGATGAATACAGGTGCCGAGGCGTTTCAGGATGGATTCTGGATCCCGGGCGTTGCCGGCAATTTTAGCGGCTTTACAAACAAGACCGCCAGCATTCCCGGCAATCCTCAGGCGGATGTTCTGATGGGCCTATTGGGCTTGTCCGAGCACGATCAGACTTTCAACGGCCCGGTCATCGGGCGCCGCTGGAAAATGTACCGCCCGTTCGTCCAGGATGACTGGAGAATCACGCGAGACCTCACTCTTAATCTGGGCCTGGCGTGGGATATTACCAACCCGATTACGGAAGCCGATGGGCGCCAGGCAAACTTTGATCCCACTACGGGCCAGCTTCTGATTGCCGGACAGAATGGTGTGAACACGTCAGCAGGCGTAAAAAAGAATTGGACGGCCTTCGAGCCAAGAATCGGCGCGGCCTGGAAGGTATTTGGCAGCGACAAGACGGTCTTGCGAGCAGGCTACGCCATCTATCACGATTCGGCCTGGAGCATGGGTGCTCAGGGCCTATGGCAGAATCCTCCGTTTTTCGCCGAGTCCGATTTCTTTGGGGCTGCTGGTTGCGCCTTTGCAACCTCGTACTGCGCCACGGTACTTGGGCAAAAGCCGTCCGGCGCTAGTTTTTCCAACGTTTTTCCGCTTATTACCACACCGCCGACCGCTTCGACATTTACCGGAACGTTTTTTACCCAACCGACAAACTTCAAACTCGGTATGTCGCAGCAGTTCAATGTGAACGTGGAACGCCAACTCCCTGGGGATGTTGTGCTTACCGCTGGCTATGCGGGCTCTCGCGGGCGTCATATCCTGGTGGCCGGAAATAGTATTAACGTCGCGGGCCCCGCTGCTTGCGTTCCGGGAGGCACGTATACAATCGGTTGCAATCCCGATGGGTCCCAATTCATTCCAGATGTTGTAACGCCTGCGTTTAATGCCGTTTTGCTTTTTGGCGATGTCGGTAAGACGAGCTACGACTCGTTGCAAATTAAAGCCGAGACCAAGACGCCCAAGTACGGCCTTTACGCACTGTTCAGTTACACCTATTCGAAGACCTACGATAATGGCCTGTCCGATGGTTTGGGTTCCTTGCTGAGTGCACCCTTTTTCCCGCTCCCGAATTGGAACAAGCTCGATTGGGGTTTGTCGCAAATCAATCTGGACGACAACTTCACGGGTAGCATCATTTACGACTTGCCGATCGGCAGGGGCAAGAAGTTCGGCAACGATTGGAGTGGCGTGGCTAACACGCTGCTTGGGAACTGGCAGTTGACGGTCATCGAAAAAATCACTTCGGGGTTTGGGGTCCCGTTGATCGACAGTAATAACCAGTCCGGCGTGTTCTTCAATGCCGGCGGCAATGGGAACAACTTTAACCGCCCTGACCAGGTTTCTGGTTGCAACCCGTACGCGACTAATCATGGCGCAAACCAATGGGTTAACCCGGCTTGCTTTGTTGCGCCGGCACCGGGGCTTCTAGGAGACGCGAATCGCGTTCCGGTCACCGGTCCTGGTTTCGTCAACACTGATTTCTCGGTTATCAAACAATTCGCGCTGCCTCGGGAAGGCATGGGCTTGAATTTCCGGGCGGAGTTCTTCAACCTCTTCAATCACCCGCAGTTCGGTTTGCCCGTGGCCGATGTCGCCGCGCCGGGGTTTGGCTCGGTGAATTCCACCGTGAACAACCCGCGTTTGGTGCAATTCGGCCTGAAGCTTACTTTCTAACTTGGGGCTCTGACAGGAACTTTTGAGATTGACCGGTCCACCTCGGATGCGGTGGGCCGGTTTCTTTTTGCGTTACCGATCCACGCAAGCACACCGGATCTACTGCGGCAGTTGCTCCAATTCTTTTTCTGCTTGAGCGTGGCCAGGATGTTGTTTGAGAAATTGCAGCAGAACGGTGCGCGCCTTCTGGGCGTCGCCTTCGATCGCATAGAGCCGTGCAAGATTTAAGTACGCCTGATCGAAAGTGGGAGCTACGCGGATGGATTCTCTAAAGCTGCTCTCCGCTTCGTCCCGCCGCTGCGTGCGCAAGTAAAGAATGCCCAGGTTATTCAGGGCCTCGGGGTAAGCAGGACGCGCTGCCAGAGCCTTCTGTAAATATTCGTACGCGTGCTCGGTGTCGTTGAGCTGCGCAAAAACCATGCCCAGGCCGTAGTTTGCTTCGGGGTTCGCCGGGCTTAGCTGGAGCGCTTGCTGCAACACGTTCTTGGCGTCGGCCCAACGCTTCAACTGGCGGTAGGCGTTGCCGAGATTTTGCAAGGCGATCAGGTGGTCGGGGTCCATCGTGAGAGCTCGCCGAAAATCCTGAATGGCCTCATCCGTGTGACCCTCTCGCGCCGCCAGCAGCCCTAAATTGTTCCAGGCGTTTGGCAGGGTGCCGGGATAGTGAGCCTGAAGCCCCACGGCGCGCTCGAAACTGTCTCGCGCTTCCGAGGACTTCTGCTGTTGCAAATAGACGCTTCCGAGGCCGTAGAGAGCCTCGGCGCTTGACGGGTCGTCACGCAGAGCCAGTCGAAGGAAGTGCTCCGCCTGTTCCATGTAGCCGCGTTCGAAGAAAACCGAACCGTAGGAAAGATAGTTTCGTCCGAACTCCGTTGTTTCACTGACCCCGGGAAAGGGAAGCGCCTTGGCCATGCGCTCCGATGGGGTTCGCGGAATGTGCCGGAAGTCTTCTTCAAATTGCTCCTGGCGCGCATGTCCCTGGTAAATCTTGACGATTGCTCCGGTTTCATCGAGCAAGAACGATGTGGGGAGGCTCAAATCGCGATGCCTGTCAAAAAGCGAACGATAGAGAATATTGTAGATGGCGATTAAGTCCGGAGCGGAAGCCAGGATCGGGAAAGGGAGATGCCGGTACGGCGTCAGTGCGGAGCCTTCGTCGGCGCTGGGAATGTCATCGGCGTTCACCGCGATCAGTTGCAGTCCCTCTTTGGTCCACGGCGCGTAGGACTGCTCGAACTGCCTCAGATCTTGCTGACAGACCGGTGAGGCTGCGGACCAAAAATAGAGCAGCAGCGGTTTGCCGCGCCGAACTGAGAGTGTCACGACTCGCCCGGCTAGATCAGGAAACGAGAAATCAGGCGCCGCCACGGGTGCAAGCAACCATGTTTGAAAGGAAGCTGGGAGCGTCTGCGTGTCCGGGTTGACAGGGGCTGGAGCGCGTTCAGCGACTGGTGTCACGTTCTTGAAGGGTTCCGTGCGCGTTGGTGGCGAGCCTTCTTCCACCCAGATGCGGTGATTGATGGGAAGGTCGCGCAAAGTCTGCTCGCGTCCGCTGGGCCAACGGATTGTCGCGCCGACCGGCCCTTTTGTTTCTCCCAGGCCAAAAAAAAATTCCTTGCTGTGCTGTGCCAGAAAGCCCGATCCTGCTTGCAACCAGCGCGTCTGGGGGCCCGCGTTTGTCTCCACCGTGATCGACGCTCCAATCGCGTCTCGATTGCTCTTGTTGCCGATCAGGCGAAAGGCGACTGCTGGACTCAGCTGTGCCGCCACGTTCTTTAGGACACGCAATTGTGGACTGCTGCGATTCTTCAGGATCACTTCCACACGGCCGTCGTGATCGAAATCGGCCAGTGCGAACGATCTGCTATCTTCGATGAAGTCCAGCCCGACAATTCCGGAGACATCCGAAAACGTGCCGTCGCGGTTGTTTGCGTAAAACACGTTGCGTTCGAAGCCGCTCCACGTCCCATCCGAGCGGATCAGCTCGTTGATGGCGCTCCACCCCTGGTCGTAGTTGTAGTTCGGCCCGGATTCTTTGGGCGAATTCGCAACCACTTGCCGCCAGAAGAAACTGTTCAGATCATCCCGGGTGGCTCCAGAAATCATGCCATTGGCAACGTAGAAATCCGGATATCCGTCGTGATCGAAATCCCAGGCGTCGCTACACCAGGACCAGCGTCCCATCCTCGTCTCCGAGCAAGACCCCGCATCCTCAAAATGCTCGCCGCCGCGATTGTGAAACATCGAGTTGCCCATGGCATGTTTCCGATAGAGTGCCCGAGCTTGATCGCCAGCGTTTTTCTGGAAGGATTCCTGCTCCGAGATGCGGTTACCTGCGGCGGTCCACATGTCCGCGACATAAAGATCCTGTTTGCCGTCGTTGTCGTAGTCCACCCAGCAAACGCTCATCCCTGCTCCAACATCTTCCACTCCGGCTTCGGGAGCGATGTCGGTAAAGGTGCCGTCGCCGTTGTTGCGGTAGAGATTCTTGCGACCGAAGTCGTTGACTACATACAGGTCTGGCCATTGATCGCCGTTGTGATCGCCCCATCCGCAGCAGAAGCTAAAGCGCGTGTTGTTGCGATCGAGGCCGGATTCCTTGGTGACATCGCGAAAGGTCGCGTCGCGATTGTTGCGCATCATGAAATTCGGCGGACCGTTCTCTGCATCGTAATAGGGAGACGGGTAGCGGTATTGATCCGCACCCTGATAGTAGACGTACAAGCAAAAATAAATGTCCAGCCAGCCGTCGCGATCGTAATCGGCGACGGCCGCTCCGGTAAAAGCGCCTTGCGGCGGTGTGGCGAACTGGAATGCATCCAGCTTAGCGCGGAATTTGCCGCCGCCCTCGTTCAGGAAGAGCTGCGGACCGCCCGTGCGCACAATGATTACGTCCTGGCGCCCGTCATTGTCGAAATCTGCAAACAGCGCGCAAGCAGTGTTTTCCAGAATCCCAAGCCCCGAGGCCGCAGTGATGTCCTCGAACGTACCGTCAGCGCGGTTTCGGAAAAGGCGGTTCGGAAGCCCGGCAGGCTGGCAAACGTAGAGATCGTCGAACCCGTCGCCATCGATGTCGGCAAACGAAACGCCGTTGTGCCCGTAGATATCGATGCCGCAAGCTCCGTCGAGAACCGTGCGCCAGTAGTCTGTGCCAGGAATCAGTTGGGAAACGTAGGAAGGATTCTCCGCGAAAGTTTGCGAAGCAATATCCTCGAAGACGGGCGCGAGCGATCTGGCGCGCGTCTCGTCGAGCATTTGCCATTTGGTCAAAAGAACGCCACCTGAACCGCACAGCTCCCAGTGGAGTTCCCAGTTCCCCACACGTTGCTCACGATAAAAACCGGCTCCGGTGCCCACAAACTCAAAACGTATGAGCGTCTTGAGCGGAACCCCAAGCTGGCTCGCCGGTGGTGAAGAATTCTCGACGTGGATACTGGTCACTTGAAATTCCGCCGTGACTATCGTCGAAAACATGTTCATCACGGAGCGCCATTCACCGAGAAACGCTTCACGCCCCAACAGTGTTTCGGCCGAGAACTTCATTCGAAAAGCTTGCAAGGTGGAGTCGGCGCGCATTGGTTGCGACGAAATTGGCTTCGGCGATGCGCCCGAGAAATTCGAGGGCATCGCCTTTTCCATGGCAGCTGTCTTTTGCGGAGACTCCAGAAGCTGCGAACTCCACTCGCTCAAGATGGCGGCGACCTGATCGTGATATTTCTCGGTGTCGAAATCATCGAATTTGGCGTTGGCCTTCTCCAAGACGGCGTCGAGGCCTCTTGGCGTCCGATATTGGGGATGCACATGAAATTCGTTCGATGGATACGGGGATTTTTCCGGAGAGAATGAGGGGAAACCGGCCCAATCCAGCCCGGCGGGAAGGAACGCGAGCGACGCGCCCTGGCCGCAGCGGAGCAGGAAGTCCCGCCGGCGAAGATCGACAAGCCGGCGTTTCTTCCTAGAGATCCTCAGGCGATGCCCCCGTGTTTTTTCTCGCAGAATCAAAAATCTAACACCCGCGCCAGAGCCCGTCAACATGACCGGCCACAGCTTCCTTGCTGCGGATATGGATTCGAGAGGCGCAAGGCTGTGATAAGCTGACACGCATTTTGCGTCTCTAAAACGGGACAAGCAGATTTTCTGGGTAGGAATGCACGCTCGGTCGATGAACGCGTGTTATCGGCGGAAGAGCGAGATTGAGTGACACATGCCCCAAGCCACCGAAGTCCTGGGAATTGGAAGCTGCGGGATCGACTATTTCGCGATTGTTCCTCGCTTGTTGGGAGCGGACGAGAAAATCAATGCGGACCGTCTTGAGATTCACGCCGGCGGCGTCACCGGCAACAATCTGACGCAGGTCGCGAGACTGGGCGCTAGCGCGGGTTGGCTTGGGCTGATCGGTGACGACGAGAGCGGGCAACTGATTACCGCGGCGTTTGCCTACGACGGGCTCGACCTCTCCGGCATTGAAACCGTCCAGGGCGAGAAGTCCACCTTTACATGGATTCCGGTCGACGCCCACGGCGATCGCTGCATTTACATGTTTCCCAACATCAACGGAAAACTGTCCGCGGAGCAGGTTCGCAGCCGTTTCGCGCCGCAGATTAAGACGGCCAAGCATTTTCATACCGAGGCTTCGCAGCTTCCTCTGCCGCCCATCAAGGAGGGGATGCAGGTGGCGCGTGAAGCGGGCGTCCGCGTCATCTTCGACCTCGATGTAGCGCCAAGCTACTTCGCGCACGCTAAACTTGGAAGCGAAAAGGATCTGATCGCTGCATTGCAGTTGGTGGACGTGCTGAAACCGTGCAAGGCCGCCGCCCGCGAGATCACCAGCGAGACTGACTACGAAAAAATCGCAACGAAGCTGTTGGCTTTGGGTCCGAAAATCGTGGCGGTTACCATGGGCGCCGAGGGCTCGCTGATTGCCAGCGCGGCAAAAATGGTTCACGTTCCCGCTTTCAACGTGAAGGTTGTAGACAGTACAGGCGCTGGCGACGCTTTCATGGGCGGGTTGTCCTACGCCTTGTTGCAGAAATGGGATCATCGCCAGGTCGGCTTGTTCGCCAACGCATGTGCCGCCATCTGCTGCACTCAAGTGGGAGCCCGGGCGATGGGCAAACGAAACGAAGTCATCAGCCTCATCAAGTCACAGCGTCCCGAAGAGGCCGCTTCATTTTAGCCGTAGACTCCGGAGTCTCTTTCTCGCATTTGCAAGGAGAGCCAGTCGATGTTCGTTCCGCACAGTTTTGCATTGGCCCTGCTGATGATGATCACCAGCGCGGTCTGCTGGGGTTCCTGGGCCAACACCTATAAGGGCGTCAAGAATTATCGCTTCGAGTTATTTTATTGGGACTACGCTTTCGGAATCTTTCTGATCTCGCTGATCCTGGCGTTTACCATGGGCAGCACCGCCGGCGATCCTTCCAGCTTTCTGAATAATGTTCACGAAGCGGACACCTCTAACATTGTCTCAACGCTAATCGGTGGCGCGGTGTTCAATCTGGCCAATCTTTTGCTGGTCGCAGGTATCGACATGGCCGGACTAGCCATCGCCTTCCCGGTTTCCATCGGTATCGCCCTCGTCGTGGGCGTTGTATCAAGCTATATTCTTCAGCCCAATGGGAATGCTGGGCTGCTTGCCGCCGGTGTAGTTTGCGCCGTAATCGCCGTCGTACTGGATGGCAAAGCCTACGGCAGCCTCTCCAATACGAACCGCGCCGTTTCGAAGAAGAGCATCATCACGTGCATCGTGTCGGGCGTCCTGATGGGGCTGTGGGCGCCCTTCGTCACTCGTTCCATGTCCCAAGGACATACCCTCGGCCCTTACAGTGTCAGCGTCTTCCTCACCCTCGGCGCGCTGCTTTCGTGTTTCGTCTGGAACATTTATTTCATGAAAAAACCGCTCATGGGCGAGCCAGTCCATTTCGGCGACTTTTTCCGGGGGCCTGCCACGGGACATCTACTCGGCCTACTGGGCGGCTGCATTTGGGGTCTGGGGATGGTCTTCAACCTCGTGGCCGCGAAATTCTCCGGCGTGGCAATTTCCTATGCGATCGGACAGTCGGCCCCGATGGTCGCCGCTCTCTGGGGAGTACTGGCCTGGAAGGAATTTCAGGGCGCCAATCGCCAGGCCAAGACCTATCTCGGTCTGATGTTCCTCTTCTATATCCTTGCGATACTCCTGGTCTCCCAAGCAAATACGGCGAGCTAATCCAAGTCAGGAGAGATGGAACTAGCCGCAGGGCATCCTCGGTGCTTTGCCATAAGCTGGCTGGATAACCAACCCACAAGTTACACGTCGAACGGAGCAAGGGGAACTGCGGAGGGCTAGTCGAGGCGGCGCTCGGCCCGCTCTTGGACTTGGGAAGGCTGGGACAGACGCTTGATCAGGGCAGCAAACTCGGCCGGGCGGAGCCTAACAGCCCAAAAATAAGTAGTCGCAGGGTGTCGATTCCGTGATACTTCGCTCGTCGTATTTGTGAGAAGGATAGAGGCGGCAGGCGTCCGCTGGACGCCACTTATCACTTGCAACTAACAAGTGAAGTGCCGCAGACTGACCTCATCGAACTCGAATTTGGGGAAACATTCACCACGTTATGGCGTCTTGACGGGAGGGGAATAGACCGATGAACTTCAAGCCAGAGTTATTCCTTCAAGATCTGAAAATTGCGCTGCGATCGCTGGCGCGCAGCAAAGGGCTGGCGATCACGGTGATATTGACGCTTGCGCTCGGCATCGGCGCCAATGCCGCTATTTTCAGCGTGGTGCGTGGGGTGTTGCTCCGTCCGCTGGTCAACCGCGACGAGGACCGCCTCATCTACATTCAACAAACCGCAAAGGGTATTGGCGTGGAAAACACCAACTTTTCCGTGCCGGAAATTCAGGACCTAAAACGAAGCGTTAAAACCATCAGCGAATTCGGCGACTTCTCCGTCATCGGGTTTACGATGATCGGGCTTGGCGACCCTCGCGAGGTTCGCGCTGGCGTCGTGAGTGGCTCCTATTTCGAGGTTATGGGGCTGCACCCCGAGGTGGGCCGTCTGCTCGACATGCGCGACGATGGCCCGAATGCCGCTGGCGCCGCCGTTCTCACCGACCGCTTCTGGAAGACCGCCTTCAACCGTGATCCGTCCGTCATTGGCAAGACCGTGGAACTCGGCGAGCGTTCTGCCACCATCGTGGGTGTGCTGGAACCTTCCGTACCCTATCCCGCCGAGACCGAGATCATCGCTAACGTGGTAACTAGCCCGCATCATCTCTCCGCGACTATGGTGCAAGGACGCGTGCATCGCATGACCGAGCTGTTCGGCAGGCTCGCTCCCGGCTCCGACTTGAACGCCGCGCGAGCGGAGCTCCAGACCGTTTATAGCGGCATGGTCAAAGAACATCCCGAAGCGTATTCACCGAAATCGGACAGCCGCATCGAAGCGGTGCGGTTGCGTGACCAGATCACCTCCCGTGCTAAGACCGTGCTCCTGGTGCTGATGGCGGCGTCCGTCCTCATTTTCATCATTGCGTGCTCCAACGTCGCCAACCTGATTCTGTCGCGTAGCGTCCGCCGGGAAGGGGAACTCGCGATCCGTGCGGCTTTGGGTGCCACCCGCAGTGCTTTGCATCGGACGTTGTTGGCCGAAAGCCTGCTACTTTGCATCGGCGGCGCACTGCTGGGCGTTCTTAGTGCCGGGCCCATGGTGTCCATCCTTGCGCGCTACGCGTCGCGCTTCTCGGTGCGCGCGACGGACCTTACCGTGGATCCCAGCATGCTCCTCGTCGGCGCGGTACTCGCCATCATCGCGTCGGTGCTCCTGGCTTTTGTTCCGCGGTTGCCGTCGGCGGAGTCTTCGCAAGGCATGGGTTTGGCGAATGGCAGCGTCCGCATCACCGGAAGCACCAGCCGCCGCCTGCGTGTCTTCGCCGTTACCCAGATCGCCGCTTCGTTCGTGCTGCTCGCCGGCGCGAGCATGCTCATCAAGACACTCCTGTCGTTGCAATCCGCTCAGACCGGCTTCGACATGCATCGCGTTCTCGCCTTGAACGTGCCGGTGATGTCTCACGGGAAGTCTTCCCAGGAGATTGTCAACTTTTATCGGGAAGCCATTCGCCGCATCAACGAGCTGCCCGGGGTGGATCACGTCGCTCTGGGTACGACCACTCCTTGGCGTGACGCCGGCAGCTTTGGTCCTGGCTTCGGGTTCACCGGCGAGGGTCATGTGAATGGAGTGAAAGAAGAAGATCCCCGCGCGCAACTTCGCGCCGTCTCGCCGGGATTTTTCTCTTCCCTGGGAGTACCCATTCTGGAAGGGCGCGATTTTAACGACGACGATCGCCGCGGAGGCGAGCCTGTGGTGATCGTCAGTCAGAGCGTGGCGCAACGCATGTTCCCGGGCCAAGACCCTCTCAACCGCCATATTATGTGGACCGATCCGGTGATGGACTTTATCTACATTAGTAAGGGCCCCCGCCGCATCGTGGGTGTAGCCGCCGATGTGGACGACGAACACGTTATTCCCGGCGCATCGCTCACCGTTTACCATCCCTTTGGCCAAGTGCCCGATGGCAATGGTGAGATACCTGTCTTCGGAGGCCGCCTGTTCGTGCACACGAGCATGGATCCCTACGCTCTGGTCACTCCGGTCACCCGCATCATCCGGGACCTCTCCGCCGACCAACCCGTCGAACACGCTGCCACGCTGGAAGACATTCGCGCGGAAGTACTAACGCCGGATCGGCTGAACACGCTGGTATTCGGCGGCTTCGCGGCGGTGGCGCTCTTGATCGCGATCGTTGGAGTCGGCGGTGTTCTGGCGTTTTCAGTCAGCGGCCGCACGCGAGAGTTCGGCATCCGCCTGGCTATGGGATCGCAGCCGCGTCACTTGCTGACCAGCGTTATCAGTGAAGGTATGGTGATGGCGGGTATAGGTGTAATTGCCGGGGCCGCAAGTGGCTACGTGCTCGCGCGCTTGGCGAGCAGCTATTTTCTGGACATGCGCATGCCTAGCCTTCTTCCGGTGATCGTCTCCGCAGCCGTGCTCCTATGCGCCGCGGTCGTCGCATCGGTCTGGCCCGCAGCGCGCGCTGCCCGCATCGACGTCATGGAGGCGTTGCGCTCCGAATGACCTGGCGCACTTCCGGCCCGCTCCTCGATTCAGGAGTGTCGATCGGCTGACGAGGACAGAGTTCTACGTTTTGGCTGTTTTGGCCAGCGACTTGGCGGCCTTAGCCTCCCACGTCTTCCGGAGTTCGTCGCGCGACTTAAGCACGTACGCTTTGGCCTCTTCGAAATTGCTGTAGACGCGGCGGCCCTTAATCATGTTGCAGGCCCGGCAGCACGCCACGAGGTTCTTTGGGTCCTTCTTGCCTTTGCGGGCCCGCGGCACCACGAAATCTACCGACATGGCCAGAGCATTGTCGAAGCTGGCCATGCCATCCAGACCGCAGTACTGGCAACGGTACTGGTCGCGATCCAGGATGCGCACGCCTTCTTCGATAGTTACAGGTTGGGATACCAGGGACAGGGTCATGAGGTCTAATGGCACCGAACACCTCCATATCGGAAGGTCTCACGATGGGCGCGGACTTCCGAAGGTGACCTGCTTTCGCGCAGACGATACGGCGGCGAAACGTTGGTGTCAAGTTCCCGAAATGTACGGCACCCAACGGTATGGCTTCCGACATGTAGGCGCTGGACTTCAGTCCGGCGTTAGCTGTTCTCAGCTCAGTCCAACTTCGCTCTACGTATAGCGCGTAGCCTCGCGCAGGTGGGCAATCAGCAAGCGTATGCTGTTCGCCAACTGCACGACTTCACCTTCCCCCTGAATATCGAATTCAATTTCGTAGTTCCCGGCAGCCGCATGATCGACGGCTTCCTTCAAGCTGAGCAGCGGCTTGACCACTTGCTTCGGCAGGATGAAGCTGATCCACACACTCACGATAAGAGTGATTGCGCTGACGATCGTAAGCGACCATTCCGCTGCGGCAATCAGCCGCCGTGCTTTGCGATGATCGTGCTCGACGCGGTCCCAGCTCCGCGCTTCAAGTTTCGCGGTCAAGCCCAAGACTTCTTGCCCCGAATTTTGCAGGTCCACAGTGATGTGCCGCAGGGAAGGATTTCCCTCCTGCACGGTCTTAGTAATCTGCGCGTCAAAGGAGCCCACCCGATTCCGCAGCTCGTCGACCAGTTGCGCCCGAGTCTTAAAGCGCTCGCTCTTCAACAAACTGTCGAGATCCCGCTCGTAAGTCATCAGCACCGCATCAATGCGATCGGCCGGAGCTTGCCCCGGCTCTCCGATGGCGGTAACCGCCGCCTCGAAGCGCTGCTCGTACTGGTGAAGAGCGTCGAGGGTCTGTTGGGTAAGCAGTTCGTCGGTGGGCTGCAAGTCCCGGATAGCGATGAGCGTCTGTTCCGTGCTCTGCAAAGCATCGCGACCCGCCTGTAGCGATGCCGGATCGTACAGCAGCAGGTAGTTCCGTTCATTGTGCCGCGCTTCCAGCATCTTGATCGAAGCCTGCTGCGAGAGCGTTGCCGCCGGCGCGTCGAAGCTGACGATGCGATCCACGATCCATCCGATCTCCAGCAAATAGTAGACCGCCAGAAAGATCACCGGCACCAGGATGAGCCGTACGATCGCTAGACTGTACGCCACACGGCGTCGAAGGGAGGCGCCCGGTGCCAGGACCTGGAAGCGCCTGCGAATGCCAACACCGGACCTTCGAATGCCAAATTTCATAGCCCAGCCCTCCTGCTGGAGATCGCGTCCAGAAGATTGTAACCCGCGTGCCAGACACCCGTCCGGCACCCGGATTCGCCACACCGACCCGTTTCATTGCCCTGAACAATATCTGTTTGGCAGCGCGAACAACAAGGGATAACTTCCTGTATTCCCTATATCTTGCCCAGGCAACCGAGCCGAGAAAAACCGGGTGGCAAAAAAAGTCCGCCCTCGGGTTTCATCCCAAGGGCGGGGCCATTAAAGATACTTCGACCTTTTCCACCGAGCAGCGAGCGCTACCGTGGATTTATATCCTGCTTCTTCTCCAAGCGGTCGATCAGTCCTTGAATTTGATTCTTCGCGCCGTCGGGTGCACTCGCCTTAGCCAGCTTCATTTCCTTCGTTGCGGTATCGAAGTCTCCCTTCGCCGATGCGATGCGCGCTATTTCGCCGTGCGTGTACCACTCGTTCGGCCGCTTTTTGATATTGATCTGAAAGACCGCAAACCCCTCGTCTTGTTTATTTTGTATTTGCAGCCCTCGGCCGTAGACGTGAAGTTGGACGCCGTTGGCCATCTCGAAAGCCTTCGCCTTGGCCGCCTCAGCCTCCTGTTTTTTTCCCTGCGCCTCCAGGATTTGCGACTTCGTCAGCAGATTATCGAAGCGCTCTTCCGCCAGTATCGAGCGGTCTTCCCACTTGCTCGCTTGATCGAGGTTCGTGTTCGTGTCGAGGAGCCACAATGCCGCCTCATCGTAGCCCGCCCAGGTAAACCCGCCGACGCTACGAAGCTGATTCTGAATGCTGCGCAGGACGATGGCGTTCACATCCACCGAAACGTGAAAGGGCACCGCCACTTTTGCCCACCGCAAAGTCACTGCCGTCGAATCCGGTTTCACGTCTTCGAACGTGTACGCAAGGGCTTCCTCAAATTCCGCCGGCTGAGCCTTCGTGGTGACCCGCAGCGCATCCTCTTTTTCGTCGTAGCTGAAGCTTCCCCATGATGTCGAGTTCTTCGAGAAGATGATCGTCCATTGATCCGCAGTCGGAATCATGTGCAGCCCATACGCCCCAGCAGGCAGCGCATGGCCCTCAACGGAAACATCATCGGTGAACGAAATGACGGTGTTCTCGTTCGCTCCCGCCCGCCAAACCTGTCCGTAAGGAATTTCTTTGCCAAAAAGCGTCCTGCCGCCCACCAGCGGCCGGCAATAATTAATGGTGATGTCTGTGAGCCCGATCTGTTGCGTGATGATGGAGCGCTGGCTGATCGTCGGCAGTTTCAGTTCGGTAGCCTGCGACCCGTTCTTGAATTGAGCATGAACGCTCCCCGCCAGGAACCCGAACCCTACGACGAGACCGAAAATACCTCTACGTATCTGGCTACACATCTTACGCATGCACACCCCTCCCATTTTTTTCGCGTGGGCGAAGGCGCCCCCGGTTGGCAGGTGCTTCGCGAACGCTGCTTCTGTGGGCATAGACGGCTGGATTGTGCGGGTGTGAGCACCGCTCGGTCCGTGAGTTCAGTCAAAAAATGTCAGAAACGGTGCTTGACCCGAGCCCGTGCGCTGGGTAACTCTAAAAGCGAACACTGGGCGAATAAACTCGGCCATCTATCCTAACTGGAGTACATTGGCTCTGAACCCAGTCCCAAGGTGTGATCAAGCAGGCGAGACCTGCTGCGCATCTCCCATTTTGCAAAAAGGCCCCCAAGTCTAGTTTTGGAGGAAAGAAGCCGAATGAAGCAAATTTCAACAGTCCCCGTGTTTGGACGAGCCGTTGCTCTGGCTGTCCTGTGCCTATTCATGACCACCGCATTTTGTGCGGCCCAAAACAACGCACCTCCGCCGGCGACCAGCGGCAGCAAAGTTTTGGGCGAAGTAAAGCTGGAAGGTGCCTCCAAGGTTGAGAAGGAGGCAGGCGTCTGGGTGGACGGCAACTACGTCGGCTACCTCAAGGAACTCAAGGGCGATAAAAAGATCCTGTTGATTCCGGGCGAGCATCAAATCGCCGTCCGCCAGTCCGGCTACGACGACTTTCAACAACAGGTCGTCGTCGAACCCGGTCAGGTGCACACGGTTGCCGTGAAGTTGAACCTCAGCCCGCGAGCCGTTACTCCCGACATCACGTCAACCTTGAAGCTCACCGTCGAACCCGGTCGAGCCGCAGTCTTTCTTGACGGCAAATTTGTGGGCCACGCCAGTGAATTTGGCGGAGTGGGGCACTCCATGCTGATCAGCCCGGGCAAGCACCGCATCAAGGTCGAGCTACCCGGCTATCGCACCTTCGAAACCGAAGTCAACCTGCTAGTCAACCAGAAGTCGGAAGTGAAAACCGAACTGGTGAAGGGCAGCATCGAGCAGGCCGGACCAGACATCAAGCAACCCCAGTAGCACAGACACTCCTGTCTGTGTCCGCGTCCAGTTCAGCGGCGATGCTGCCGGAGCCGCAAGGCGCGCAACATAGGAGTTAAAACTTCCCCGAAGCCCCGCCAATTCCCGCCAGGGATTGACAGCGGGGCTTCTCGGCTCTTAGGATGGAGATTCACAATTGATCTGTTGAGGAATGATGTGGGGTTAGTTCGAAAGCTGTGCGTCTGATTTCCACAAATAAATTTCTATGATTACAGTTACCGATCTAACGAAGAGGTATGCGCGGCACACGGCCGTCGACCGCGTTTCCTTTGAAGTCCAAAAAGGTCAGATCGTAGGTTTTCTCGGCCCCAATGGCGCCGGTAAAACGACGACGATGCGGATGCTGACGTGCTTTCTGCCGCCGACGTCAGGCCAAGCCACGGTGGCCGGCTTTGACGTTCTCGAACAGCCGTTCGAAGTTAAGAAGCGCATTGGCTATCTGCCGGAAACGCCGCCGCTGTATCCCGAAATGCGCACGGGGGAATATTTGGCGTTCGTCGGAAGCCTCAAAGGATTGTCGGGCTCAGACCTGACTAAGCGCGTCGAGTATGTGCTCGAGCGATGCGCGATCGCCGATGTGCGAGATAAGCTCCTCGGGAAACTGTCGAAAGGCTACCGCCAACGCGTCGGGCTGGCGCAAGCCATTATTCATAATCCGGATGTGCTCATTCTCGACGAGCCCACATCCGGCTTGGATCCCAAGCAGATCAACGAGACTCGCGACCTGATCAAGAGCCTGGCTGGCGACCACACCATCATTCTCAGCACGCATATCCTGCCGGAAGTGGAACAGACCTGCCAATACGTCCTGATCATTAACAAGGGCAAGTTGGTAGCGAAGGATTCCGTGAACAATTTGCAGAATCGCGCGCGTGGCGCCGAGTCGCTGCTGGTTGAAGTCGCCGCCCGCAGCGGCGACGTGGATTCCGCTACGGTGCAAAAACGGCTCGAGCGGATTTCCGGCGTGACCCGCGTCGTGTTCAAGGAAAAGGTGCAAAACCGGGCGGCCTTTGAAATCGAGAGTAACAAAGACGGTTTCGTGCGTGGAGATCTGGCGCGCGCCATCGTCGAATCTGGCTGGGACTTGAACGAATTGCGGCCAACCGCGGTCAGTCTGGAAGAGATCTTCCTCCAGCTAACCGGAGAACCCGCTGCTGTATCCGCGGAAGAAGCCGTCGTCGCGGGAGCCGACTAAATGCGAAATATTTGGGTCATTTACCGCAAAGAGCTAAACAGTTATTTCGTTTCGCCGGTGGCATACCTGTTGCTAGCGATGTTTGCGATTATCTTCGGGTTTTTCTTCTGGAACTCGCTCGGCTACTTCGTGTACATGGGTATCCAATCCCAGATGCGCGGCCAAAGCTTCCCGATGAACGTGAATGAGGAACTGATTCGGCCGCTGTTGTCGAACATCAGTGTGGTCGGGCTGTTTCTGATCCCGATGATCACCATGCGGTTGTTCGCGGAAGAAAAGCGCACCGGCACGATTGAGCTCCTCGCCACCTCGCCCATTCGCGACATCGAAGTGATCCTCGGCAAGTGGCTCGCAGCCGTGGCGCTGTATTCCGTGATGCTGCTGCTCACCGCGCTCAATTTCGCATTCATCTTCAAGTATGGACATCCCGACTGGAAGCCGCTGGTGATCGGCTATCTTGGCCTGCTGCTGCAGGCTGGCGCGTTGCTGGCGATCGGCACGTTTATCTCCACGCTGACCAAGAACCAGATCATCGCGGGTGCCGCGACGTTCAGTGTCTGCTTGTTGTTGTGGATTCTGGAATGGGTCAGCGGGTACGAAACTTCGACGTGGGCCAAGGTGCTTTCCTACATGTCGGTGATCACCCATTTTGAGTCCTTCGCGAAAGGGCTGTTGGCTACCAAGGACGCTATCTTCTACGTCAGTATGATTTTTCTGGGGCTATTCCTGACGGCTCGCTCGTTGGAATCCCTGCGGTGGAGGTCGTAATTGGGCACTGAGTTCTTGAAGGCGAGGCAAACAAAGTACGTGGCCTACGCGACACTATACATCGTTGTGATTGTGGCCATCCTCGTTACCGGCAACGCGTTGGCGGATCGCTACAACAAGCAGTACGACTCAACCTCTAACAAGCGCTACAGCCTCTCCGACCAGACCGCCAAAATTGTCAGAGGGCTCAAGCAGCCGGCTACCATCACTTATTTCGACCAGTCCACACACTTCGCCCAGGCCAAAGACCAGCTGGACCAGTACGCCAATCTTTCGCCGAAGGTCCATGTCGAGTACGTCGATCCCGACAAGAAGCCGCAATTAGCCCGCGAAGCCGGAATCAAAAATTACGGCACGACCATCGTGCAAGTCGGCATGAAGAAGGAAGAAGCCAAGAGCCTGACCGAAGAGGGCATTACCGGCGCCTTCATCCGCGACCTGAAAAACAACACCCGCACCGTTTGCTTCGTCACTGGCAGCGGCGAGCACCGCATCGATGATTCCGACCGCGGCGGCTACTCGCAGTTCAAGGAACTGCTCGGCAAGGATGACTACGAAGCGAAGTCCATCGACTTGTTACAGAAGGCGGAAATTCCCGCCGACTGCACCGTTCTCGTCGTAGCCGGTCCGAACGGTGACTACCAGCAGCCGGAAGTCGATGCCATCAAGAAATTCGTGGAAGATGGCGGCAGGGCTCTTTTCTTGCTCGATCCCCCGCTGAAGATCGGGCGTTCGGAGATCGCCGACAACGACGCGCTGACCGGCCTGCTCGCCAGCTGGGGCGTCACACCGCAGAAAGACCTGATCCTGGACATGAATCCGATCGGGCAGCTTGCGGGCCTCGGCCCGCAAGTGGCCCTGGTCACCACCTACGATTCTCAGCCGATTGTGAGCGAGATGAAAGGGACCGCGACGGGTTTCCCGTTGTCCCGTTCGCTGGACGTCAAGAATGAAGGCAAATCCACGGTACAGAAACTGTTCAGTTCCTCGGATTCCAGCCTGGCTACTTCCAAGCTAAATTCTCCCGATATTGACCCCAGCGACCCGAAGAATAAGAAGGGACCTCTAACGCTTGCCGCGGCCGGAAGCTACAACACCGGCAAGGAAAATTCTCAAGGACGGTTTGTGGTTTTCGGAAGCTCCTCCTGGGCGGCCAATTCCTTCCTGAAATTCAACGGCAACCGCGATCTTGCGCTGAACACCATGAACTGGCTCTCCTCGGACGAGGACCTCATCTCCATTCGCCCGAAGGAGCAGGAAGATCGCCGGATCACCATGACCCAAGCGCAATTAAGCTGGGTGCGCATCACCAGCCAGTTCATTCTGCCGCTGATTGTTATTGTCGCCGGCGTGTCGGTTTGGTGGAAGCGCCGTTAAAACGGCCTATGCCGGTTTTCATCATGTCAGGAAATCATCCATGAAAAGCACCGGACTGCTGATTGCAGCCGCCGTCTTGGCGGCGCTTACGGGAGTGATGTACTGGTCGGATCACCGCAAAGCCGCGGACACGACGGCGACTCCCGTCGATGCGGCGCCCAAGATTTTGACCCTCAAAGACACTGACCTCTCCAAAATTGAAATTAAGAAGGAAGGCGCCGAGGAAGTTGCGCTGGTCAAAAACGACGCTGGAAAATGGCAGATCACCGCGCCTGTCGCGCTTGCGGCTGATCAGGATGCCGTCACAAGTATGGTCTCCACGCTGTCGTCATTGAATTCGGAGCGCGTGGTTGAGGATAAAGCCTCGGATTTGAAGCAATACGGCTTGATCGAGCCTGCGCTCGAAGTGGACATCTCGACCAAAGACGGTAAGTCCAACAGACTCCTCCTTGGCGATGACACACCAGCCGGCAATGCGGTCTTCGCGGCGACCTCGGGCGATCCTCGCGTGTTCACGATCGCCAGTTACACCAAGACAAGCATCTACAAGGGCCCCAGCGATCTTCGCGACAAGCGTCTGTTGACCGCCGACTTCGACAAGATCAGCCAAGTCCAGCTGGACGCCAAGAAGCAATCGATCGAATTTGGCCGCAACAAGGACGCGTGGCAGATTCTCAAACCCAGGCCGCTCCGCGCCGACAATTTCACCGTCGAAGACTTGGTGCGCAGGCTGAAGGACGCGAAAATGGACTTGGGCGCGGCGACCGCGGACGCTGAGAAAAAAGCTGCCTCGGCTTTCGCGTCGGGAACACCGGTCGCGACCGCAAAAGTCACCGATGCTGCAGGCATGCAAGAGTTACAGATTCGCAAAAACAAAGACGACTACTACGCAAAATCCAGTGCTGTCGCCGGCATCTACAAAGTCGCGAACGACTTAGGCACCGGACTCGATAAGAGCCTGGACGATTTCCGCAACAAGAAGCTGTTTGATTTCGGATTCGATGAACCCAACAAAGTGGAAATGCACGACGGATCGAAAGCCTATTTTCTGACCAAAGGCGGCCCGGACTGGTGGTCGAACGGGAAGAAAATGGACAGTTCCACCGTGCAGGCGCTCATCGACAAGGTCCGCGACCTCTCCGCCAGCAAATTTGTCGATTCGGGGTTCACGGCTCCGGTGATCGACCTCACTGTAACCTCCAACGACGGCAAGCGCACCGAGAAAGTGCTAATCTCCAAGAGCGGCGACAACTACATCGCGAAGCGCGAGAACGAGCCGTCGTTGTACCAGCTCGACTCCAAGCCCGTCGAAGACCTGCAAAAGTCCGCTGCCGATGTAAAGCTCGCACCCGAGCCCACGCCACCCGCCAAAAAATAAGAGCCTGTAGCCGCGGTCTCCGAGACCGCGGGGTTTAGACGCAAATAGTGCCCACGACTAACCCGCGACGCTGCCACCCGCGCCCCAGCCCATTCATTCAATTAAAATCCATTCTGCGATAAGCTGAACCCGCTCAACGACCCAAAGGATCCCTAGCGCAATTCCATGAACGTTCAAGGCTACTTCCGCATCCTGAGTTTGTTCGACGTCAGCGAAGGTTTTGAGTTGGAACGGCTGAATGCCCTGCTAGGCCCAGAGGCAGCGCCGCGTTCGCCGGGTTTCGTACATCGCACCCCCGAGTACGCCCAGGCGCAAACCGCGCCAATCGTCGAGGCAACCGGCCAGATCGTACTTCCAACCGGCGAAAAGCTGGACAGCCGGATCAAGTACTACTGGTTCGGCGTTGCCTGCGTCGAACTCATTACCCCGTTTGAGTGTCATCTCGACTCCTTGCCGCAGCACTCCTATCGCTGGATGAACGCTCCGGAGGTGGAGAAAGCCGCGGAAGATCTCCTGCATACGCGCCTGGAACACTTTCGTCGGGCAATGATTAGGCCTTCGCAGAAATGGCTAGACGAAGACTACCTGATCATCGACGTGCAGTCCGCGAAGCACAGCGATGGCCGCGCAGCGCTGGCGACCGAGTTGCTTCAATCCTGCGGCGATCAGATCACGCGCGTGGTTCGCGGCGAGCTTGTGTCGCTTTCCGCTCCGGAACGAGAAGAGGTAGTCCGCGCCGCACTCTCTTACTATCCAAATGACCTCGTGGTTGTCGGATGGGCTGCCGCGCTGGTCTACGACAAGCCGGACGCTACGTCAGCGGTCATCGATCTTCTCGAATACGCCAACACGCAGCTCCTGGAATTTCGCTACTACGACGAGGTGCTCACCAACCTTCTGTCCAACGTGTACAGCTCGCTGGAAGGGCACGAGAGTTTACGGGCGCTCTGGCGGCTACCGCGGCGCGCCGGCCGTTTGAATGGCCTGCGCCTCGATATCATGGACCTTGCTGAACGCACTGAATATGCAGTGAAATTTATCAGCGATACCTACTACGCTCGCGTGTACCGGGTAAGCTCGGCGAGAATCGGCGTGGATGATTACAAGACTCTGGTGGCGGAAAAACTGAAGACCGCCGGCGAACTGTACGAATTCATGGTCGCGCAGTTCAACGAGCGGCGCATGTTCGTGGTGGAAGTCGTAGTCGCGGTCCTTGTATTACTCGACGTAATTCTACTGCTGCGCGGAAACAAATGAGAGCGCGGACCTCATGATCGTCACCGTGATGGGCGTGACCGGCTCTGGCAAGACGACCGTAGGCTCGCTCCTGGCGAAGCGGCTGGGTTGGGAGTTTGCCGACGCCGACGATTTTCACTCCGCCGCCAACAAAGACAAAATGCATCGTGGAATTCCGTTGACCGATGCGGATCGCATCCCGTGGCTCGCAGCGATTCACGACTATCTCGCGCTCGCTGCCTCCGAGCATCGAAGCATCGTGCTCGGTTGTTCCGCGCTCAAGCAGAGTTACCGGGACCGGCTTTTTCAAGGGCTGGACGCGCGCCTCGTCTATTTGAAAGGCAGCTACGAATTGATAGATCAGCGCCTGGAACAGCGCAAAGGCCATTTTGCCGATGACCACATCCTCGCAGCGCAATTCGCCGATTTGCAGGAACCCACCAACGCAATCGTCGTGGATATCAGCGGCGAGCCCGAGCAGATTGTGGACGAGATTTACCGCCGGCTAAATCTACCGGCCACGGCCTAGCAATCAACGCACGCTAGAAGCGGCAATCCCCAATTGGCAAGCGGACCAGCTCCAGCAATTTTTTTCGCGGAAATCGAGCGCCGACCTAGCCGTCGTCGCGTCGGTAAGCGGGTGTTGCCTCCGGCGCAACCGGGTGCGCCACTTCGCCAAACCTCGACGCCAGCCATGCGCGAGCCTCGTCCGGATGGTAGTTGAACGGACCCATGCCGCCGGCGTAGGCGATACGGCCGCGCTCGTCGATGATATAAATGCGCTCAGGCCACGCGGAATAAGCGTCGTTCGCGGCGTTCGTCATGTCATCAATCCCAAAGGGAACCGGATACCTCAAACGCTGCACGAAATCGTTGGCGATGGCGATGCGCTGCTCCAGTGTTTTCGGCTGCGCGTAGCACACATCCTCTTTGACGTTCGATTTCATCTGCCACTCGTCGGTGGGGTGCGCTTCGCGCACATAGACGGTTAGAAAGTCGGCGTGATCCTTATAGTCGTTGTAAATGCTGACGATGTCGCCGACCTGGCGACGAAACGGCGGTCAAGTGTAGCTGCCGAAGACAACCATCAGTGGTCGTGTGCCGGTGCGTTCCCGCAGGTGGAAGTAGTCTTTGCCGTTCAGCGCGAGGAGGCGCGCGTCGGGCGCGTCGTCGCCCGGGTGCAGCTTTCCACGGTGCATGTGCGGAAGTGCGTAGCGGAGCATGTAGAGGGCGTCTTTCGGACCGCCCGCCATGACGGAAAGGGCGACAAACCCTGCAAGCAGGAGAACCCCGAGGATTCCAGCCAACCATAAGACCATTGTTCTCATTAGCCGACGACCATTCTTCTCATTGAGCGTCTTTCGCGGCTTTTGGTACGCGCACGGTGACATGCGACGGTAACAGGCAAACTGTGGTCTCGAAATAGTATAGATGGATTATCGGTTTTGATTTACGGGACGGGGACCCTCCCCCCCTGTTTTTTGTAAGTATTCATTCTAAACGGCTTTAAGTACCTTTGTTTTGATAGACTTTTGTAAGTGTTGATTATAATGCATTTACGAGCGTGTTCTCCCAGCTTTTCTTCGAACAGCGCGACGGCACTCCAACGATTACGGTGGCGATTGCTTGTTATGGACGACTGACCTTCGGTAGAAGCCTCTCGCGTTCTTGCTGGTAGCGGGCCAGGGATCGCTCGATCACCGTCAGGGCCGCGTACGCTGGACGGATGTCTTCGACTTCGACCTTTTTGCCTTCGAGCTGCTTGTAGTCGGAGAAAAAGCGCTTCAGGACCAGGAGGCGGTGGGGAGGCAGGTCGCGGGCTTCGACGTAGTCGCTGAATTCGGGGTCGTTGGTAGCGACGGCGATGACTTTATCGTCGCTGGCTCCAGAATCGATCATGGTCATCAAGCCGATGGCGCGGGCTTTGATCAGGGCAAGGGGTTGCACCGGCTCCTGGCAGAGGACCAGGACGTCGAGGGGGTCGTTGTCTTCGGCGTAGGTTTGCGGGATGAAGCCATAGTTGGCAGGGTAGAAGACCGCGGAATGGATGATGCGGTCGACTTTGAGCAGGCCGGTGGGCTTGTCGAGTTCGTACTTCACGTTGGAACCCAGGGGGATCTCGATCACCGCTTGAAAGTCGCGGGGTAGGTCGTTGCCTGGGGATACGTCATGCCACGCATGCATCATTTGCGGCCCTCACAGTCGAAGTGGTAGCTGATCATTATCGCCTCTGGGCGGCGTCAACGCAAAAAACAGCGGTCTGAAGATCGGCCACCACAGAAGGTGGGCCCGTGAAGACTACGGCGGCTGACATCGAAGAGAGATTCCTCCACTGCGCGGGCCGACGCGTTCGCAGGAAGCGAACGCGGAAGAAAAACGTCGGCCTGCTTCGCTCGGAATGACGGTTGTTGCGCGAGGCGCGATAGTGCGCGGCGTCGAAGCTTGCACTCAGAAGGTGGGCCTGTGAAGACCACGGCGGCTTAGATCGAAGAGAGATTCCTCCACTGCGCAGGCCGACGCGTTCGCAGGAAGCGAACGCGGAAGAGAAACGTCGGCCTGCTTCGGTCGGAATGACGGTTGTTGCGTGAGGCGCGATAGTGCGC
>Ga0073928_10002311_pt1 | contig 33216 bp, 45 predicted proteins | sample PaiPotPPA55metaG_FD_76969 | JGI IMG/M metagenome (GOLD analysis project Ga0073928, IMG submission 76969) | Iron sulfur acid spring bacterial and archeal communities from Banff, Canada, to study Microbial Dark Matter (Phase II) - Paint Pots PPA... ...
AGCTTGTGATGTCGAGAGCCTTTTTGTTCCGTCTTCGGGCAGCATTTGGATTTCGATAATCTGCGGCGGATTTATGACGGCGATCACATTGCCGTAGACGATATGAATCTTTCGGCCCGCGGAGTGGGATTTGATGGCGGTAATGTTTGCGTCCACGATGTGGCCGGAATAAAGGCGGACGCGGACGAGGGAGCCGACTTGATATTCCACGCCTGGATGATAGCTGATTGCGGCGTGGAAGGCCTGGCCCGAGTTGCTCCATGATGCGGCCGACTCGGGCTAACAAGCCCAAGCCACTAACCGGAGCGGTGGCCTCGCTTACGTGTTCTAAGCAGAAGGTCGGAGGTTCACAGCTTGTTATACAATCTCCCCTTGCCCGTGTCATGAACCTGATTAAGTCAAAGAAACGCGTTGCCGACCATGGGGAGGTGTTTACTCCTCAGTGGATGGTCGAGGCGATGCTCAACCTCGTGAAGGCCGAAACCGAGCGGATCGATTCCCGCTTCCTGGAGCCAGCGTGCGGCAGCGGTAACTTCCTCGTCCTGGTTCTGCAACGAAAGCTCGGTGCGGTCGAACTCAAGTTCGGGAAGTCCGATTTCGAGAAACGGCACTATGCGCTGCTCGCACTGATGTGCATCTACGGCATCGAGCTGCTGGCAGACAACATCGCCGAGTGTCGCGCGAACCTGCTCGAAATTTTCGCCGAGTATCTGAACCTGAATGAATCGGACGACCTGTACCGCGCCGCGTCCTACGTGCTGTCGCAGAATCTCGTGCACGGCGACGCGCTGACGATGCGCACGCATGACGGCCGACCCATCACCTTTGCCGAGTGGGGCTACCTCGGCAAGGGCAAATTCCAGCGACGAGACTTCCGCTTTGACGCTCTCACCGCCGCATCGACGTTCAGCGCGGAAGGCTCGCTCTTCGCTCATTTGGGCAAACATGAAATCTTCACGCCGACCAAGACCTATCCGCCCATGACGGTAAGCGAACTGGCAACCGCGGCGCACAAAGGCACACCGAAGGAAGCCGCGTGAGCACGCAGGCTAGTTTTGCCTTGCGCGGCCGCAACCCGGATGTGCTGACGTGCATCGCGAACCTCTCGAACGACGAGGTGTTCACGCCACCCGAGTTGGCCAACCGGATGCTCGACAAACTTGCCGAGGCTTGGGCGGAGGCCAACGATGGTGCGGACATCTGGTCGGATAGTTCAATCCGGTTTCTTGACCCGTGCACAAAGTCGGGCGTATTCCTCCGCGAAATCACCAGTCGCCTCACTAGGGGTTTGGGGGCGGAGATACCTGATCTCCAAAACCGAGTCGATCATATCCTGACGCGGCAGGTGTTCGGCATTGGGACCACCCGACTTACCAGCCTACTCGCGCGCCGCAGCCTCTATTGCTCCAAGCACGCGAACGGGGCGCATTCCGTCGCTAGGAGCTTTGACAGCGATGAGGGCAATATCTGGTTCGAGCGGACCGAGCATTCCTGGGCTAACGGCAAATGCAGCTTTTGTGGCGGCAGCGAGCAATCCCTGGACCGTGGCGAGGGAATGGAAACCCACGCCTATGCGTTCATTCACACCGATGGTATTCAGGCTCGGGTTGCCGAGCTGTTTGGAGGCCTAATGCAGTTCGACGTAATCATTGGCAACCCACCGTATCAACTGAACACGGATGGATTCGGTACCCAGGCACGCCCCATCTACCAGCATTTCGTCCAACAGGCCAAGGCACTCGACCCCCGGTTCCTTTGCATGGTTATCCCGGCACGGTGGTTCGCGGGCGGCATGGGCCTAGACGAGTTCCGCGAGTCGATGCTTACCGACAACCGTGTACGCTCAATCGACGACTACCTTACCGCTTCCGATGTTTTCCCAGGGGTCGGCCTCAAGGGCGGCGTCTGCTATTTTCTGTGGGACCGCGACAATCTCGGTGCCTGTCGCGTGACTACGCATTACAAGGACGTGCCGCCCTCGACCGCAACACGGCCACTACTCGAAGAGGGCGCCGATGTCTTCATCCGCTTCAACGCAGGGTTGTCGATCCTTAAGAAAGTCGCAGCTACCGAAACACGTAGCAACAAGTCTCTGGAACTCCCTGACGCGAAGAAGTTCATGAACTTAGTCAGCTCGATTGGCGCATTTGGGCTTGACAGCACTTTCAGAGGCAAACAGAAAAAGTCGGGAGATGATCTCAAGGTCTACAGGAACGGTGGGGTTGGGTACGTCGCAAGGGCGGAGATCGCGAAGGAACAAACTGTATTCGACAAGTGGAAAGTCTTCATTGGCCGCGCCGCTCCCGGTACAGGCAATAGAGACACCTACCCGCACAAAATCCTCAGCACACCATTCATCGGAGAGCCCGGAAGCATCTCGTCCTGGACTTACATGCACATTGGACCGTTCGACACGAAGACTCAGACTGAGAGCGTCTTGTCTTATCTCTCCTGCCGGTTTACGCGCTTCTTGATTCTCCTGCATAAACCATCCGCAGACACCACGCGCAAGGTCTACACGTTCGTGCCGAAGCAGGAGTGGACGAAGCAGTGGACGGACGAAGCTCTGTACAAGAAGTACGGCATCACTGAGGAAGAAATCGCCTTCATTGAAACCCTTGTACGCCCGATGAACCTGGGCGGCGGTGACGATGAGTAAGCCCACCATCGAGGAGATCCTTACACCGAAGCCGGATGTTCGGCCTCGCATCTATGCCTATTCGATTGACGACAAGGCACACCAGGGTCTTCTTAAGGTTGGGCAGACAACGCGCAATGTGAAACAGCGCATCGCCGAGCAACTCAAGACCGCCAGCATCAAGAACTTCAAGATCGAACTGGATGAATCCGCCGAGCGCGACGACGGAACCACCTTCAGCGACCACGATGTGCGGGCGGTGCTCGTCAAAAAGAAGTTCGCGAATGCCGAACTGGAATGGATGCGCTGCACGGGGAAGGACGTGAAGACCGTGCTCACCGAGCTGCGCACTGGGCAACGATTCACCGGCACGCATCACGAAACGTTCAAGATGCGGGAGGAACAAGCCGAGGCGGTGAAGGCAACGCACACCTATTTCCTCTCGCGCTGGGCGGAAAACATGCACGCCGTCCCGCGGTTCCTATGGAACGCGATGATGCGCTTCGGCAAGACCTTTACCACCTACCAGCTTGCCAAGAGGCTTGGCGCCAAGCGCGTGCTTGTGGTGACATTCAAGCCTGCGGTTGAGGACGCGTGGCAGATAGACCTTGAGAGCCATGTGGACTTTGGAGGCTGGCAGTATTTGTCGAAATCCTCCGGCGCTGACCCGACACAGATCGACCGCAAGAAGCCTGTCGTTTATTTTGGCTCTTTCCAGGATTTGCTAGGCCGCGTCGCGGCCGGGAACATCAAGCCCAAAAACGAATGGCTCCACGAGGTGAATTGGGACCTTGTAGTTTTTGACGAATACCACTTCGGCGCCTGGCGGGAGACGGCGAAGGAGCTGTTTGAGGGCGAGGACGAGCCGGTTGCGAAGAAAGAGGCTAGGCTCGAATACGCAGCCGAGCTGGAAGATGTGAATGAGGACATCGGCGTTCTTTCGGAGAAAGAAACCGAGTTCCTGCCGATCACGACCAAAGCCTACCTTTACCTTTCCGGTACGCCGTTCCGAGCGCTATCCACAGGCGAGTTCATCGAAGAGCAAATCTTCAACTGGACCTACACTGATGAGCAGCGCGCCAAGGAAGATTTCGCCGCCAAGAACCCTGGCAAGTGGAACCCTTATGGTGCGTTGCCGCAGATGCGTTTGCTTACCTACCAGATGCCGGACGAACTGCTGACGGTCGCGAGCGGCGGAGAGTTCGACGAGTTCGACCTCAACGAGTTTTTTGCGGCTACTGGCACAGGAAAGAGTGCGCAGTTCAAGCACAAGAGCGACGTACAAAAGTGGCTGGACATTATTCGGGGCCAGTACGCGCCGAACGCTATTGAGGGCCTCAAGACGGGCTCGCGGCCACCATTCCCTTATTCGGATGTGCGGCTGCTGCCGTACTTGCAGCACTCGTTCTGGTTTCTACCAAACGTCGCGGCATGTAAAGCGATGGCGAATCTGCTGGCCGAGAAGCACAACGTCTTCTGGCACGAGTACGACGCTGTCGTGGCGGCCGGCGCGTCCGCGGGTATTGGCCTGGAGGCACTGCCGCCAGTGCGCGATGCCATTGCGGGTGGCTTCACGACCAAAACCATCACACTGTCCTGCGGCAAGCTCACCACCGGCGTGACTATACCGCAATGGTCTTCGATTCTGATGCTGCGCAATCTGAAAAGCCCTGAAACCTATTTTCAGGCAGCCTTTCGCGTGCAGTCTCCATGGTCTATCAAGAACCCGAATGGTGACAATCCCAACGAGGAAGAAATCCTGAAACCCGCGTGCTTCGTGTTCGACTTCGCCCCAACACGCGCGCTTCGTCAGCTCTCCGAATACGGCATCGGGCTCTCGCCCAACGAATCGAATCCGGAAAACGCCGTCAGAGATCTCGTGTCGTTCCTGCCGGTTCTGGCCTACGACGGTGCGAACATGACTCAGATCGATGCTGGCAGCATTCTGGACATTGCGATGGCAGGCACCTCGGCGACGCTGCTGGCGCGCAAATGGGAGAGCGCGCTGCTGGTGAACGTGGACAACGACACCTTGAGACGTATCCTCGACAACCCAGAGGCGATGGCAGCCGTGGAGCGGATCGAGGGCTGGCGCTCGCTGGGCGACAACATCATCGAGACCATCATCAACAAGAGCGACAAGGTGAAAGAGCTTAAGAACAAGGCCAGGGACAAAGACCTGACAGCCAAGGAGACGAAGCAGCTCACTGAGGAAGAAAAGGAGTACAAGTCTAAGCGCAAGCTCGTCCAGGAGAAGCTGATCAAGTTCGCTACGCGCATCCCTGCGTTTATGTATCTGACCGACTTCCGCGAGAACACGCTGCAGGATGTCATCACCAAGCTCGAGCCGGACTTGTTTCTGGCCGTCACCGGGCTGACGGTTAAGGACTTCCATTTGCTTGTGCGCCTTAAGGTGTTCAACACCGAGCAGATGAACCAGGCCGTCTTCGCTTTCCGTCGCTATGAGGACGCGTCGCTACGCTACACGGGCATCGAGAGCCACGAGGGGTTGACTCACTACGGGCTGTATGACACGGTGGTGGCGAGGGATTGAAAGAGCGGCGAGGCGCTGACGCAAACTAGGAACACCAAGACTGGGAGCGAACCGAGTGGGCGACAAGTTCTAGGCCGGTTCCGATTCTATCGACTTGCTTTCGACGAAACTCCCGATCCTCGGCCGTCTTGTCGTATCGGCCCCGTAGGTCGGCCTGTAATGTTAGCGCTCCTAGAATTTTGCGTCGCCGATTTCTCTGAAAAGGAAAGGGAGGGACCGAAGCCCCTCCCCTGTTTTGTGCAGGCGAATTGTCTTTTAGGCCGCCTCTGCCTTGTTTTCTCCCGCTGCTGCGGACCCAGGGAACGCCAGGTCAATGTCCAGACCTTCGCAGTGGTCTTCTCCCTTAGCGGAGGGATCGTGCGGTTCCTCGCCTCTAAGCTTTCAGGATAAGCAGTCTCATCCCAAGTCGGGCTGCCGTTCTCGTCGGCTTTGATCTCCAGGTGAAAGAGCCGCGTGTGCAAGCGCGTTCGTCCTGATTCGCCTATATCGGTATCGGAAGGAGCGGTAGTGGACGAGCAAGAGCCGGGATTCAGACTTGGTGATAGGTCTTCCCGGCTCTTGGTGTTTTCGGATTTGATCGCGACCTACACCTTGTAACCAATCTTCCCAAGGTCTTCCGAACTCTCCAGCACGACAATAGCTACAACCTGATCTTTTGGGATGAACACGCGTGCCCACTTGTCCTTCAGCACTCGCGGATAGAACTCTATTTCGACAAAGCGTTCATCAGAGATGTCGTATTTGGACACTGGGATGATGTAGAACTCCGCCGTGTCCTCATTGGCTGGAGTGGCGGAGTGAAACAAACCACCCAACCCCATGTTCTTTGTCCAATGCTTTTTGACTCAAACAAGTGCTTTGACTGGCCTCTTCTCTGGCATGACCTATCCCTTCTGCTTCCGACCGAGCTTTTTGGCGCAATCGTCGCACAGGTACGGTTAACGTAGGACCTGACTCAAGCAACCAACCCGCTAGAAACCCAGCTTCCTTTCATCGGCTTCTGTCAGATCGAAAACGCCGCGAATAGCATCAACGGGAATATGGACGGGCACGAAACTCTTGCCTTCGCCAGCACGTGCAAGTTCCGCGAAAATGAAGGGATATTCCGTCTGCACACGCCCAGCGTATGCGACGTTCAGCGTATCCGAGTGCTCCTTGATTAGCAGGTTCTGCGCTAGTCCGCCAATCTCGGCAATCCAGTCTTTCTTCACGAGTATGAGAACCATAAGATCATCCCTTCTTGATCTTCGCCCACCGTGCCTTGACGCGTTTAGAGGCAGCTGCTCGCATCGCCGGAGTCCATACACGACCGTGCTTCTTGACTCCCGTCGGCTTACTCGTTCTTTCGACCTTCCTCCCGCTTGAGACCCATCCTCCCGATAACGCCGCTATTGCTTGGTCTACGGCAGAGAGTTGCCGCTGGAGTAACGATCTCTCTTCTCTGAGTACTTGTAGTGCTCTGCTCATCTAGTGCCTCCTCGGGCGGAAGAAGACTATCACACCCCCTAAGTAGAGGCGAAGCCAACGTGGACCCGTTCAAACTCGTACCAGCAAGCTATTTCCCATACATCATCTCTGCTCTCTTCACCGCGCTCACAGGGATTGGCAGGTGGGTCGTGAGAAAGCTCTTCAAGGCAGCGGCTGCAGAATTGAAGACAGCAAAGGACTCGCTGACGAAGCTCAACACTGAGATTGTTCTCCAGCGAACGAATCATCTCCATCACATCGAAGAGAACACGGCCAAGACTGTGACGCTGTTGGAGGCATGGAGCAAGGAACAGCAAGAAACGAACGGATACCTGCGAGCGATCGCTGACATTCTGGTGAAGAAGTATCGGCGGATGTTCTAAAGGTCAGGCGGGGGACACCTGCTCTAGACGTGTTCCACGAGCGTCTCGAACGTTATTGAATCCTCTGGCGATTACATATATCGCAGTCCCGACCGCAAAAAGTTTTGCGAACTCGAAATTAGGTGAAAGTTTGACAATGGAATTGTAACTAAGCAATGCCCCAAACACGATTTCAGCCATGCCGTAGCTGGTCTGAGCCCGTTGTTTCCACAACGAGATAAAACCACCCAAAATAATTGCGGATAACGCGAGACATGCAGCAACGATGCCGGGATGTTGCAACAATCCGTTTTTTAACTGCTGTAATAAAGAAATAAACGGCTCTAGCGTCCGCAGCTCAGCGAGAAAACTTTGCGAGAGAATCGCTAACACTAAGACTATGCCAATTTTAAATGTGAAATCTAAGACCTTTGATCTTGAAAGTGTGGTCAGCTGCCACGGTTCCTTATTCATTTGCTTTACCACCTCGATGATCGCGATTCGTATAGAAGTTACTCATTCTCCCTCCTCGCCGACAGCCATTGTTAAGGGACGAATGTGAGGAAGGCCGTGGAGGAACAACCTTGGGTCTGCGCTGCCGCCGACTCTAGCACAATGCTGACGGTCTAGTGAGAGACAAGTTTTCAAGGCCGCATCTGTGAAGCAGACGGCCCTGCTTGAAACGATAATTAAGGAACAGGCGACGACGAACAGCTAACTGAAAGCTGTTGTGGAGATCGCGAAGAAGTAATCGCATCCTACCGCCACAGTCAACCTACAGCATTCGCCAGATGTAGACCAGCAACAAAACGATGCCCGCTTGCGTGAGGATCACTCCGGCGAGTTCGAGCCAATGCATCCTCTTTGATGTTTTGTTGAGTATAGGTATCCAGTGCGCGGCGTTTTGATGCTCCAGCTCGACGGCATGTTCCTCATATCCCATGGCTACGATGTTGCGGTTGAGCGGGACGAGCATCGCCACTACCAGAATTGACAGGCCGACGCTGAGTAGATGCTTGTGTGGAACGTTTTGGCCGCGAAGTGGGCCGAGGATCGCTGTAATCACGAGAGCCACAATTCCACCATCCAACAAAGCGAGCTTCTCGAAATATGCGCTCCTCGCGGATCGATAATCTCGGAGGTCAGAAATATAAGCAAGTACCGCTGCGTGTATTCAGTCATGACCTATGCCGTCTTCTTTTTGCGCCACTGCCGCTTGAGCTTGCGCCTGTTCCACCATACGCGATACCAAGGGACCACCGACTGGCGATAGGTCTTCCCAGTAGCCGTGTATGCCTCCCACGACTCCATGAGTGAGAGGTCTAATCCCGCTTGGTCAATCATCGCCACCAACTGCTTGCCCTCTGTTAGCTCACAAGGACAACGTGGATTCATATCTACGATAACGAACGGATTGTGCGGATGTAGCCGATATGCCCCCATACTTGTGATGGTGACAGGACGGCGGCCCGCGTTTATGACAGTCATGGTCGTCAGAGTCATACCTTGATGGAGGGGATCATTGATCGTCTGCATGTTGTGCTGCATGCGAATAAGAAGATGGACTCGGTCCTTGAAATGCGTGACAACCTGCACAGCGGCGGTGATTGTGGAGAGGATTGCGCCGTAAACTGCTACAATATTGCCAGAGATGTGAATGGTGATTGTGGGTATGGGCATGGGGAGATTGTAAAGCCGAACCGGGGCCGAGTGCCGTGATTCTCAGAATCACGGCAACATGCCTCAAAGCGCGGGGTTCGCAATTTCTTCCCATCAACGGCAGGCCACGGCCCAAAAGCCAAAACCAACAGTCCAATTATATTTGCGAGCGGAATAAAAAGCAGAATAGACCACCAGCTGTGCCCTGTGCGTTTCAGGCTCACTGAGCCTGCGCTTATTTCTTGCTGGCATCGTCGGTGACCACGTGTGGTTTCGTCAGAGCTTTCCCTTTCTTCTGCGGTGGTGTCGGTGGAGTCACAACTCGGAATCCACCTTTGAAGATTTCACGCATGTGATCAGCGTCCGCCTTCGATATGATCTTCACGGGTTGACCGCGGTACTTTGTCGGGTCTTTGGCTGTACCAATGCCAATGTTCTCGCGGTGAAGGAACCTGAGGAATCCAGACAAGTCGCGGCCGAGTTCCTTGGCCAACTCCTTAACTACTACCCAATCTTTGTCGGACATGTCTAGGCTTATCCTCTCTACGGCATAGCATACCGGTGATGTCTAAGGCCGTCAAACGCTTCATTTGATACTGAAGCCCTGTTCGATCTGGTTGCGCCACTTCCACCGGACGTCGGGGTCCTGGGCGCTCAGGTTGTAACGCTCGTGCACGCCACCCGCCGCATGACCCATCAAATACTTCTGAAGGGCATCTGGCATCGCGGCGATCGCAGCTGCGAAGAAACGTCTCGCGCTGTGAGGGGGTGGCAGGTTTAGTTTGTCCATGCGGTTCCGCACGGTGCCTTCGCAGAACGGAAACAGGAACTCGCTGTCCTTATACAGGGCAGCCCCGTCGATCAGGAATTGATTCACCGACAACGTGAGTGGAATCGTGCGGTGGCAATTTTCTGTCTTCGGTGGACCCTCCGCACCGCGGAGCAACTGCGTGCGGACCACGACGCATGCGTCTGCGCTGTTCCAGGTGCTGACATCCGATGGCCCGTTGACGCGCAGGGCCAGGGCTTCGGAGATGCGGAGCCCTGTTGATGGCAGGATGGCGTAGAGCAGCTGGCAACCGTCGCGCGCCTCAAGCGCAGTCTCGATCTGCTCGCGGGTTACGACGGGTGTGTTCTGTTCGCGGAAGATCACCTGAGGCAGGTCGATCAGGTTCGCCGCAAAGTTCTTCGGGTAGACGGGCAAGCCGTTCTCGTCGCGCACGCTGACCACCACAGACTTTAGGGTGGTCACCACGCACACGGTCGACTTCGGCGAGAGTTCCCCATCCTCGACGAGATAGTTTACGAACTGCCGCATATCCTCGACATTGAGTTCCGCTATGTTTTTGCTGCCAAGAAAGGGCAGGATGTGCCGATCGAGTTGGCTGCGGTACGACTTCAGCGTCGAAGCCCTCGCTGGGCGTCGATTCCGGCCAGCGATCTCCTGCATGAAGTTCTCCGCAGCTACAGCGACGGTGGGGCTGTTCATCTAAGTTCCTCCGCTATAGCGTTCTCGTTAACTTCCCCATCGATTTCTGCCATCATCTGCAACTCGCAGTGACAGCAGTACTGCAATTCGTCTTCGTCCAGCTCGCAGTCGCACATCCAGCACTTGTTCTCCATCAGTCCTCCAAATCCTCTTTGAGCATTATGTCTAGAACCGTACTACCGTCAGAGAGCGTAGAGCGATGCAGTTCTATGAGGCCGTCAGAGCAAGTGCCGAACGGATTTTGTGGAGACTATTTCCAAACCAGGAGTGCTCAGAAGCACCTCTGTTGTAGATGCTGCACCACTCTGGTCAAAAATTCGGACGAATACCTTCAGAGGCTCGGGCGGCTGAACCTGTGTTGCCAATTCGCGTTCAAAAAATATCATTCGCGGCGACAAGGGAGGTAGGTTGGTCGGTGTTCCCATTCCAGATTGTACGGTTCCAGGCCACGTACCTTGTATGCGTCCATAGTGTGTCTCTCCTATCACGGTGTCGCGTTGTCCGAGGTCTTGATGGAACAGATGCTTAGGTACGAGGAGGATGACCGAAACATCTCGCGCAATCGCCTCGCTGGTGTTTTCGACGATTCCTTGAAATTGAAAATGCAGTTCGGAATTGTGAACGCCGCGCTTCGTGGCTTGCAAAAGCACGGAATATTCGGCGCGGGAAGTCCGATTCATCGTCTGCCGAACTTCATAGTCTTCCATTGCGATGGATTCGAAATTGAATCTCCTGTAGTAGCGGTGGTCTGACGCTTGATGCGCTGTTGTGCTCTGCGGGATGCAAACCACGTAGACGACGCCGCCTTTTGAGAGCGTCACTGGATTGATTACGACGCCTTGAATTCTCGGTTGGATTCTGGAATTGATGATTTGTTCTAACCACTCTTTGCTGAAGTCGGCTGGATTAATCGGACTCAGAGTCTCTGCACAGGATGGTTTCGTTTTCGATTCAGCCGTGCCATATACGATTGTTCCACCCGCCGAGTTAGCGAACGCTGAAACGTCTTTCGAAATTTCGGTTTTCTTTCCGTCGGAAAGACCGAGACTTTCGGCACGTTTGAAATCCAACTGAAGACTCTCGTCGAATTTCAGTCGAATTATTTCCAGCAGTTCTTGTTCAGTCCATTCTGATGGTGGCTTCATCTCTCAATTTTAACCAGAAGTGTTTTGGTTAGCTGGCAGCTATCATGGTTGAGAACGCACGATTCTGGCTCCCCGCGACCCTATCCACGGTGGATGATCACCGATTTTCGCACGACTCGCTCTTGCATGGCCTGATCTTCCTGCCCTAACGTTTTACCCAAGTTCTCAGATGGTTGGCGACTCGGAGGTATCGTCGGACCAATGCGGCCAATTCCCGGTAAGTCGAGTTACCGGACAAGTGGCGTACTAGGACTGCACCTCTTCTAGCCGGAATTCGAATCGCGTCCTCAATTTGGCATTTCAAAAGGCGGCAGTCGCGGAGTGTGCTTCATGCTTTCGTCCTTGAGAACACTTCTACATCCTGTTCGCTACCGACGATCGCGCTGTCTGTGAAGTGAAGTTGGCAGACGTAGACTCTGCCGTTCGTGGTGTCTACGAATCGGGCGGCGTGCTCGCGGCACTTGGTTGTCTTGTCGGGGTTCGCTGTATTCTGCCCTGACTTGATGATGCGGCAGGCGCAATGCTTCACTGGGGTGCGCGGGGCTTTAACACCCATGCTCACTCTCCCGGCGCCAGGTGAAGGATGCCCGATAGATACCCGAACGACCGTGGCCCTCGAACGTGCCGACACCGGTAGCACGCGCAATGATTCCGTTTGTGCTCATAGCTTTCTCCTAAATTGTTTGTATTGAATTACTCCGCGAGATCTGAACTGCTTTTACGGAGCGGGGCGATCACCGCAATCAGATTCACGGCTGGCAAACTTAGGTTTTGTGTGAGAATTTATTCTTCTTGACGGGTTACTGCGGTTTGCTGTTGCCGATAGCAGGCAGTGTTTTGCTGCCGATAGTGCGGATAGCGGCTTCAGTTAGGAATTCGTTTCGGTCCTCTGCGAAATGGGCTCTCAATACCAAACGCGCATACTCTCTCGTCTCCGCTTCCCCGCGTGCCACATTTAGGTCTTTTAAGTGTTTTTCCAGTGCGTCGCGGATGAGCACATCAATGCTGACGTGCTGAAGTTTGGCTTCCTCTTGAGCTTTATCTAACAACTCGGGCGCAAAGTTCAGCAACCTCAAGAGAAGTTTTTGGATTTGCTTGCTTACTTTCGCCATGCCATACCTCGCGTTCGGCGGAATTATAATCCTTTGCACTCGATAGTTCTAGGGGTGCTTCAGTCTCCTTTCTCTTGAACGTTTTTAAATGCTGTCGCAATGGCACGGCGCGAGAAACCCAGCCCGATTAACTCGGCTTTCAACTGGGCCAGTTCTTCCCGCTGCGTCTCTTCCAAGTGTTCGCGTCCGCTGTCGGACTCGATTCCCCATAGGCCGCCTGAAGTGATTCGCTGGACCACGTCGGAGCTCGTCTGCACTTCTGCCTCAGCACGCAACCCAATGAAACACCAATCACCACGATTGAGGGACTCCACGCGGTCATAGTCCTGTCGGACATATTTCCGAATGTCTTCCGAGGATTCGCCTTTGTAGTTCTCCACTGGTCCGTTGAAATACCGCAATTCATGGCGTCCCATGTCACCACCGCTGCAGTCGCACTCCGTTGCTTCGTCCTGCAGAGAAACGAGTGCATCGATGGACTCGTCCAGAGGTTCCCAGTCGGTGGACTCAGGTTTGTCTCCCTCTCCCATCCGCCAAACGTTGAGGTGTCCAATGATCCTTTCGAGTTTTTCGACTGTCTGAAAATGATTTGCCTCTAAACTTGCGCAGTCTTCCGCGTGTGCGCGGTCGATTGCATACTCTGTCTCTGGCCGGTTGGAATATTCGCCGAGCCACAATGTATCCAGGCTCTCATCAATCATTCGTCGCACGGTCACGGACAGAATGCGTTTACCATTTGCCTTTGGCATGGTTCGTCTTTCCTCGTTTCTGGGAAAATGTTTCCCACCGTGCCCACTCACACCGAGTGAGTGAGTGAGCACTAGCGAAACACTTAGGCCGGGTTGCTTGCTGCAATCCGTTCCAGTTCTGGCGCGATTCGTTCTATCTCTGCGAGGGAAATAACGTGGCATCCGGCACGGAGTGTGCCGTCAGCATCTATCCGGTCGATTTTGTAGTGGCCTAGGTGGAACGTGTGTCCGTTCGTTTGGAAAGCTTCACCACGCTTGACTACTTCGCGCACGAATCGCAAGCCACGAATGGCATGCGAGACTGGAACACGTGCGCCGCGCGAGGTTTCTATTTCCTCGCCGTGAATGCGGAGCATGACGGATGAGTTGTGGAAGTAGCCGTCATACTCGCCAACGCGCCACTTGTCCGCTAGCTCTGCCTCACGTTTGGCCAGTTCTGCCTTGCGGATTCGCTCTTGCGCTGCCTTCTCCGCGCTTTTGGTGGCTTCCTTCGCCTTGATCGCGTCCAGTTCCTTGCTGTCGAGCGCTGGGATAGGCGCAATCTTCGGAAGCTTGAGACGGAAAAACTTTGCGTATTCCCGTGCTTCCTCGCGCAAGGCAACTGCTCTGCCGTGCTCCCATTCTTTGGAGTAGGAATGACGCGCACGGGCACACTTGGCTAGATGATCCGCAACACGTTCCACGTAACTGATGAGGTTTCGTGCGTGGTCATTGGACGCGTAACGGTCTTCCTGGAAAACTTCGGGCACATGAAAGACTGCCGTACCCTCTGGAATCGCGGAGCGTACCGCGCTTTTGTGTCCGCTTGTCGTGACTGAATAATCTTTCTCGGTGAACAGGACAGCGGACTTTTTGCCAGATTGAACGTGACGTGCTATCGGGAAGTGTCGGCCATAGGAATAAATGGTCTCGCCTTCGAAGTACAGCGAACCGTTGCCGTTCTTCGCGCTGTCCTGGACCTTGTGGAACCACAGGTGAGGGACTTGACCAGAACTGACAACGTGTTTGACTCTCTTGCGAGCCTGCGCAGATCGCGCAACGCATTCCCCGCGTTGCCGGTATTCGTGCTTTGGTTCATGCTGGCACGGCGCATAGGTAACGCGCATGCTGGTAAAACCTTGGCTCATGATTTGCTCCTTTGGAGAATTCTCTAAACCCACATCGGAACGCACACTCCGACCGGGGAATGTGCGCAACGGGTAGGCTTGTGAGGTGAGGTTCTGGCAGGAAATGTGAACGAGACAGGAATGTCTCGCACTCCGCGAAGTCTTGGATATTCACCGCGCGGAGTACGCGCTACTCCTCCTTAGAAGCCAGTGGAGCTATCCACCAATCTTGGCCGTCGTGGTTCCGTTCAGCCCACTCGATGGCCTCTTCGGATGTGGTGAACGGACCATAGAAAAACAGCCCGTCAACTGGATTTCCTGTTATTCCGACATGTGTTCCCATGTCTCTTTTTTTGGGAAGTGTCCCGTTGGCCACCATCTGAGTGATGGCCAGCGCGCTACTCCTCTTCGTGTTCATCGTCTGTAAAATTGTCGTCCAGGTATTGCTCCGCCTCTTCCTCCGTCTCGAATACGGTCCATGGTGTGCAATCCAGATAACCTGGAGCAGATAGACGCGCGCCGTATCCTTGAATCTTTTCCCGCGTCTGGACCATGCCTTCGCAGTACGGTTGAAAAGCGTCAGAGTCCGCCGGATTCTCGCCGATCAAATCAACCGGCAAGAATTCTGTGCCGTCTGTGGTCTCCACTTGCCACCATGATTTGCGCGCGGTGATTTGCTTTTGCATAAATGCCATTTGCTTTACCTCCGAAGAGTGGGAGCACTTCGCGCAATGCCTGCTCTCAAGTTCAGGCATTGCATGCTGTGCTCTGCGTTATGGGGAAAATGCGGGGTAAGAATAAGACGGGGCTGGGTTATCGTGTTTTTTCTGTTCCCTGATACCGACCGTGGCAACCGCCCTCGATGTAGAGAGACTTGTCGTGGTTCAGTTCGATCAGTTCATCTCTCACCTGCTGCAAAGTGTGGATTTTGTAGATGCACACCAGCAGCGCTAACAGCGCCACAGCATTCAAAACGATCTGCAATCTCTTGTTCACGGTTTCCTCCCTGAGAACTTCGCACCGCATGCGCTCTCAAGTTCGCACGCGGTACACTGCTCTCTGTGACGGGTTATTTCTTCTTGTTCAATTTGCTCAACTCATTCCACCTGACTCCTGCGAAGTGAAGGTGGTTGAGCAGATCACCACGGCTCTCGAATTTAATTCTTCGTACAGCCACACCAGTCGCGCCAGCCTTTGCGTTTTTGCTCATTGTTTTCTCCATTTGGGATTGTGAATCTAGAAAAGGGCAAGCCGGGGTGTGTTAGATCACCCCGCATAGATGTGCCGAAGCCTGCCCGCGGGCGAGTGGCCCGTGTAGCCCACGCCAATCGGAATGGGCTACCCATGCTACTCGCGCTAGCGCCTAGCTACTTTCCGCAGCTGATGATCAGCGTGTCCCCTACTTTGGTGCCGGCGGGGTCGCCACCATTCTGGCAACTGATGCCGATCTCGCTCTCACTCAGTCGCGATAGCTTGTAGATATACTTTGTCTTGGCCTGGGCGTAGGCCCCGATGGCAAAGGTGGCTAGCAGTGAAGCAACAAACAAAGTCTTTCGCATGTATTCTCCCTGGGCGAGTGGCCCGTGTAGACTACTCACAGGAGTAGGCTACGCATGCTACTCACTCACTAGGCGCGAACGATGGAGTCACACGCGCTATCCACCCAATTTGAGATGGCTTCGGCCAGCACGTCATCGAGCGGCGCTACCCAGCACCATTCGAGTTCCATATCCAGCTGTTCGTCATACCAGCGCATAGAGATTCCTCCCTTCGTCGCATAAGATACGCAGCAATCGACGCACACAGGCACACTACGGCGCTGGGTGCCCTGATCACCTCGTCAAACTGGCGATAGCCGCATGCATGAATATGCGGGCCAGGAGGCGCCGCAGCGTCGAGTCAGACTCCACCTGTGGCGCTAGTCTCAGGTAAACGTGATGGATTACGAGATGCGTGGGCACAGTTGTCCCTCCTAGAATTTGAGGATTGATCCTCGGCGCTGACACTCATCCCTGAGTGCGAACGATGTGGACCACTCCGCGACGTGAGTGGACACACGTGTGCGGTTCGTTGGGAGTTCTCCTGTGTGGGATTTGAGCGGTAGCTGTTCGGCGTAAGCTCTGTTCTGTTTCCAGAGCCTACGATGTGCAGTTACTTCGCTGACTTGAGGACTTCGGCGAAAGCATCAGACTGTTCGTCGTTCTTGAAGAACAACTTGCCGTAGTTGGCGCTAGCGGTGGCGAACAGTTTGGGGAGTTTCTTCGCAACGATCGCCCATTGCGTAGCGGTCAGCGTTACTGGGAAGTGGCCCAAACCGTACATCGAAAGCGAACCCTTCTCGGTGACTTTGATGTCCTGTCCCTTCTGCTCTGCCTTGCGTTCCAGCTGGGCGATACGCGCTAGCAATTCCTCGCGCGTTGGTTCGACTGAAACGGGCGTAACTGTAGCGGTAGACATATCGTGTAGCCTCTCTTTGTCGTTTGGATTTGAACGGTAGGACAACCCGTCCCCAAGATCTCTCCCTGTTAGGTGAGAGAGCTTGAGGAGTGTTGTCACTCGCTGGGCAAGAGTAGTCGCCCTTCTCCACCTCTGGTGAGACCAGAGCCGTAAGGCACACCCATAGCAACGGCTGAACTACGCGGGATGCTATGAACACACCTCAACCGCAACCCTTCGCGGATGTGGATACGCTGCCACGCGCTAAGGGGCACACTTCGCCCGACGCGTGGTTCAGACTTGGCTTCGCGGTGGCTGTAACCCTTCCCGTGTGCTCCGTTGGCCCACCCTCGACGTGCCTAGGCTTGCAGACCCCTATCCGCGGTATGCGCGATAGCGTCACCTTAGGCCGGTCGATTCAATCCAACGGCAATACACGCGGTATCTCATTCAGCAAACCGTGATTGCCTTCGTTCGGCTCTTCTGGTGATTCGCTTGTTTCCGCGTTTCCCAGTATTTCCTGCGAACGCAGTTACTAGTGCAAACGCTTGTCCACACCTGTCCACACATTTAACTCGTCTGTTTTCAAGCATTTGATTTTGGATGCCGACGTGCTCACTAGTCAAATAACGGCCAAACTTTGCCGTTTTTGTCTTGACATTTCCATACTTGTCTAAACTTATGTCCGGCCAAACCGCTTGGTTTCACTGGCTTGGACGATAGACGCAAAGTGTCACACAAGTTTTGACAGTATTTGACTAGTGCCGCTAAATCCCTTTGTTTTCTGACGGACAACAGTTCGCGCGTGAGAGTCGCGCGCGTGATTCGCGCGTGCGCGTAGGAAATGGAGGTAACGCGCGCGTGGGGATATGGGGAGAGATGAGTGTGTCAAGATAGACGCACATGGGCCGTGGATCGCCCATTAGGGAGAGTGTGCACTTTTGACCACACTACGTGCCTATTTGGACGTGGTCGTGTGTAACAAAATGTTACATCGCGATCAAATTTTTTGCCTTATATGATGCGCCGAAGTCGCCGCAAGCGATTGCAAACAAACAACTTGCGCATAAAACGCCAATTTGCCGAATTTCCGGGTGTGATTTAGTATGCTACTATCCCGTAGCGTCACGTCAGTGAGTATGCTGATGTGACGTAGAGACGCGCGTGTTCCTATCTTGTTTGTTATCAGTAGAATATGGTCCCCTATTCGGCGAGGGGTAGGGGCGTAGGGTCTCCCACTTCTGCGCGAGAGGGTACCGGTCACCCCACGGATCAAATACCAGGAGCCAAATGCATCCAAGTGCACGAGAAAGAAAAATAAAAAAAAAATTTGGAAAATTCTGAGCCCGATTTTCTCGAGGCCGGGGTGGGCGTGGGCGATGCCGTACAACCCATGATGAATCAACGGATTGCCGGCTGCCTGAGGTGATCGACGGTAAGAACGGGGATACGGACCTTGGACCGGCGCAATCGTTCTAATAGCTCCGTAGCGCGTTCCGCGGCCCGGAACCCCTTTGCTGTCAACGATGGCCCAGGAGGAGACGCCCGCGGGCACCCCGCGATGGCGCCGCGACGCGATGACGACAGCTGTGCGCCGCTGGGTGCCGCGATCGTGAGGATCACCGGAACCAAGAGTGCTGAGAGGTTGGACTAACAAGTCGCGGTTGCCACCCGCTTCCAACCTCTCGAGGCTGACTGCTGCACCGTGGAACCATCAAAAACGTGACCAGGATGTTTGGCATCAAGCGAAAAATGTACTTAAATGCTGTATAATCAGCGACTTATGGCTAATTTGGCATCAAAAACGCATACTCTCCCTCCCGTATACCTGTTTGATGTCAAAATAAAATCACCCCTAAAGAGACCCACCGGAGGGAGAGTACGCATTTCTGATGTCAAAAATACCCCACTGGTCGAGCTAAGTCCTTAGACGGGGTCAAGTTACGGGGTTTCAGAGGCCTCAAAACCGGTGATGCCAAAACTGATGCCAATTAAAACTCCGGACATTTGATGCCAAATTGTTTGATGTCAAATTGATTTTGCTCCTTTTTGGGCGCGTCGCCCCGGCTCCAACCTGGCCGCGCGAGCTCCTCGATTACCTGGCGCCAGCCGTCCGTCCCGCGTAAAGATCTACTCGGATCCTTGCGCGCCGCTGTCGCACCGCTGTTTCAACGGGGCCCCCAGCGCCGACCCCTTCGCCCCTGATCCGGACACACCTGTGGTCGCTCACGCCGAGCTCGGTGAGTTGTCACACATTGTCGTCCACTGTCAGGCCAGTCCTGAATCTCGTCACCTCTTGTGATAATCACGTCGACATCTTAAGACATTTGTTCTCTATTTGGCAGGCTTTGTCAGAAGCGAATGACACGATACCGAAAAACGCAGTTTGTGATGATCACGACGGAAGGATCGTCAAGCAGGCGTGGATATTTGCGATGTGACATTCGTGCACACCACACGCGTGACACCACCCGTCAGTCTTCTAGGGGAGCAGAGACTCTCCAGCAGAGAATGTTCAGAGCGCAGAGACTCCGCGGGGAAGCCAGCGCGAATGTGCGTGAGCTTGTGACGCGGATCCTCAAGCCGGTGTGCGTTTCACGGCGGTACAAGGGTCGCGTGCCGTAATCCACCAGTATTGTAGGGAAGCCGGCGGCCCGCGGCTTTTACACAGGCTGTGACGCAAATCGCCAAGCTGGTGTGCATTTCACGGCAGTACAAGGGTCGCATGCCGTAGCTCGCTAGTCTTATGGGATGCAGGCCGCAACGCCCTGGCCAATTTTGTGGACGGCTTTGACACAGGAAATCGTCAATCTGGTCAACGGATTTGAGCTTTTTGAATGAGCATGACACGAGTCGTACATCTATTAGGGAGGGTAAAAGCGCTCTCCCCTAGCACAAAGGCCCAATGTTCCTACTGGCCGTGAGGGGTCTCGGGACCGTGTGCCGTAAGTCGTCGGTCTTACGGAGCGGAGCCCGCAGCTAAGCAGGCCAACGTATTTCAGATCTTCGACGGCCGAGTGTATAGATTCACGATCATTGTGGAGGGGAGCGCCCTCCGAACTGGTCCCTTAAGCGCGGAAGGTATAACGGCGAAATTTTAAGGCCTTTGTTTTTAGCGCATTAGCGGCGTCGGAAGCGATGGCGACATAACCCAAACAGATAATGGAGGGGAGAGCCCTCCAAATCGGACATGCCTGAAAGGCAGTGTCCCTTTATTTTTTGGTCGAACGCAGTGAAGGGAGAAATTCAGATGTCGACTTACAGCAACATTATCTCCGTCAAGATGGCTGCACTGGGGATCTCCCAGCAGCAGTTGGCCTACTACACGTCGATCCACACGAACAAGCTGTCGCCGTTCTTGTCCGGTCAGAAGGATCTGGGTGCGGTGGAGCTCACCAAGATCAACGATGCCCTGGCGAGCCTCGAGAAGCTCGCCGAGACGGCCCTGCCATGGCCCGTCGACTTCCGGAGAGTTGTAGAGGTGAAGCGACTAATGGAGCAACTGAAGTACGGCGAGCTCGATCGATTGATCGCGGCGACGCGCGGCGCAGCAGCAGAACTGGCGCCAGCCGAAGCGCAGGCATAAGAGCCTGCACTCCCCCTTTTTACCTCGCGCCGCGGAGGGTGAATTTCCAGCAGAGGATGAAGTACACATTCAAGGAGAACGAAGATGCCACTTACGAACGCACAGAGTACCGCAGTAGCAATACGAAAATATTCGCGAGCACTGCACCGCCACACCGCGGCGCTCGAGAAGGTAGCGAACGCGATGGAACGGCAGCGCGACGCGATCGCAAATTTATTCGAGAGCCTGGACGACCTGAATGCCGGGACGCAGCTGACCCTGGTCCGTGCGATCGACAACCTGGCGTTCCGGCCAACTAGCATGAAACGGGAGTAGCGATGAGCGTAGAACAGCAGAAGCCGACGTTCGACGAGAAAGGGCTTCTTCAGCCAACACTCAAGAAAGTCAAGCAGACGCGAGCAGAGAAAGACGCCGAGCGTGAATTCCGGTGCAACCTCCTCATACAGGAGATGGCGCTGGAGAGCAAGGTCTCGGCTCACCCTGACGCGGAGTGCCGCGCGGTCTACTGGTTGAGTGACACTGAACACGGCGCGGCCATCAATATGTATCTGGTGGATCCTCCGATTCTTTCCAAGCGAATGCGTCAAGCCATCAACGAGTACCGGAGAAAGAAACCCGAACGTCATCGAATACTGGGCTACGTCAGCAACGGAATTCTAGGGACGGTTCGCGACTCCCGGTGGCACTACCACCGCAAACTGGGCGGCATGACATTCAGCTTGCACATGCTTCTCAACGCCAAGACATACGGTTTCGCTCAACTCGAAATTGAAAAAGCTGATGAGAAATCCGGACGCGCGCAGCGTCTGATTTCTGTCGCACAACTTCTCGAGTGTCCGAGAGTAAAGAGTTCATGCAATTACGAAGAGCAGGTTTTGTTCAAGACCGATCGTCAGTTCGGCTGGGGCTGGTAGCAGCTCCAAAGGAAATCATGAGTACAATTACGGCATTCAATCCAGCGAGCACGAAAGAATCTGCGGTGGCTGCACTGGAGAAGGGCTTCAGCATCTTTCCCCTGGCACCGAAGAGCAAGATACCTCGCGCAGGATCCTCGGGTCACAAAGATGCATCCAGTTCTAAAGCTCCGATCGACATGTGGTGGGGTGAGATTCCAGACGCGAACATTGGCGTCGCGTGCGGTGCGTCCAAGCTGATCGTGCTGGACTTCGACAGTGGTGCTGCGCCAGCGGAGTTGAACCTCCCTAAGACATACACTGTGAAATCCGCGAAGGGTTTCCATTACTACTATTGGGGCACGCTGCCTACCACAAAGATGTATGACCAAGCGGGTCAGCTTCTCGGTGACGTGAAGAGCGAAGGCGGATACGTTCTAGGTGCAGGCAGCATTCACCCCGACGGCCCCGTATACACCGTTGTGGATGACTCTCCGGTAGCCGAGGCTCCGCTCGACATCATCGCGAAGTTGACAGCAAAGAGTTCTGCACCGAAAGCACCGACAGCCGTTGGCGAACCGATCCCACTTGGGATGCACGACATTACCCTCACCGCAATTGCGGGGAAGTTGCGGCAAGATGGGCTCGAGTACGATGAGATTTTGGCTGTGCTCATCCGCACTTGCGAACAGCAATGTGTAGGGTATGGATCCGACTACGTTCAGATGTGCGAGAAGATCGTGCAGTCGGTCTGCAAATACCCCAAAGGCTACGCCGGCCCCACAGTTCTGATCGGCGGAAAGTTGCCGGGGCAAGCCGTAGTGCAGCCCAAGCAGACGCGGGAAGAAGTCGAAGTGGTTCCGGACAGTGTGTTGAACAACCCCAAGCCTGTAAGCAAGAGCTTAGCGCAGTATCCGCTCTGGGCTTGGAACGGGACGCTCTACGAAGAGTTTGCCGAATTATGCTGCAAAGACAACCACATTCCCCACGAGTTCGCCATCGAGTCGATAAAGACCGTGATTGGCGCTGTCTGCGGGCATCGAATCCAGCCACACGGGTTTAATGATCAGCAACCATCGCGCTTCTACACGATTCTTGTGGGACCTGGTGGCGGCGGGAAGTCGAGTGCCACGAAGTGGGCCATCAATTTGTTCATCGGAACAGGCCTGTTGTGCGAAAGCTCCCAAAGTGGAGCCTTCGTTAACATCGGTTGTGCGAAAGCTGCTTTCGCCTCCGACAGCGGCATGCAGAAGAACGGATTCGCCAAGCACTCGCGCATCCTGCAGGTTTATGACGAGGTCACCTCAGTGATTGAAAAGTTTTCGATCACAGGGTCAGGTGGTTCCTTCCTGAACTCCAACAACGAGTTGTACGAATACACCCCGACGGTTACAAGCATGCTGACCAAGGAGTCGAAAGACTCATCGCCGGTTCGAGAAGTCCATAACTCCATTCTCGGTTGCACGACACCGTTGCGGTGGCAGAACGCGTTCAAGAAGACGAACACGGACAATTCCGGATTCTTCCAACGACTGAACATCATCGCCAACCAGAATAAGAAACGAGTAGCAGAATTGCTAACGCCGGACTTCAACGACATCCGCGAACGTTTCATCCGCAAAATTCAGGCCCTCGAGTTTCAGAAAGCGGTCATGTACAAGAACGAAGAAGCAGTAGCCCTTTTCGAAAGCTGGTACAAATCGAAAGCTACTGAGTGGGAGGGCCTAGGTCTAACAGAGGACATCACCGGCCGCATTCAAGTCCTGGTCCAGCGCAACGCCTGTCACCTCGCTTGGCTTATGTCCGGCGCCGACGTTGTTCCCGATGCCGAAAAAGCGAAAGAACCCATTAAGGTCTTTTGCGACGAAGATATCATGCGTCGTGCGATTGCGATTGCTGAGTACGAGGTCAAGATTCGGCAGCTCCACAAACCGATCGAAGCTGACAACCCGTACGCTTTGGTCGAGAACGCCATCGAGCGATTCTTCGTGGAGAACGAAGGTCAGCCGGTTTCGCGCAGGAAACTTTATCGTCTGTTGAACGCAAGCCGGCACGGTTCTCAGATCTTCGATAAGTGCGTTTCGAACCTCATACAGGAAGGCCTCATGAAGATCGGAGATCGCGAAGGCCCCAAGAAGAGGGGGCGCATATCCCAAGTGCTGATTTGGATCGGCGAGGAGGGAGACTGACCGTGGCCACAACCTTATATGCCAAGAGAAATTCGGAATTATTTTCCAGATACCGAAACAACAAAAAACTGAAGGAACCCAATTTCCAAACCCAGTTCAACGCTGTGTTTCTCCTGCTTGGTACAAAGAGACTTTCAAGACACGGAACGATCCTCTGCGGGAAGTTCATCGAAGAGATGTCTGACTGCTGGACCAGCAGGGATCAGTTAGAAATGATCGATCAACTTCGTGAACGTCAAGCGCGCGCCTGGAAGAAATGGGCTGCCAGAATTGCAGAGAAGGCAGAGAAAAAGACAGGCGCGATGAAAGGCCGCGGCCGAAAGAAAGATCAACAACCAACAACACCGGCACCAGCGCCGGACATCTGGAGTCTCCAATGAATAACAATCAAGAAGAGAAAGAACGACTCATCGGCTTTGAGATTATGCGGCTCATGGATCTCTCCCGGAAAACGGAAGTGGAGAGCCTTCTGGACGCAGCCCTTGCCGGGAGAGAACAAACAGTCGAGTCCGTAACGAAGCTGTTCAGTTTCGTTTTACGGAATTTCGGCGACTTCCCAAGCAACGCCCCCAGCGCAGTGGTCGTTAAATTTTGGAGTGCTTGCAGTGACTTTTTGGCGGCGTCTGGATGGACCACCAAGCAGTTGGATGAATTGCGCAACCCCTACCCGAAGGCGGGTGAGCCGGGGTTTCGATCGGTCTTAGATGAGATGAGTGATGATGGGAGGTCGTGACATGTACGACGTAGAAAAGGAAATTGACAACGCACAGGCCGAGTGGATGCTGAATCGGCGTTTCACTGCGGACGCAAAAACCAATGCGCTCATCCGCGGAGAAGTTGAGAGCTACCTCGAAGAAGCCGGGGGCTACCCCGCTCCAGCACACTTCGAAAGGTTTTATTTGCGTCTTCTGCATGACGGAAAAATCCAGCCTTTCCGAGGCTCGCTAGCGGACCAGCCGGCCGCAGCGCCGCTTATTCCACCCGAAATTGTCGCTTGGATAGAAAGCCCTCGCGTCAGTTCGTTTAAGCAGCGACGCCGGTATGCAACCGACAAAGAGTTCAAACGCTACTACGACTTGTACGCCAACCAGCAACTGAAGGCGAAAGTGGCCGCTGAAGAGAAGGAAGAAACTCTCACGGTCGAGGCTTATAACTCCATGCCTCGAATCGACGTTGTGAAACGGTACCGATCGTCCGCATCCTTCAAACGCGGAGTCGACAAATTGATTGCTCAAGGAAAACTTTAGCCATGCCAGCCGACCGTTGTTACGTAGGAGCCGTGGTAAACGGTTCTGACCAGTTTTACCAACGTGAAACCGAAGTCCGCGATGGCACCAAGTACATTGCGAAACCGTACTTTGTTCTAAGTCGATCCGAAGCCGTCACCATGAGTGAGTCCGCAGGAAAGGTTTTCGTCACAAGACTTCGGTCTTTGGGTGTGAACTCAGCGTGGCTCGAAGACGCCCGCGATGGGCGTCGTATCGAATTCGCAAGTGAGTCAACCCAGTCAGGCGACGACACGCGCACACCTGTGTCCGCGTCCATCGACGACGTTAACGACTACATCATCAAACCAGCAAACACACCAAACGGTCCCAAGTGGTTCATTCATATCGACGTGCCAGGATTTCCGGAGCCGCAAGTAGTTTATGCGGACGATCCTCTCGGGGTTCTGCAGCGCGCCGAAGATATGAATTTCCTGCAATACGCTGAAAAGTACGAGCGGCCCTTGCAGCAAGCACCAGCACCAACAAATTCAACAGGCGCCTTTCGCAGGCGCCCCGGGAGCATCACATGATCGGCAGAAATACAGAAACTGGAGACATCACGTTCACAATCGACGACCGGGAAGAAGTCGTCGGAGCCCTTAAAGAAATCTTCAGGACCACGGAAGTAGGAAAACTCTACCTGAAAGAGTTTTACACGAAGGAACGCGGAGACGAAGACGCGGAAAAGATTCTGGGGGCGGCCATTCAGATCGCTGGCAGCCAGAATATCTCAACCAGGCACCTGCAACACGCCCTGACTCTGTTGCTGGATTCCGGGGAAATTCAACCCCGCGTCGCAGCACAAGCCGAGCAGCTCGAGGAGGAGCCGGAAGATTTGAGGCCTCGCGATCGCAACGGCAAGCTTCTAACGCCGCAGCAGATCGCCTGGTCTGAGATGACAACATTCGCGAATACTGCGACGCCTGATGCCATTCGTCAGCGACGTCACACCGATTCGGTTTTCGCCGAGTTCGTCCGGACGAACCTTCGACGCGAGATGGCCGAGACGGCTATCGGCGACGCTGTGGTCCCAGCGGGTCAATCAGTGACGAAAGCCAGATCTAGCCAGGAGCTGGTCGACTTCGCCCGTAAGTACACACTGGAACCAACTACCAACCTGAGACCGAAGGGCGGCTACGTGACCCTCGGCGGGGAACAGATGTCGTGGTCCACCTTCAACGATTTACTATCGCGAGCTTCTGCCGCGAATCTTTTGTAAAAGGAAACGAACATGTCTACTACTACCAACGAACTCACGCAAGCGGCGAAGGAATTATTCCTCGACCGCTCCAGAAATATGCTGGCATACACAACAAACGGGCTAACGACGTGTTTAAGCGGATCACCGCCGCCCTTATCCTGGACCAGGAGGCGCAGGACGACGTGATGATGTACGCCGGTCTGGTGGATCAGAAAGGTTTCGCGGGGAAGATCGCGCGCGACGACTTTTCCCGAGAGATCTACAAGGCAATTTGCAAGTGCTTCATCCGCGTTCAACGAAACGGTGTCATCACCTTTGTCGCAAGGCTTTCGGGAGAATCTTTAGCCGAACTCGAAGCGATCGAAGTTTGTGCTGGGGTGCGACCAGCACCCGCGCCGATCGTACCTCCACCTCCTCCATTGACCGCGGAGCAACAGCTCGAGGCCGAAGTCCGAATGGATTGGAAGCATTTGCGTTCTTCGGAAATAAAGCGCAAGCGAAACAATGCTGCGTACCGCGCCATGTTCGACAAGTTGGAGGCCGCAGGTCAATTAGCGTCGTTCTGCACCGAGCTGCACGATGGTGGAAGAGAGTTCCGGTCGTGAGTCGCCGATCAAACGTTCGCAAACGCGAGCGTCAACGCGGACGTCACGCGCAACGCCCACAACCCCAGCCCAAACCGACCGCGAAGCCGAGCGCCACGAGCGGACTGATCGGCGAACTGGCCCAACCTCTACATACGATCGCGTGGTCGCAAGCGATCGCCGAAGTGCAGTCCAACAAAACCTAACGAGTTCGCAGAGGACGAAAGCGCGTCGGGCTCGCAGCCGCTCGCACCATGAAGGCTATATTCCCCAACAGGGAGTGTGGCCTTCTTTATTTTCATCGGAGACCAGCGTGACAAAACAATTTGAAGGCGATGTCGATCATTGGAACGAGAAAGGATTTGGGTTTTTAAGGTATCAAGGAAAGCGAATATTTTTCTCGGCTCACGGTGTCGAGCCAGATTGGAAGGGTTCTCGTGGTTGGGCTTTTTCAAGAGATATTCCAGTCAAATTTAACATCACCCAGCGGCTTGTGGGAGGAGTGAGCAAGCACTGCGCAACGAACGTCGCGCCGTTGTTTCAGATGTCCGAGCAAGAAGATCTTCACTCGTATCGAGAAACATCCGAAATTCTCAGCCTCAATCGTCCCAAGGGTTTCGCATTTATGATTCGCCAGTGCGGAGATGCGTTATTTCTCCACAAGAATGATGTAGTTCCAGCTTACGAAACGCGGTGGGATCTCCTCGAGATCGGTAGCCCGGTATATCACGGGGTCCAGTGGGACGGATTTTCAGATCGCTGGAAAGCAGCGTCTGTTGAACTTTATAGCTACGAGGAACTTCAAAGCTTCAAGAACGAGGAACTTCAAAGCTTCAAGAACGAGGACCTCCAAGAGCCGGCCTACGAAGAGCCGGAGCCCGAACCCCAACCCGCGCCGCAAGTAGCAGCACCTGACAGCGTGCTCGCGCCGGCCACGTGCGGTTTGCCGTTGATAGAAATAATTAAGCGGAGGAAGTTGAAAGCAGTTTAAGGGAGAAGTCCATGAGTGCCATACGAACGAGACGGCTGAGGGTGAGCCGCCGCAAGAAGCGATGCTCGCAATGCAAGGAAGTGGCCCAAAGGTTCAAAGACATCGGCCCCACGCGCGTGTGGCTGTGCGCAACACACTTTAAGGAGACTGAAGAAAATGGCAACGCGAAAGAAAGCATCATTGGCGATTGAACTCGACGACCTGGGACGACCAGCGCGCCCGACAGTTCCAGACCCACGAAAGATCGGTACGCGGCTCGCACAGCGGCTGCTCCCGCAAGTCCCATCCCCCTCGGTGAGGATTCGCCATACAGCGGGAACGACGAAGCAAGGTTCGCGATGATTAACAAGAAGGAAAGAGTTTATTTCCGGATCACGCAGTGAGACGGAACCAAAGGCGTGATCGTGGACCGTCAAAAAATTTCAATATTACATCACCAGAGAAAACTTGGCGCCCGAGTGCGAAGGCACAGTCGTCGAAGGAGATTTGGTCAGCGGCACCGTAAAGGACTTCGAAACCATCGTCGACATTCTGATCGAGCAGGGATCGAATCCGATTTCAGAGCGCAAAGCTTTCTCAGGTGTGGGTCCTTACTCCGAGGCAAAAGACTGGACGCCGAATCTCGGAACCCCTGTTACGACTTCTTTTTTACTTTGGTCTTGATGTCGACTCCAGGAGCGATTAGCGGTAGTGCCTCAAGTCCCTTCTTGGCCTGCTGCCCATACGGGCCGTTGGGATCGAGCTCGACGGCCTTCTGGTAAGCTTCGACGGTTCCAGGCTGCACCACAACTTCCAACTTTTCGCCTACTTTCGTAACTTCCATCGCGCCCACCAGCGAAGCGCCAAGCAGGTACCACGCCTGCGCGCTCTCCGGGTCGAGCTCCGTGGCCTTCTTCAGCGGTTCCACCGCTTCCTTCATCTTTCCCGCGTTATACATGGTGATTCCGGCATTCCGGTAAGCTTGCGCCGCGTTTGCTGGATCAAGCTCCGCGCTCTTGGTGTAAGAGGCTTGCGCATCGTCGATCTTTCCCGCACGCGCTTGGACATTGCCCAGGTTGTTGTAATAATTCGCCGAAGGCTTGGCCGCAATCGCCTGCTGATACGCATTGATGGCTTCGTCATTTCGTCCGGCCAGATCGTAGGATTCCGCTATCTTTGCCCAAAGGAGATGCTGGTTGGGATCTTTCTCCGCGGTCGCTTTTTGTGCCGCTCGAAATTCACCCGATGCTTGGTTCGAAAGGTTGGTAATTTTTCCCTTTAAAGCATCGCGCTGGTCGGCAGCAGCTTTTCTTAGATCGGCAGCAGTCTTGCGCTCCTCCTCAAGAATCGCGTCGCCCACAGCGAAGTGCTTCTTCACCTCTTCAAATTTACCTTTTTCTTCGGCGGTTCTTGCCTCCCTTCTCGCCGGTTCTTGCTCCCTAATCTCCCCTGGCGAAGTGACACCTGAAGAGCACTGAGTGAGGAGACTCGCTAAACCCTGTTTTTTTGTGTCGGGTGCGCGCGCAGTTGCTTTCTGCACGTAATCTCGGGCTTCGTCACAGCGATGTTGCTTGATCGTTGCTCCAGCGGCTAACGTGTAGGCTTCCCATCGGGACTGATCAAGGGCTATCGCCTGCGCCGCCCCTGCCAGGGCCTGGTCAAGTCGTCCAGCGCTCAGGTCTGACTTTGCCTGCGTGATTAGCGATTCGTAACTAACGCTTTGGCCCCACCCTGAATGGGTTGCGAGAAGCATAGCGAGTAGGGCAGAGAGCCTCAATCGCACGCCTTCACAACACTTGTGCACTGGGTGTCGCCTCGATATCAACACATGTGTTTGTATCCACGCGCTATTGAACCACTGATCGAGCATCATATATGTTCGTCTTTATCGTGCCAGTCTTTCTTATACACCCATTCAATTCGGGGATGATGAAGTTCCATATGAACATTGAGTCCCCCGTGGGCAGGGTATTCAACCCGCCCCCTAACATTCGAACCCTGTTGATGTTGTCGTTTTCGAGGATTGGCTGCAAACGTTGCGCGGCCGCAGCCAAGGGCTCACACAGATGCTGCAAAGCCGTAAGCCGCTGATACCAGTAATCAAGATAGGATTGCGCTGGTTTGGTCGTGCTTGGGCGATACCAGTCCACTCCTGATGCCACTTCCCAGTCGTATACGCTTCGCTTTTCGTAAATTGAGAGAGCCTCATTTTGTTTGCTTAGATATACCTCCAGTGGCTTCAGACCCGGAATTGTCGTAGGTTCGTCACCCTCATACGCTGCGGCCGCCGTACTTAGTGAATCAGCAGCCAGACTCAACGGTTCCGTAACTTCTTTGAATTCTTTTACACCCTTCCATTCCTTCGCAGCTTGCACCATAAACTTCGATGCAAGGTCGGTAAGCTCTTTTTGGGCATCCGCGGCCTTTTCGCGCGCCGCTTGCGTGCTCTCAGAGCCAAGCAAATCAGACATGGAACTGTCCACGGAGGGTTGGTTGGTGGAGGCTGGGTTTCGAGTCACTTCGTTCGAGGCGAGCAAAGCATTGATCGATGCATCCACTGCGGGTTGACCAGCTAAACCCGAGTTTGGGGCTAGGAGGCTATTGACGGTCTCGTCTACTGTCATGCGCCCCTGCGGATCGCGTTGTCCGTTCCGTTCAATGCTCTCTAGCCGAGCGCGCTCGGCGGATGACTCTGACGAACTACCTAGATCTCCTTCTTCCGCCTCGTGGGATGCCTTGTTCTTTTGCAGGCCGATTAAGAAAGCCGTGAGCGCATTCGCAACATTGTTCAGGGTCGTCCCTTGCCCCTGCAGTGCGTCCACTGACGCTTCCTGTTCTTGTTGCCGCTGCTCAGCTGTTTGCTGCTGCTGGGCTTGCGATTCCATTTGCTGCTGGCGTTGCCGGTTTTGCCCATAATTGTCGACTTCTGCGTTGCATTTTTTGATTAACTGCTCAGCGCGAGATATTGCACACTGGTATTGATATTCGAGAGGGCGGACCCGAGGCCAGACGTACGATACGTAGCCGCAATCCGTTTTTTTCCCCGTAATTACCGCCTTGGTTGCGATCATGGCAGCGAATCCTGTCGTCGATGCTCAACCCGCTGCGATAGCATTGATCGTATATCTGCTCGCTTAAGTCGCTCGCCGCCTTCTTAAGTTCGCGAGCACGCGCCTCTAATCTCCTCTGGAAGTCATCACATTCTTGGTGGGACGTGGGTGTGAGCGGCGGTGGTGGATCGTACCCTGATTGCGCCGCGACTTGGTTTACCGCGAAAATCACAATCAATGATAAGAGAGCGCCTACGGATTTATGCCTCATGCTGCCTCCGAGGTATCCGCGATTAGCGGAATTATACATGATTTGAGCCCACGTAAGTCGAACCGTTCGTCAAGCTCAACTGCGCGGCCATCCCGACGGGCTTGCTTGAAGGCGAGCTGTTCGGACACGAGAAAGGCGCATTCACGGTCCAGTCTCTGCCGCTGGTTCCGGGTTTTTACCTCCCCCCCATTCAGCTTCTATATGCTTGCGCCCCCGCCTTCACCGCTCGATTTACGCAGCCCAGTCAACTCACGCGTCGTCAAGACGGCTCTCAGCTGACGCTTACGTCCGGTCCTTGCCAAGCAGGATTAAAGAGAGCGGTCTTTTCGTTTTTGAGTACGTTTTGAGTACAGTTCCGACGTGTCAATTCTCGGAATCGCTAAATCGCCTGTGTTTTATTGGGTGTTTGTGGGGTGGAAGACTGGGGCCTTTTTCTATTTGTGCTTTGATTTTGTTGGCAGACCTTCGAGCGCGTTCACCACCGTCGCATCCAGAACGTCGACGTAGTGTGCTCGCGTGACGTGTACGGAACCGTGGCGCAGTATTCTGGAGACGGTCTCGATCGGCACGCCGTTGTTGAACAAACGCGTTCCTAGTCCGCGGCGCAGCGCGTGGAATCCGTGCCACTCAACGCCGGTTCCTTTTAGAGCGTTTTTGATTCCCTGGGCGCCGAGCCCCGCTAGGTCGAGTGGAAACACGCGCGGACCCTCGAAGACCCATGTGGTCTCGGGATTTGTTTTCCGGTGCTCCGTGAGCGCATCACGAACTTGCGGCAGAAGATGCACGGATGCCTGACGCGCCTCGGTCTTTGTCTCTCCCACGACCCTTTGCCACACCGTGCGGCGTACCGTCAGCACGTCGACGTTTACATCCTCCCACTTCAGACCACGCAGCTCCGCGAGCGAAAGACCCGTCCATGCGGCGACGACGACGGCGACACGTGCAACACCGTCAAGTGCGGCAATCATTTTCTCAACCTCTTCGAGCGAGTACTTGTGCGTCTTCTTTGTAGGATTGCCGTCAGGAATCTCAGTGTCGTCCATGGGATTTGGGCCGTCGAGCATGCCCTTCCTCTTCGCGACGGTGAAAATCCCAGACAGCAGGTTTTTGACGTGCGTCAGCGAACGGTGCGATAGTTCGGTCTCGCTCTCAGCAGTGTCGAGAATATTCTGACCGTCTACGGTGCGGAAGGTGCCCAGTCGAAGCCCACCAATCCGGCCGGCGATCTGTGCATTGTACAGGTTGACATAACCCCTCACCGTGCTGGGTCGCTTCTTTTCGCGGACGTATGGGAAATATACCGTCTCGACGAATTGTTGCAACGTGAGCGGCCCGTTCACCACGCGCCCCGCGTTGAGAGGTTCGAGAAACTCATCGGCGAGCGGCTGCACGTCACGCTTGCTACGATAGCGGTCGCAGTAGTCAGCCAGCTTGCGCGACACCTGCTTACCGCTCGAGTCCCGGTAGCGAATGTGCCACGCACCGTGTCGTTGCTCGATTCTACCTTTCTGCATTCTGTGGTATCCTTTCCTTCGATTATGGATCAGCGTCTCATACTTCGGGCAAATGTGGGACAGAAATGTGGGACAGTGTTTCAATAAGTGCAATGTTTTCAACGCGGAGAGGTGGCAGAGCGGCTGAATGCGGCGGTCTGCTAAACCGTTGCACGTCAGAAACTGCCTTAAGGGGAGCCCTATCGCCGTTTACTCTTGCTCCCGAAACACTTGCCCGTAGGTCTTGCCATAGGGATAAAAGCCGTTATGTTCACCCCGTTCCCAAGCGGCTTTCAGTTCGGGTGTGGTGATGTCCCAGTCCGGACGGCACTTTCGCAACACAGCACGCAAGTCTTGCCGAAGCTCTTCGATGGTCGGTCGGCCAAAAAACCAGTAGCCATTGTAGATTTTGAATATAACGAGACCAGGTTCGAGGACGATGACATGCGGGATCATCGGATCGTGCTCGGGGTCCGTGTACTCGGCGATGTCGAGATCCTTCTGAACCTTGCGTCCCGGATCGGATAAAAAGGTCCAATGAGCGCCGGCGCCGGTGCGGTACTCATTCGTCTCAAGCATGTTGTCGGTACTGACTGTGACCAGGCGGGAGTAACCGACTTCCATCTCGTGGTGAAGTTGGACCAGACCCTCGGCCTGGCGCCGATCCTTCGGGCAGAATCCTCCCCGGCTAAGCACCAGGATCATGGGATCTGGCCCCTGTAGGTCTGAAAGCTTGCTGCGTTTGCCCGTGTGATCCGTCAGCTCATAATCGGGAAATACTGCCCCAGCTACGATGTCATCTCTCATGCGGCTCAACCTCCCGTAAAACAATGCGACGTATCTCCTGGCACTTGCCCGGCTTTCATTTTTGCCATTTGCCGTCTCCTCTAATTTCAATTCCCTCAAAGTGGAATCTCTGCATCCTAATCAGCTCTGAACGCAATATCGCGAATGTTGGGTGGGTTTGCCTCAGCGAGAGCGCCCCCGTTGGGCC
>Ga0073928_10002312_pt1 | contig 33213 bp, 30 predicted proteins | sample PaiPotPPA55metaG_FD_76969 | JGI IMG/M metagenome (GOLD analysis project Ga0073928, IMG submission 76969) | Iron sulfur acid spring bacterial and archeal communities from Banff, Canada, to study Microbial Dark Matter (Phase II) - Paint Pots PPA... ...
GACCTCATTCTGATAGGGGGAGATGATTATCTCCACGTCCTTATGATTGCGTCCATGTTCATCGAGCAGTTCATGGAGCCGGGTAATTTTTTGGGCGGCTTGCGCAGGCGTTAAATTGACACCGAACCAGCCGTTGCCGTATCGAGCGACACGCTTCAGGGCCGGCAAACTTTCGCCGCCAAAAATGATGGGCACGCCACCCATCTGCGCAGGCTTGGGGTAACAACGCGCGCCCTCAAACCGGACGAACTCACCATCGAAGCTCGCTTTTGGTTCCTTCCAGAGTTTGCGCATCGCCTCGATATACTCGCAGGTCCTTTGGGCGCGACGTTCGAACGGAATGCCAAGTGCGGCGAATTCTTCCGCCGACCATCCGATGCCGACCCCCACCGCAACCCGGCCATGGCTGAGTGAGTCGAGACTGGCGATCACTTTGGCCAGCACCAGCGGATTATGCTCCGGTACCAGACAAATGCCGGTGGCGAGCCGAATCCGTGCCGAATACGCCGCGGCGTAGGTCAAGCCAATGAATGGATCAAGCAGGTCTATCGTGCTACCAGCAAGAAACCGCCCGTCCTGCGAATACGGGTATTTCGAAGCATATTCGTCAAACAACACGACATGCTCCGGAGCCCATAAGGTGCCGAATCCAAGACGGTCCACGTTCTCGGCGACCACCCTGATGATTCCAGGTTGTGCCGCCTTGCCGATGCCAATCGCCGTCATTCCTATTCTCAAGCGAATCTCCTCCTGATCGAATCCCGGTCCCTACCTGAAGTCCGTGTATATCGAACCGCGGCGCGGTTTCCTATGCTGTCAACTCCAAGGCGACATTACGGCTAATGCGCTTTTCAATTTCGCCGGAACGTTGTAACGAATAGAAGCGCGTCGCTCGATGCCTCACGCTTCAGGATATTAGATTCATTCAACGTCATCGGAACTTAGTCCTTCGGAGGGAGTCACATGCTCTATGAACTGCGAGTTTATCACTGCCTCCCCGGCCGGCTTCCAGCGCTGATGAAGCGCTTCGAAACGGTCACGGTTCGGCTGTTCGAGAAACACGGAATCCGGCAGTTTGGTTTCTGGACGGTAGCTATCGGCGAGTCAAACCAGGACCTGGTTTACATCCTGCAATGGGAGTCCCTGGCCGAGCGTGATAAGCGGTTCGCGGCCTTCCAAAGTGATCCAGAATGGATCGAGGCCCGGCGCAAAAGTGAGGAGGACGGGCCGCTGGTCGCATCGATTACCAATTCGATACTCACGCCCACCGCTTTTTCCGCAGCACGGTAGTTAGGCGGAACGCAGTGGAGCCGATGAGCCAAAGCACTGAGCGCAGCCGAAGGGAAACGAGTCTGCCGGATGGCCCGCCAGGGCCTGTTGGTGGTGCGCATATAAAAGAATCAGGTGAAAACCATGGAAGTGCGCTTGGATGGAAAAGTCGCGCTGATTACCGGTGGCAGTATGGGGATGGGCAAGGCCATGGCGCAGAGGTTTGCGGCTTCCGGCGCAGAGGTCGCGATCGTCGCGCGACGGCCGGAGCCCCTGGCCGATAGTGCGCGCGAAATCGTTGCCGCCGGTGGACGTTGCCGCCCCTATGCGGGAGACGTCAGCAAGGCCGATGAGGTCAGCCGGCTGTTCTCCGCGATTACTGCCGATCTCGGCCGCGTGGATATTTTGGTGAACAACGCTGGCAGGTCACAGGCTGGACAGTTTGAAGAACTTACTGACGAAATCTGGCAAGGCGACTTCGACTTAAAGGTATTTGCGGCGGTCCGCTTTGCGCGGCTGGTGTTTCCCGGGATGAAGAGCCGCCGATGGGGTCGTATTATCAACGTGCTCAATATCGGGGCCAAAGCTCCAGGCCCCGGCAGTGCGCCGACCACCGTTATGCGCGCCGCCGGCATGGCCTTGACGAAAGTCCTGGCGGGTGAAGGGGCGCCGTTTAACGTTCTCGTTAATTGCCTGATGACGGGGCTGATCGTCAGTGACCAATGGGTCCGCCGCCACCGCAGCGTCGCATCTCAACAGTCATTCGAGGAATTCCTGGCCGAGCAAGCGAAAGCGCAGCGGCTGCCGATGGGCCGGTTCGGCACCGCCGAGGAATTCGCGAATATCGCCTGCTTCCTCGCTTCAGACGCCGCCTCCTACATTAGCGGCACTGCGATCAACGTTGATGGGGCACGCTCGCCGGTGGTGTAGGCGCAGATAGCATCGAGGGTCAGAGGCGGGCGAGGGCGCTTCACCCCACAGACCTGTTTACACCGGCCGTGCCTGTTGACCATACGCCAGAAACCATTGTAAATCCCTGTTGGAATATGTGCTGAGCGCACGGAGGTTCGCAATGGACTCAACACGGCAAGCACTGGGCCTGGAGGAAGGGCGATATGCTCCGACCGACTGGCTCGGAGGCTGGAAGACGCTGTTCTGGTCATGTGGGTTGCTGTTTTTAGCAAACCTGTTTCTATGGGTATGGGACTATAAGTACGCTTTCACCGCCGGCTTGAATTCCGCCAGCCGCGATTTCACGCTGCACTATCGCACGCTCTTTTGGGGAGAATTGCTGACGGTCGGGGCCTTTGCCGGCATCTGGTACGGATGGCTGGTCAGAACCGGGCGGGCGCTGCTGAATATCGACGTCACTCCCGCCGAGGAAGTCCGCCGAATCGCCGTACTATGGGGCATAATTGGCGCTACCAGCTTGTCGCTCTATATCGAGGCGAGCTTCTGGCCAAACTGGGACGGTGCCTGGCACCAGACGATGGTGCGCGACACGGCCTTGACCCCGACGCACATCCCGATGTTCTACTTCTTCTTTCCGCTGTCGGTGGTGCTGGCCTTGGGAGCCTATCTCTATGGCCGCTTTCGGATTCCTGCTGTTTACGGCGCGGAAAAGGGATTCCCGTGGTCATTCTTTCTATTGATCGCCGCCGCGGTTCTCGAATTTGTTCAGGTTGCCTTTAACGAATGGGGCCACAGTCTCTGGCTGTCCGAGGAATTTTTCGCGGTTCCCTTCCATTGGCCCTTTGTGACTTACGGATGGCTTGCGAGTGGAATGTTCGCTGTTTGGGGCGAGACGATCTTGCGTCTGTTTGACGTTGAAAAGGCGGCAAAAGTAGTCGAGCTTCCACGGCAGACTGCCGCGGCCGGTAGTTGAGACAGAGCGAACCCGAGCTTGAAAAGGACCAGGCGCGGCAGGTCGCGATAGTTAGCTGGCCGGCAAGTTCAGTCGGTGTAACAGAGAGGTAACCATTATGGCGAGTACGCCGGCAGCTCTTACCGCAGCCGAGAGGCAGCATCGCCTCGAGCTGCGTGAACTGCTGAACGCGAAGTACGTCTTTATCGATCGCACCTGGGACGCGGTCTTCTGGATCACGGCGATTTTTGTCGTTGCCGGCGCCGCCGATATCACGAAGCTGCTGTTCGCGGGTGACTGGGACTTCTGGACGGACTGGAAGGATCCGCAATGGTGGCCGGTGGTAACCGCGTTCGCGACCATCATCATTCCGTCCGCGCTGCAATATATTCAATGGGTCGCCTGGCGGTTTCCAACCGGCGCGACCTATACTTGTTGCTGCTTGTTCCTGGCGTCATGGATCGGCCGCTTCTTTCAATGGCATGTGGCCGAGACCTATCCGCTGAATTTTATCTGGCCGATCTCGACGGTGCCCGCCGCCATCATCCTCGACTGGCTCTTAATGAAGACGCGAAGCTTTATCCTGACCTCGTTAGTCGGCGGAGGGGCCTGGGCAATTCTAGTTTGGGCTTTCAATTACATTCCGCTGGCGCCCTATCTGCAGCCTGCGCAGTTCATGCACCATATCCTGACGGTCTCTGATATTCAGGGGATCGCATATATCCGCTCTCAAACCCCTGAGTATATGCGGCATATCGAGCGCGGCGCGCTGCGCAGCTTCCTGGGTGAGACCCAGTATGTTTCTTTACTGTTCGGCGGCACGCTCGCGATGGTGGGCTACTGGGTTGGCCAATTGATCGGCCGGTATCTGGCGGTATGGCCGATTCGGCGTTACATCAAGACGTTTTGAAAGCACTTCTAGGCTTCAGAATCCGATTAACGCGAGCGATTTGTAGATGTTAACAGGAACAAAATTTTTTCGGTCCGTGATAATTGCGGCGATCTGGCTGGGACTTTGGTATTCGAGCGCGTATGCACACGGAGGTATTGCCGGACCCGACGAACTCGGTCCGCCGGTCATCACCGCGACAGTTCTCGGCATTGCCGGCTACTGGACGGTGATGCTGTGGCCGTCGCGCAGAAACACCGGTCCGCGCACGAAAGCGCCGCGACGGACCCAGAACAAGCTTAATCGAAGGTCGACAGCCCCATATTAAATTGAGGGAGTACGACAGGATGCGAAAATGGTTTGTAATCAGTATCCCGGCGATTCTCCTCTTGTGCTTATCTGTAAAATCGGCCTGTGCGCATGGCGAAGCCGCCGACGAGCCCTTTCTCAAAGACCTGACTGTGACGTTCTACAACGTTCATGTAAGCCCCACCGAGATTAGAGTCGGCGACCCTGTTACCGTTACGGGCTCACTGAAAATTCTTGAAACCTGGCCCTATACACTCGATCCGCCACAAACCGCCTACATCACGCCGGTAGTGCCCGGGCCTGTCTTTGCGCTGGTTGACCGGGTTATCAACGGCCAGCCGGCGTTCGGCTCGATCACGGTCGAAAGAGGCGGAACCTATAGTTTCAAAATGGTGATGAGGGGACGCAATCCAGGGCATTGGCACGTACACCCTGGGATAGCGATTCAGGGTACCGGGACTCTAATCGGCCCGGGCGAATGGGTAACCGTTGAGCCGAGTGCTACCCCCTTCAAGCTGAACGTAATGCTGCTCAACGGTCAGACCGTCGATCTTGAGCATTTCGGCGGCAGTTTCGTCTGGTGGTGGTCGCTCGCCGGATTCATCATCGGCCTCGTTTGGATGATTTATTGGACGGTTCCAAAGCGGACCGTGACCCGGCTCGCAGTGACCTCGCAGCTCGGCGCAAACGACGATGCTCCGGATATTGGGCTGATCACCCCGGAGGATCACAAGTGGATGAATGTGTTGGCCGGGATCACGATTGCGATGCTGGTCGTCGGCTGGGTGTGGATGGCGGCGAAATATCCCGTGCGACTGCCGCAACAAACTGACAGGTTCGCCCCGGAAGTCGAGGCACAAAAGTATCATTTGGCTCAAGTGACCCCGGCGGGCTCGCCCAATAATGCCACGTATGACGAAAAGACTGACACCTTGACAATTAATCTCGATGTGAAAAACCTCGGTGGCAGCCCGATCACGCCTAAACAGTACTCGATGGCGATGGCGAGCTTCGTCAATGGCAGCGAACAGGAGCACGTGAACGCTGGTCCACGCGACTTCGTCGGCCAACTCCGCGTGGAACCATCAGGCCCCATCGCCGCGGGACAGACCAGGCGAATCACACTCAAAATGACAAGCGCGGTTTTCGACGAAGAGCGTTTGATTCCGCTGCACGATCCGCAGCAACTGATCGCGGGACTACTAGCCTTTCAGGACGGTGCGGGACGAGAGGAAATGGTGACGGTGAAGTCAGTATTGGTCCCAACCGAGTTTAAGCCACAATATTTGCCGTAAGTGAGGACGAAACAGAAAGCGGTGAGGGAAGGCAAGGCGGCAACGTCCGGCTTTCGTCTCTTCCCGCTTCTTCTGCGGGACTGTTCTTTGTTCATGGGCTGGTGAAAAGGAAAAGATGAAAGCAGCGGTTCTTGCCGATTACGACACTAGCCTTTCGCGGGCGCAATTCGTCGCCTACCATGAGACGCCCGACCCCAAAATTACCAGCCCCTTGGATATCATCGTGCGTATCGGAGGGGCGGGTGTCTGCCGCACGGACCTGCACATTATCGAGGGTCTGTGGCGCGAGCGAGTTTCGGTCAGACTGCCCTACATCATGGGCCACGAAAATGCCGGCTGGGTCGAGGCTATCGGCGGATCCGTTCAGAGCGTCAAGGTCGGCGATCCGGTCATCTGCCATCCCCTGCTCAGCAGAGGGGAAACGCTGGCGGCGCGGCGCGGCAACGATATGCATGCTGGGGGAACCTTCCCAGGCATAGACTCTGATGGGGGCTATGCCGAACTCTTGAAGACGTCGGAGCGCGCTGTCGTCAAGTTGCCACATACGCTGACGCCCAAGGACGTCGCGCCATACGCTGACGCAGGGCTAACTGCATATCATGCCGTAAAGAAGGCGGCGGCGAACCTTGTACCCGGCGACTACGCGGTCGTGATAGGAGTCGGTGGATTGGGGCACATTGGGGTGCAGGTGCTCAAAGCGCTAGGCGCAGCAACCATAATAGCCGTGGATCGCTCGGAGATAGCGCTGCAGTTGGCGCAGGAAAGTGGCGCCGATCGCATCCTTAGAGCAGACGGCGGCGAACTCGATCAAGTGCTGTCGCTGACAGATGGACTAGGGGCGCACATCGTCATCGATTTCGTCGGCGAAGGTGATTCGGTGGCCAAGGGTCTCAAGATGACCCGCAACGCGGGTTACTACTACATTGTAGGTTACGGCGGCAAAGTCGAAATCTCAACGATGGACATGATCGTTTCCGAAAAATCGATCGTCGGGAACCTCGTGGGTACCTATTCCGATCTGGTTGAGTTAATGGCTCTGGCCGATCGCGGATTAGTGAAACTGGCGACCAAAGAATACCGCTTGGCCGAGGCGAACAGCGCTCTTCATGACCTCAAGAATGGACAAGTCAAGGGAAGGGCTGTCCTGATTCCCTGACCCAGTATGCGCCCGGCCGGTGACCAATCTCAGCTGATTCGTAGTAGTGCTGCCCGTGGCCTGTGGGCGGCCCGTCTAATGGCTGCGGCTTTTGTCCTGCAGGTTAGTTTAGCCATGACAGAAGCCGCTGACGCTCAGGTCATCAAGACTGCTGACAATCCGTCGAAGGTCGCGATCACAGAGGACGCTCGGGCTAAGGCCCGCGACATTTTCACCGAAAGGTGCGCCACTTGTCACGGCGCCGACGGCCGTGGTAACGGGCCGGCCGCAGCAAACCTCAAGCCCAAGCCAATTGATTTCCATAGTCAGAATTGGCAGAAGTCGGTAAGCGACGATAGTATAACCAAGGCCATCATTTTTGGCGGACGCGCGGTCGGCAAGAGTAGTCAAATGGCGCCTAACCCGGACCTCGAGAATGAACCCGCGATCGTAGCGGTATTGGTCGAGAAAATTCGTAAATGGGGCAGGTGAGTTAGCACACTCCAGCGCCTGTGTTGCAAACAGCGTAATCAGTGCCAACGAGTTCTACCAGGGACCGGCTCCCGTAGCCTTCTTTGCGCAAGGATTGACAGGAAATGGCGGTGACGAAAGTGAAAAAACTGAAACGGCGCGAATTTTTGCAAAAAGGTGCGCTGGTGGTCGCAGGCGCGGCTGCATTCGCCTCGGGGGTAACTGTAGTCGTCGGCGCCGAGGAATGGACTGCCGGGTTGAAGACCCTGAACACTCATCAGGGGCAGACGCTGCTCGCGATGTCCCGGCAGATGTTCCCCCATCCTCAACTTGACGATAGCTATTACATAAAAGTCGTTCAGGATCTCGATACCGACGCCGGAACCAAGACGGAGACTGCTAAGCTCCTGCACGAGGGCGTCGCGCGGCTGGACGGGGTTAAACGCGCGAAATTCGTGACGCTGCCGCCAACTGCGCAGATCGCAGTGCTTAAAGAAATCGACCGGACTGACTTTTTTACGAAGGTACGCAACAGCGAATTGGTGTCGTTGTACAATAACCACGATGTCTGGAAAAAATTGGGCTATCCCGGCGCATCCTATTCGATCGGTGGCTATTTACACCACGGATTTAACGACTTGAACTGGCTGCCCGATCCGCCCGAATCAGCAAGCCCGAAACCAGCTTAGCAGAGATATCAGGATGCAGACTTAGTGCGGCGCAGGTGCGGTCACCAGCCTGCGGGTCCCGCCAGGATAAAGAGGAAGAACGTGGCGCAATACGGTTATAACGACGATTCGGTGGTCGTAATTGTTGGGTCTGGCGCGGGCGGTGGCACGCTCGCGAACGAGCTATGTCAAAAAGGGCTGAAAGTAGTGCTGCTCGAAGCCGGAGCCGCGCAGTCGCCTGCTACCTTTCGTAATGATGAATGGTTCGCTTTCAACCAATTGGCCTGGCTTGACAAACGCACGACGTCAGGCTCATGGCGGGTCGCCAGAGATTTTCCGAACCTGCCGGCGTGGACCTGCAAGACTCTCGGCGGCACCACGGTCCATTGGGCAGGTGCGTCTTTGCGTTTCCAGGAACACGAGTTCAAGGCGCGGACGGTGTACTCAAATGTCCTGGGGGCCAATTTGCTCGATTGGCCTGTGACCCTCGAAGAGCTGCATCCCTATTACGCCAAGGCAGAGGACAAGCTCGGGGTTACGCGCACCAATGATATCCCTGGACTTCCCGGTAACAATAACTTCAAGGTGATGTACAACGGTGCAACGCGAGCCGGTTACAAAACGGTCCATACCGGCCGGATGGCTATCAATAGCCGCGCGCGTGATGATCGTTCAGCCTGCTGGCAATTGGGTTTTTGCTTCCAGGGCTGCAAGTCCGGAGCAAAGTGGTCGACGCTCTACGCCGAAATACCGAAAGCGCAGGAAACCGGCAGGCTCGATTTACGTACACAATCGCAAGTCCTCCAGGTGCAGCACGATAAAAACGCCAAGGTAAACAGCGTGCTGTATGCCGACAAAGACGGCAAGCAGATCCGCCAACGGGCGCGAGTCGTTTGCCTGGCGTGCAATTCAATCGAGACCGCGCGGCTTCTACTCAATTCTCATTCATCGGCCTTCCCGCAGGGGCTGGCCAACTCCTCCGGTGAGGTCGGCAAGAACTACATGCGCCATACCACTGGCTCTGTTTTCGGAATTTTCAAAAGATCGGTTCATATGTACCGCGGCACCGTGATGGCCGGAATTATCCAGGACGAAGCCGGACTGAATACCAAGCGCGGCTTCACCGGCGGCTTCGAAATGGAGACCATCTCGCTAGGGCTGCCGTTCGCCGCAGCCTTCCTCAGCCCCGGCGCGTGGGGACGCGACTATGCCAGGCTGCTCGAGCAATATAACAAGATGGCTGGGTTGTGGATCGTCGGTGAGGACATGCCGCAATCACGCAACGCAGTCACGCTTCATCCTACCGAACTGGACCAATTCGGGTTACCGATCCCAAATGTCCATTACGACGATCATGCCAACGATCTTGCGATGCGCAAGTACGCGTATCATCGCGGCGCGGCGGTCTATGATGCAGTCGGCGCAGTCGAGACTGTCGAGGTTCCTCCCTACCCTTCCACTCATAACATGGGCACTTGCCGGATGAGCGCCAACGCTCGTGATGGTGTTTGTAACAAGTGGGGACAGACACACGATATCAAGAATTTATTCATTTCGGATGGTAGCCAGTTCACCACCAGCGGAGCAGAGAACCCTACGCTGACTATAGTGACTCTAGCGATACGGCAGGCCGAGTATATCGCGTCAGAGAGCTCTCGCCATAACATTTGACTGGCAAGTTTGCAAACATGGCAAGAATAAATCTGTTCCGGCTGTCAAGATTCAGCAGTTCTCGCGCATCGAGATGTCACGCTGTGAAGCGGCTCCGCAGTAATGCAGCCAACCTGACAAGGTCTCCCCGGCGGAAAATCTTTGCCATCCTGGTTGTTGGTCTGGTCGTCACTGCGGCGTTCCTGACCAGCGGAACCACCACTTGCGCGAGCAAGGTCAACTACCTGCCAAATGTCATTCTGACGAACCAAAATTCCCGGGCAATTTCTTTGTCGTCGCTGCGCAGCAAGCCGGTACTGGTTGGGTTCATTCATACTACATGCAAGGGAGTGTGTCAGATGATGACCGCGAACATGCGGTCGGTTGGCGCTGCCCTGCCACCTGAGGCGGCCGCTGGCGTAACGATGCTGTTGATCACGACCGATCCGGCAGAAGACCAGCCGCCTCAACTACAGCAATATGCTAAAAATCAGGCGCTTACCGGCAAAGGATGGGTTCTCGTGACTGGCTCTGCCGGTAGCATCAAACAGGTGATGCGCCTCTACGGCTTGAAGCACGAGGAGTCGGATGATGCCATGATGCATGTGATGAAGCTCTTTCTGCTCGCGCGTGGGGGCACGTTGGCCCGCGTCTATCCGGGTATGAAGGTGTCGCCTCACACGATAGCATCGGACATAGAAATATTGTCGAATCGCAAATCTAATTCGGCCTCTGAGCAGCTAGGCGCCGCCCGCTAAGTATTGCGACTGGTTGGAGAATGGTCGCGGATGGCTTAGTTGCCGAACATTTATTGTCTGCACGCCAAGCACTCGACTGTTGCGGCGCGCGTGAGACCGCCTGGGTATGTCCAGCCTGAGTCCAGTTCCTGACGATGGCAGGGGCTGGAATTTCAGCGATTGATCGGTTGAAGCGGGCTGGTTATTGCCCTTAGCCGGCGATAAGAAGCGAGGCCCCAGGCTAATAGGCGCTCTGCTATGGGATTCATAAACGCGAGGGACTATGGTTAAGCTTTGAACATGCGATCGCCGCTTAAAGCATGGGAAAATGGTGACGCGGCCAGCGCCAAAAAGAGGAGAAACCTATGCGCTTCGGCTTTATGGATCACTTACCGTGTGCGGAGTCGCAGTCTGAGGGCCAGCGCTTCAGCGACATCCTGGCTCAGATCGAACTCGGGGATAAAGTCGGTTTCGATACGGCATGGCTGGCTGAAATCCATTTCTTTCCCAATGTCTCCCGTCTCGCTTCCCCGCTGACAGTTCTCGCGGCTGCCGCGCAGCGCACCCAACGCATTCGCCTGGGGACCGCAGTCACCCTGTTGCCTTTGCATAACCCGCTGAAAATCGCTGAGGAGGCGGCCACGGTTGACATCCTCAGCGGCGGACGCCTGGAACTGGGAGTGGGCAGAGGCGCAGCACCGAGCATGTTCGCCGCATACAATGTTCCGATTGAAGAGAGCCGCGAGCGATTCGAGGAATCCCTCGCGGTCATTCGCCAGGCTTGGACCACTGAACGGCTGACGTTTCAAGGCAAGTACTGGCACGTGCAGGACCTGCAAGTGTTTCCACGGCCAGTCCAAAAGCCGCACCCGCCGTTGCGAATTGCGGCTAACAGTCCTGAGACCTACACGATAGCCGGGCGTTTGGGAATGCCGATCTTTGCTACCCCGTTGATCGCCGGTTCAATGGACAAGTTGCGGCAGTATATTGCCGCGCATCGCGAGAGCCTTCCCACCGGGGTGAAGCAGGACGTGGCAGTCGCCTTCACAGTCCACGCTGCCCCCAGCCGGGCGCAGGCACGACGTGAATGTGAAGCGAGTCTCCGGCACTTCTTCAGCTTTCTGGAGCAGCGGAGGGCAGATATACAGGCCTTGCCCGAGAGCTACCAGTCCCTGCAGCGGGCGGTGGACCGGCTGGCGAAGATTACATATGAGGAGGTGGAGGAGCTGGGTGCCGTATTGGGCGATCCGGACTATTGCGCGGAGCGGGTTCGCGAGTTGCAACGTGAATTTCAGATGAACGACTTTATCTGCTATTTCAACCAGGGTGGCCTGGTAGATCCGACCGCGGTCCGTCGTTCAATGGAGCTGTTCGCCCGCGAAGTTATCCCTCGCTGTCGCTAATTATGACGCGCCGGGAGCGGCTTGCTGCCGTCTGGCGCTACCGGATGGAAACACCCAGCCGGCGGTTATTTTTCTTCGTACCATTGGATGGCACCACGTAGTCCGCGCTCCTTCTGAACTTTGCGAATCTCTTCATTGCCGGGTCCGAAATGAAAGATCGCGTCGAACTCGCTTCCCGCCTGGACTGACACCCGGAAGCCGCGCAGATCCATCGCACGGTTGATTGCGAGCTTTTCCAGGCGAAGCTTTTGCGTCGGCACCTTGGCGACTCGCCCTGCATAATCGTAGGTTTCTTTTTCCAAGCTGGTTGCTGGAAAGGCGCGCGTCGCGAAGCCCATCGCCTCCGCTTCCTTTCCGCTGATCCGGCTGCCCGGAAGAAACGCCAAATACTTGGTGCGATGAGGACCGATCATCCAGTTCCAGAAGGAGCTGACATAGCCGGCGCCGGCCGGGATGGAAGGGAAGCCGATTTGAGCATCTTCGGCGACAAAAATGATATCGCTACTGACGCAGAGTTGAGTCGCGCCTGCCAGGCAGTAGCCGTGGACCATCGAGATGACAGGCTTGGGCAAATCGCGGAGCCGCAGCCAGTGTTCGACGTAGCGTTGGAGAAACCGCTGATCGTGGTCGATCGTAAATTGCTCAGAACCACCCCCGCCCCATCCGCCCGCCAGGTCGTAGCCAGTCGAGAACGCGCGGCCTGCGCCACGGATGATCACGACCTTAATCTCCGGATCCTTCTCGATTTGGGTAAGCGCCTCACTGAACTCCGCGATAAGCTGAGGAGTCATCGCGTTGAGTTTTTCCGGACGATTAAGCGTTAGCGTTCCAATCAGTTCGTTTTTTTCAATTATGAGGTTGGTGAATGCCATATTCCGTCTATTACCAGCGCACGAGGTTAGCGCCCCAGGTCAGGCCGCCGCCGCAGGCGTTGAGCATGATCAGATCGTTGTCGCGAATCCGGTTGCTCTCCAGCGCTTCATCAAGTGCTATCGGGACTGATGCCGCCGAGGTGTTGCCGTAACGATCGACGTTGGTGAACACCTTTCCGGGCGGGAGGCCGAGCCGCTGAGCGACCGCATTGATGATGCGCAGGTTTGCCTGATGCGGCACGATGAGCTCAATATCCTCAAGCCGCACGCCGGCTCGTGCAGCGACCTGCTGCGTGACGTCTGCCATGCTTTTGACCGCGAGCTTGAACAGCTCCGGCCCTTTCATTTTGATTGCGTCGTCACTGTGGCGGCGCGCCTCAGCATCAATCGTGGTCTGCACGCCGCGATTACGGACCGCCAACAGATCCCAATACTGACCCGAGGAACGCAGCAAGCTGCCGAGCACGCCGCGCGGACCGGTCTCGCGTACCAGCACTGCGGCTCCCGCGCCGTCGCCGAACAGCACCGCCGTCCCCCGATCATTCCAGTCGACCATGGTTGAGAGCGCATCTGCGCCAATCACTAGAACCCGGCTCCAATCGCCGGCCCGCATTGACGAATCGGCGACGCTCAGCGCGTAAACAAAGCCGGAGCATGCGGCGGCGACATCGAAGGCCGGAATCGTATCAATCCCGAGCTGATGCTGGAGTTGGCAGCCAAATGAAGGGAAACCGTAGTCCGACGAAATGGTGCCAACCACTATTGCTTCGATCTCCTCCGGTCTAATGCCAGCGCGGGTCAGCGCGGTGCGGCTGGCGTCGGCGGCGAGGTCCACCAGCGATTCACCGCTTGCCATCACATAACGCTGGGCGATTCCGGTCCGCGTCCGCACCCATTCGTCGGACGTGTCCATGTGCCGGGCGAGGTCATGGTTGCTCAAGCAAGTCCGTGGCATCGCGCGCCCGGTAGAAACGATTCTGGAACCCATGTTTGGCGCCCGTTCAGTTATTGCCCGGCTGCCGGAACGCGATAGTAGCGTTGGTGCCGCCGAATCCGAACGAATTATTCAGCGCCAGCCTGATTCTGGCCGGCCGCGGATGGTTAGGAACATAATCAAGATCGCAGTCTGGATCGGGGTGGTCGTAGTTGGTAGTCGGCGGCAGCATTCCACGCTGCATTGCCAGGATTGTATATACCGATTCTATTGCACCGGCGGCGCCAAGGGTGTGGCCGGTCATTGACTTGGTCGAGCTTACTGCAAGTTTTGGCGCATGCTCACCGAACACGTGCTTAATTGCCTGGGTTTCGGCGACGTCGCCCTGCGGCGTGGAGGTGCCATGGGCATTGATGTACTCGACCTCAGCCGGGTCCAGATCTCCATCGTCCAGGCACATCCGCATGCACTTGGCGGCTCCCTGTCCGTCCGGGGACGGCGAGGTGATATGGTAAGCATCCGAGTTCGAGGCATAACCGGCGACTTCGGCGAGAATTTTTGCGCCGCGCGTGAGGGCCGCATCGCGCTCTTCCAGGATTAAGGCGCCAGCGCCCTCGGACATGACAAAGCCGTCGCGCTCGCGATCGAACGGGCGGCTCGCAGCGGCAGGATTGTCATTGCGTTCCGATAACGCCCTCATGACGATGAAGCCGCCGAGGCCGAGCGAGGTCAGAGCCGCTTCGGTACCGCCGGTGATGGCCGCATCGATATAGCCGTGGCGAATCATGCGATACGCTTCGCCGATCGCATGGCTACCCGAGGCGCAGGCGCTGGTGGTGACCACATTCTCGCCGCGTGCGCCGAAGCGGATCGAAATCTGCCCCGACGCCAGGTTGCCGATCAACTTCGGAATGAAAAATGGGGTAATTCGCTTCAGGCGTGTCTGCAGGAAAATCAGGTGATTTTCCTCGATCGTGCAGAGTCCGCCGATGCCGTTGCCAATCAGGACGCCAACACGATCAGCATTTGACTCATCGATTTTGAGTCCCGATTGCTGCATCGCCTGTTCCGCGCAGGCCACAGCATATTGGATAAAGAGATCCATTTTGCGGACATCTTTTTTCTCAATAAAGTCCAGCGGGTTAAAGTCGCGGACCTCGCCCGCAATTCGGGTCGGATAGTCGGCCGCTTCGAACCGCGTAATCATACCGATTCCTGAACGGCCCGCCATCAGCCCTTCCCAGTTCTTCTCGACTCCCGTACCTAGCGGGGTAACCAAGCCCATGCCGGTAACGACCACTCGCCGATCAGCGTTTCGTCTCATCAGGAAACCCGCCGTCCTCCCTTAAGCGATACCTGTTCTTTATTATCAGAACCAGGGGTCAAAAACATCGCCCGTGCTTCAGCTGATGAATGCGAGGACAGCTCGGAGCTACTTGCCCAACCGTAAGATCGCGCTCACTTTTGGACTAGACTAAACTAGGTTTAGCTTTACCATGCGAACCGTTAACATTCACGAAGCTAAGACCCATTTATCAAAACTCGTCGAGGAAGCGCACGAAGGTAAAGAGGTGATTATCGCCATGGCGGGTAAGCCGATGGCCCGACGCATCTCGGTACGCAGCGGTCGCAAGGGCCGAAGACTCGGACCGCTCGCCGGAAGGTTCTCCACGCCCGCAGATTTTGATGCTCCCCTGCCTGGAGACCTGATCGGGTCGTTCGAGGGCCGATGAGGAGATGCGCCTGCTGGTTGACACGCACGTCCTTCTCTGGGCCATAGCCGAGCCGCGAAAATTGCCGACAAAAATTGCGGAGAGGATCACAAGCGAAGCTTAAAGCGGCGGAAAATGAAGTCCTATTTTCTGCGGCAAGCATCTGGGAACTGGCGATCAAGCTACAGATTGGACGGGGAACTGGCGATCAAGCTACAGATTGGACGAATAGTGCTGCCTCTCGAACTTGAGGAAATAACAGAGGCTGCAAAGAGCATGGGTTTTGCGGAGTTACCGGTAAGTGCAGCGCATGCTGCTAGTGTGAGATCTTTGCCTCTATATCATCGCGATCCCTTCGACCGTGTCCTCGCAGCACAGGCCATCCATGACCCTGCACAGCGGCTAACAGCCGATCATGTCCTCGGTCAGTACTCGAATTTGGTCGAAGTAATAGTCTGATTGTCATCTCTGCCGCACTATTCTACTCAGAAGCAAAGACGCAAAAAGAGGATTCGAAGCGTCGCCAGCGACCTAGTGCCGCAAAAGTTCCGCGGACAGTAGCGCCCAGGTGTTCCTTCATGCAACTGGCCAAACTCGTGTGGATCCGCATCTCAGCCGTCGGCGCAACGAGAGACCTGCGGAATCAACTTGATTGGGCGCAGCCATAAGTGAAACAATTTTGGAATGGCGATCGATTCTGTCAGCTTCGACCAGTTCATCAGACTCGGCGAGAGCCTCGGTGAACTCGAGGTCACAATTGGGCCGGTAGCACGTCCGGTAATCGCTGAAGTGAGAACAGGCTTGGCTGAGGCGGCGGCACGGCAAAAAAACGGCGACACGCCGGGAGCAATTGCGGTCCTCCGCGGCGCGATGGAACGCTTGGCATCACTCGCTGGTACTTTGGATCCGGCTGAGGCAGCGTTGATGCGCGTGCTGAGCGATCATTTCGGCAATGCCTTGAGCGTTGGCGATAAGGACGCCGCCAAGAACGCCTTCAATGTGATGCGCCATAAGGCAGGTGACCCCAAGAACGAGCCGAACACCGACTGGTGATCCAGCTGGACCGAGCGCATCGAGTAGCGAAAGAACGCGTGACCATTTTTCGTTTTGTTTCTTGGGTTTCACGTCTCGCTTGTTATTCGTGCGACTAGACCTTTTATTCTGTTAACGTGATTTCGCCTTAAAATCACCGCCAAGGAAAATCTATTGTGGCCCTCGCACCTGAAAAACAATTGTCATCTTTGACGCTCGACCAGCTTTGCATCAATTCAATTCGCGTGCTGGCGATGGACGCGGTCCAGAAGGCAAACTCGGGCCATCCTGGGATGCCGATGGCGATGGCGCCCACGGCCTACCTGCTATTCACCAGGTTTATGCGCCACAACCCTCTCAATCCCAAATGGTACGGACGCGATCGTTTTGTGCTTTCAGCCGGACACGGTTCGATGCTGCTGTACGCGAGCCTTTATCTAAGTGGCTACGACCTGACGCTCGACGATATCAAGCACTTTCGGCAGGTCGGCAGCAGAACGCCGGGACATCCTGAGAACTATCTGACGCCCGGAGTGGAAACGACCACCGGACCGCTGGGGCAAGGTTTCGGCAACGGAGTGGGGATGGCAATTGCTGCCAAGCACGTCAATGCTCGCTTCGACCGTGGCAATTCAGCGCTGTTCGAGCCCCGGATCTTTGCCATCGTCAGTGATGGCGACCTGATGGAAGGAATTGCGAGCGAGGCGGCTTCGATTGCTGGTCATTTGGGATTGGGCAACATCATTTATGTCTACGATGATAATCATATAACGATTGACGGCAGTACCGACCTCTCGTTCGCGACCGAGGACGTCTGCAAACGCTTTGATGCATACGGCTGGCACACCCAGGTAGTGATAGACGCCAATGATCTCGATGCCCTTTCCGGTGCAATCGAAAATGCAATCAGTACGAAAGATCGCCCGTCTTTGATTCGCATGCGTAGTCATATCGGATTTGGCAGTCCGCATAAGCAGGACAGCGCCGAAGCACATGGCAAGGCGCTCGGCGCTGACGAAGTAAAATTGACCAAGCAGTTCTATGGCTGGCCGGTAGAACCCGAATTTTATGTCCCCGACGAGGCACTGTCGGAGTTTCGCCGATGTGTCGAGCGCGGCGCTCAGCATGAGAAAGACTGGAATCGCCGGTTCGAAGGGTACGCCAGAGAAAACCCCAGGGAGGCCGCTGAGTTCCGCGCGCTGACGACGCGTGAGTTGCCCGACGGATGGGACAAGGACTTGCCGCAATTCACGCCTAAGGATTCGCTTGCGACTCGCGAATCGGCGTCGCGGGCCGAGCAGGCAATCGCTCAGCGGGTGTGGGCATTGTTCGGGGGCGCGGCTGATCTAAACGAATCCACCTTTACGGATATTAAAGATGGCGGCGATTTCGAGCGGGGTAAGTATGGCGGCCGCAACCTGCATTTCGGAATCCGCGAACACGGAATGTGCGCGATCCTCAGTGGCATCGCGCTGTTCGGGCTGGTGCCTATAGGTTCGAGCTTCATGGTGTTTACTGACTATTGCCGGGCCTCGATCCGGCTGGCGGCAATCATGGGCCTCCACGTCATCTATGTTTTTACCCATGATTCCATCGGCCTCGGCGAGGATGGCCCGACTCATCAGCCAGTCGAGCATCTCACCGCCCTGCGCGCGATTCCGCAGCTGACCTTGATTCGGCCGGCTGATGCTAATGAGGCGGTAGAAGCCTGGCGGACCGCGATGACATATAAGGGCGGGCCAGTGATGCTGGCCTTGTCGCGTCAAAAGCTGCCGACATTCGATCGCTCACAAGCCGCACCAGCATCCGGATTAGCACGAGGAGCTTACGTGCTCTCGGAAACGGCCGGCCGCTCGCCCGGGATAATCCTGATCGCGACCGGTTCGGAAGTCCAGCTTGCGCTCGCGGCCAAACCGGAGTTGGAGAAGCGCGGCTACGCCGTGCGTGTGGTCAGCATGCCGAGTTTCGAGCTCTTCGAGCAGCAAGACGCGGCTTATCGCGATTCGGTGCTGCCGCCTGCAAGCAGACGCCGTATGGCGATAGAGGCAGGCGCGACACTATCGTGGTACCGATGGGTCGGGCTGGACGGGGATATTGTCGGGCTTGACCGGTTTGGGATGTCGGGACCATCCGCCGACGTGCTCAAGTATTTCAATTTTACCTCCGAGCACGTGGTTGAACGCGCGCTCAAGTTGCTGGCGCGCTGACGTTTCCACAATGTGACGCTGGTTTTTGAACGAACGAAGGCTTCGCAGCGACAGCGTAGGGCGGGGGTTTACTGCGAGCGGTAGGAGTTCAGCAAGATGACGAGTTCAAGCAACCCCCTTCGGCAGTTGGAGAATTTCGGCCAGAGCATCTGGCTAGACTATATTCGGCGTCATCTGCTGTCGTCGCCTGAATTTCGCCGCCTGATCGATGAAGACGGCCTGAAAGGCATGACCTCGAATCCGACCATTTTCGAAAAAGCGATCGGTGGTTCGAACGACTACGATGAGCAATTCGCGGAACTCGCGCGCTCACAAAACAGCATCGAACAATTATACGAGGCGCTGACGATCGAGGACATCAAAGTCGCCGCTGATGCTCTGCGGCCGCTGTACGATGCCACCGATGGGCAGGATGGGTTAGTCAGCTACGAGGTGTCGCCGCGGCTGGCGAATGACACGGAAGGCACAATTGCCGCGGCCCATCGCTACTTCGAGCTGATCGGCCGCCCAAACCTGATGGTCAAAGTTCCCGCAACTCCAGCCGGGCTGCCCGCTATCCAGCAGTTAATTAGCGAGGGCCGAAATATCAACATCACGTTGATGTTCTCGCTCAAGCATTATGAATCGGTCGCGGAGGCTTACATACGCGGCTTGGAGAGGCGCGCGCAGGCCGGGCTGCCGCTTGCTCACGTTGCATCGGTCGCCAGCGTTTTCGTCAGCCGCGTCGAAACCCTGGCCGATAAGCGACTGGAGGAGAAGCTCAAGGAGAGGCCGGACGAAGCCCTAGCCGCATTGCGCGGAACCGCGGCAGTGGCCAACGCCAAGTTCATTTATCAGCGCTTCAAAGAAATTTTTGGCAGCGGCCGTTTCAAACAACTCGAGGCCAAAGGGGCAAGCGTGCAACGCCCTTTGTGGGCATCCACTGGCACCAAGAACCCGGCCTACAGCGATATCAAGTACGTGCAGGAACTCATTGGCCCCCATACGGTAAACACCATGCCGCCGGCGACGATGGACGCGTTCCGAGATCATGGACAGCCGCGCGCGACACTCGAGCGGGGATTGCCTGAGGCTGCGGAGACGGTTCGCCGTCTCAATGAAGCCGGCATCGACTTGAACGAAATTGGCGAAGAACTGCAGCAGGAAGGAGTCGAGTCGTTCGATAAGTCATTCGCCGATTTGCTGACAACGATCGAGGGCCGCCGGGCAGCTCTTATACCGGGCTCGTCAGATCGCCAGATTATCAGTGCTCCTGGCTATGGGCAGCAAATTGTCGCGACTTGGCAGCAGCTTGACGAGGATCAATTCGCGGCCCGGCTATGGCGCAAAGATCCGACTCTTTGGAAAAAAGAGGCGGCGCATCAGTCAGTAATCCGCGACGCGCTGGGATGGCTGACGGTTCCGGAGATGATGGCGGAGCAGCTCCCGGCCTTGCGCGAATTTGCAGACGAGGTAAGAACGCGTTTTGTCGATGTGGTGTTGTTGGGAATGGGCGGGGCGAGTCTGTGTCCCGAGGTCTTTGGGCGTACGTTCTACAGCGAACGCGGCTACCCGCGGCTGCATGTGCTCGATTCCACTGTGCCGGCTGAACTTCGCGCACTGGAAAAGAAAATTGATATCGCACGAACTCTGTTCGTGGTCTCTAGCAAGTCTGGTGCGACCGTCGAGACGCTCTCGCATTGCGCTTACTTCCTTGAACAGGTGAAAGAACGCAAAGGCAGCCTTGCAGGGCGGAGCTTCGTCGCGATTACGGACGCCGGAACGCCGCTCGAAAAGTTAGCGCTCGACCAGGGTTTCCGACGTACATTTACCAACCCGCGCGATATCGGTGGCCGCTATTCGGCGCTGTCGTATTTTGGTCTAGTGCCCGGTGCAATTATCGGAATGGACCTTGGCGCGCTGCTCGACCGCGCGATTCGAATGCAGCACAGCTCCGCCGGATGCATTCGAAGCGAAGCCAACGCGGGCGTCAGCCTGGGTGCGGCGCTTGGCGCCTTACACAAGGGGGGACGGGACAAGATCACCTTTGTGGTGTCGCCGCCGATAGCAACCTTCGGCTTGTGGCTGGAGCAGTTGATCGCTGAGAGTACGGGTAAGGAATCGACCGGCCTGGTTCCGATCTGCGACGAGCCGGTTGGCCTCCCCGAGCATTACGGCAATGACCGCGTGTTTGCATATCTGAAGCTCGAAGGCGGCGCAGATCCGGTGCATGACAGTGCGGTCGATGAGCTTGAGCGTTCGGGTGCACCGGTTATTCGGATATCGCTCGCTGACCGCATTGACTTGGGCGACGAGTTTATGCGTTGGGAAATAGCTACTGCGGCGGCCGGCGCGATACTGAAGATAAATCCATTTGATCAGCCTAACGTTCAGGAGAGTAAGGATAATACGGGCCGGCTGCTGACGGATTTTGAAAAAAGCGGACGGCTGCCGAATCCGGGGCCAGTGGCGGAACACGGTATTCTTTCACTTTATTGTCCGCCCTCGATCCGAAACAGCCTCGGCCATGGCTCCGACTTCGACGCGTTACTGCGAGGATTTTTGAAGCTCGCCCGCGCGGGAGATTATCTTGCGATCATGGCCTACTCGGCGAGAGACTCAACTATCGAGCGGGAGATCGTCAGGATGAGGATCGCCGTGCGCGACCATCTTAAGCTTGCGACGACCTTCGGCTACGGCCCGCGCTTTCTCCATTCCACCGGGCAATTGCATAAGGGTGGTCCGAACAAAGGCCTCTTTTTGCAAATCACGCAGGACCATGACGAGGATCCATCAATTCCGGGTGCATCGTACGGCTTCGCCACGTTGAACCAGGCGCAGTACCTCGGAGATTACGAATCCCTGCTGAATCACGATCGGCGATTGATCCGCGTCCATCTGCATGGTGATACAAACACGGCGATTAGCGTTCTGAGGCAATCGCTGGTGGAGGCGGTGGCCGGAAGCTGAAACGCCAGCCTCCCCCATCAATCTGCTCCAACACCGGCAACCAGGAAAATGAAACCAAGCCAGTTAATCGTGATGGATGACGCGCAGGCGCTTTATGTGCGCGCGGCAGAGGAAATCGCTCACTTCGCAGGCGAGGCAATCTGCACTCACGGCGAATTCACTCTATGTCTTACCGGCGGCGCGACACCGGCTTCCACTTATGAGCTGCTGGCGACGCGTTTTCGCCTCAGTGTCGATTGGAAAGAAGTTCAGTTCTTCTGGGGGGATGAACGCTGCGTGCCGCCAGATGATCCAGCCAGCAATTTCGGGATGGCAAACCGCACGATTCTGTCGAAGCTCGCGCTGCGGCCCGAACAGGTGCACCGGATGCGAGGTGAAGACGACCCGGCGCAGGCCGCGCAAGATTATGAGGGCGAATTGAGGGCCTTTTTCCGTCTGGAGCAGCCGGGCGACTTTCAATCCTTCAATCTCGTGCTGCTAGGACTCGGCGAAAATGCGCACGTCGCTTCTCTTTTTCCGCATCATTCCGCCTTGCATGAAGAAACCCGGCTGGCGGTTGCGGTGGATGTTGCGGCGGTGCCGCGCCGCCGCATTTCGCTGACCGTGCCGGTGATTAACAGCGCCGAGCGCGTAATGTTTCTGGTGAGCGGGGAGAAAAAGGCTGCAGCCGTCAAAAATATCCTCCAAGGCCCTCAGGACCCCGAGGAGTATCCGGGCCAATTGGTGAAACCGCACAGCGGCGAGATCGTATGGTTAATCGACAAGGCAGCGGCGAGCGAGCTTAGGTGAAGTCCCACCATCTTTCAACTATCCGACGCTGTGCGGCACAATAGCGCACATGCGTTTCGCCCTTCGCCACTGGACCGCGATTCTAATCATCGTACTAATCGTCGGCTGGGCGATTTTTTACCTGCCAGCGACGCCCTCGTACTCGATCTTTCAATTGAAGCAGGCGGTTGATGCACGCAATGGCAACGCCGCCGCATCTTACGTTGATTTCAAGAAGGTGGTGCAGAACGCGGGCTACGAAGTGGTACAAAACCAGAATAGTAGCGTCGGCGGCACAGATGCATCGAACATAATTGCGCAACTCGTCGGCAAAGGCGCCGTCGATCTCTTTTCGGGTCCTATGGCCGCGTTACTGCAGCAATGGGCGGTTCAACAGGTTAACGACGGGGCGAAGCAGATCCAGATGCCAGCCGCGGCGGTCGCAGGTGCGGCGCTACTGCTCCATCGAAACGATGGTACGGCTTATACCCAGTGGACTGATCATAAGGGCCAGGTGTGGGAGGTGCGGATGGAGCGCGAGGGTGACGGCTGGAAAATCGTCCAAGTCAAAAACGTCGCCCAATTGTTAGAAAAGCTCAAAGGCCAGCAGAGCAACCAATTCGCTAGTCCTGCTCCATGATTGTTGGGCGGCTCGCACCGCGCCGGGCGCAGTCTGCGGGGCGCCGCGTTTACACGGCGCCGGACGACCGGTAGACTCTAGGTAAGCGCGGCCGCGAGGCCAACTGGCTCGGTCGCGCTTTGGATTGTCTAAATGGTATGTTGAACGCACCTCTCGGACTTCTTTCGCTGGCTCTGCGTCGCCCCCTTTAGTGCGATGCGACGCCAGGATATCCGCAATATCGCCATAGTCGCCCACGTCGACCATGGTAAGACGACGCTGGTCGATGCATTGCTTCGCCAGTCCGGCGTATTCCGCGCCAATGAGCAAGTAGTTGAACGGGTGATGGATTCTTTTGCGCTCGAACGCGAGCGCGGCATCACCATCATGGCGAAAAACACGTCGATCGCGTGGCGTGATGTGCGCATAAATATAGTCGACACCCCCGGCCATTCGGATTTTGGTGGCGAGGTCGAACGGACGCTCTCGATGGTTGATGGCATCTTGCTGCTCGTCGATGCATGCGAGGGGCCGTTGCCGCAGACGCGCTTCGTCTTGAAAAAGGCACTCGAAGCTCGGCTGCCTGCCGTCATATGTATCAACAAGATCGATCGCTCGGACGCGCGCCCAGCAGAAGTGCTGGACGAGGTATACGACCTGTTTATCGACCTGGATGCACGCGAAGACCAACTTGATTTTGCCGTGCTCTACACCAATGCGCGGGCGGGCACCGCGGCCGCGCAGCCCGCAAACAACGGGACTGATTTGAGGCCGCTGTTCGAAGCGATCATCACACATCTGCCTGGTCCGGAGGTTTTGCCGGAAGCGTCATTGCAATTCCAGGTGAATAACCTGGATTACGACGATTATGTCGGCCGGCTAGCGATTGGCCGGGTGATAGCCGGCGCGATAATCGGCGGGGATAGCTACTCGCTGTGCCACGCCGGCAATCGGAGCATTTGCAAGGTTGCGAGGATCTACGCATGGGAAGGGCTGAAGCGGGTCGAACGCGACGCGGCCCGCGCCGGCGATATTGTTATGATTGCAGGGGTCGAGGATATCGAAATCGGTGATACGATCGCCGACCTCGAAAATCCCCAGCCGCTGCCCCCGATTCATATCGATGAGCCAACCGTCGGCATGACTTTTTCAGTCAACAATTCGCCTTGGGCAGGACGCGAGGGCACTTTTGTCACGTCACGCAAGCTGGGCGATCGGCTCCAATTTGAGGGCCGCCGTAACGTGAGCGTTAGGCTCGAACAGCTCAGTCCGGATGCATGGCGGGTTATGGGTCGCGGCGAATTGCAGCTCGCGGTCATCCTGGAGACGATGCGGCGTGAGGGTTACGAGTTGCAGGTGTCGAAGCCGGTCGCCCTCACGCGTCAAGACGAGGGGATAATCCTCGAGCCGATGGAATTTTTGGTGGTTGATATACCGGAAGAATTCATCGGGACGGTGACGCAGTTGCTGTCCGCCCGCAAAGGCAAAATGCGCACCATCGAGACCCACGCCAGCGGCCGCGTGCGCCTGGAATATGACGTGCCGGCGCGTGGTCTTATTGGATTCCGCGGCCGATTTCTCACTGAGACCCGTGGGTTCGGTGTGATGCATGCGATTTTTAACGGACACGTTCCGTGGTGCGGTACGATCCGCTCGCGTCAGAATGGCGCGATGATCTCGGATCGCGATGGCGTCGCCAGTGCTTACGCCATCTTTCATTTGCAGGAGCGGGGCCGATTTTTTGTTCAACCAGGCGAACCGGTCTATGAAGGAATGATCGTCGGCGAGTATTCGCGTGAAACCAATTTACCGGTCAACGTCTGCCGCGAGAAAAAACTTACCAATATTCGCGCCGCCGGCCACGACGAAGCGATCCGCTTGACGCCGCCGCGCCCGATGGGTCTCGATGCAGGCCTGGAATGGATTGATGAAGAAGAGCTGGTTGAGCTGACGCCGAAGTCTGTGCGCATGCGCAATCGGATTTTGCAAACCGCGCTCCGCAGCAAGCATCGAGCAGCCTGGACGGACAATGTGCAGTTCCAGGTTGTTGAAGGCGACTGACCTTTCGCAAGCGGCCCGTGGTCATCACGGGCTGAGGCCCAGTCCACTCAGGGTATGAAGTTCCTTCGCGTGCTCGCAAGTGGGTTGGTCCTGCTGCTTGCAGCCGTCGGCGTCGCGCTCTGGTACGCCGCTCGGCATGAGAATCAACTTGTCAACCTGATACTCGCACAGATTGGAAAGCGCACCGGGCTACAGATCGAAACATCGGGCACTCGGCTAGGCGTGGGTACTCGGTTGGTGGTCGTGCTCGAGGCCCCGCGCGTGATGATCGATCATCACGAAGCCGCGCGGCTGAGTGTTATTCGCGCAGTATTCGGTTACGGGGCGCTGCTGCACCGGACCGGGCTACCGCTTTATGCGCTGGTTTTCGACCGCGGGACCATCTGCGTTACGGGCGCACCAGGCGAGCCTCCTCGTCCAACCGCAAGCCGGCTGGCAACGCTTACGCATTATCTCGAAGGGTTGTCGGGAGTGTCGCGGCGCTTCGAACTGGTGGACATAACGTTTTTGGGGCAGGATCGGCGTCCGTTTGCTGAGCATGTCAACGGTGTCGCTTATCGGCAGCATTACCGGCGCGGCGCCTGGCCGTGGATCGTCAAGTTTAGAGCAAAAACCACTCAGGGATCGATCGCAGGGGCGCGATTTTCGGGCGACCTGCAACTCGGCCTCGACACGCAGAATCCCGGCACTCTGGCTAAGGGGCGGGTTTGGTTTCGGGAAGTCCCCGTGCGCCACATCAAGCTAGCTGATTTCAGCGCTTCTACACATTTGGATGGCAATGTGGAGATCGCCTTTTCGGCTGACGCCGAAGTCACAGGTAATTTTACCATGGCAACGAGCGATCTTGTCCTGGAGGGGGCTGCGCTCAGCACGTCTCTGACGCTCGGGACCTTTTGGTCGCGTGGCGACTATCGGATGTCACAAACTCGCGCAGAGTTGTCTAATTTCGAATTGCATCATGAGCAGTCACCCGTTCTTGAAGCACAGGCGACGGTGCTGAATCCCTACGCTTCGAGCCGGACAGTTACATTCTCCGCCGGCGGGATTACCCTCGAACTTGCGGACACGGCAAAATGGCTGCGAGCGCTCCGAGGTGTGCCGCCGCCGATGCTGCGTTTTGCCGAACGCATCAAGTCGGGCACCCTGATGGTGAACCAGGTCTCCCTTAAGAGTCCCAGATCGCTTGAGAAACTGAATCTACAAAAGCTGGCTAGATTATCAGTGATCGATGCCGCGCTGACCCGCATCAGTTACGTACCTCCACCCGGGCTCGGCCTTCCGCCCGTTTACGAGTTTGACGCGCAAATGAACTATTCCGGCGGAGTTGCTCGAATCAGGCAGGCCACCAGCCAGATTGGGGACTCTTCAGTGTCCGACATGCGTCTCGATTTGGATCTATTGAAGGCGCCCGACAGGATTGGGTACCGCCTCAGCCTGGCGAGCTGGCTTGATGTGGGCGAGTTGTATGCCTTTACGAGCGATTTTCTCCAACGCGCGCAGCCGCGCCTGCGTGGGCAATTGCTGTGGGTTCACGGCCACACACCGATCCAGCTTCAGGCAAAAGGCGCGATCGACCGCCTTCGGCTGGCAATTCCGCGGGATTACCTGGTCACCGCTGACTTGGCTGACGTGCAATTCGAATTGAACAAGGTACCTAGCGCGATCTGGCTAAACAGCGGCCGTGTAGTGTTTAAGCCCGGCCATATCTCACTTATCCAGGTAGTGGCGATTCCGCTCGATGAAACCGGCAACGTCGTCGTAAACGGGGTGATCCTGCCAGACGCCAGGCCAGTGCAATTTCGCGATTTCAGCGTGGAACTCCATCAACTCCCGTCCGCCAAATTGGTTCCTCTGATGGTGAGCCCCGGCCAGATATCGGTCTCGGGGCCGATCGGCGGCAAGTTGGTCGCCAACAGCGAGCCCGGCCATGAGATTCCGACCGTTGTAGGAAAGCTGACACTGGACAATGGAACGGTGCAGCCCGGTTTTTTGCGCAATCCGATAATTGTCACGCATTCGGCAACACTCGTGCTCGACGGAAAAGGGCTGATTCTCGACATCCCCGCGTCGCGCCTGGAAGGCGAGCCGCTGGATTTTCGTATCGCGGTTGGCGATTTGAATCATCCTCAAGTGCGGATCGATGCGAATGTTGCACGTCTCGATTTTGAAGTGATGCGCTTCATTCGGCTGCCGTGGTCGCGTAGCACCCCGCCGCAATTCTTCCCGGTTCCGGTCGTGGGCCATATTGAGGCGCAGGCCGGCAATTTCGACAAGCTCGCAATGAGCGACATCTCGACCGACTTCCAACATAACAGTCAAACCTGGCGCGTGGACAAGTTCCGGGCAACCGCATTCAACGGCAGCATCGATTTGACCATTTCGGGCCGCGCGCGAGACGATTGGATCAATATGAACGGCGTTATCGCGCATATGGATGCCGGTCCATTGTTTCTACTCTCAGGAAGCAGTCGCCAAACGCCTATAGTTGGCAAGCTGGCCGCGACCGGCGATCTATGGGCCAACACCAACATCGACTTCTTTCGCACCCTCGCCGGCAAGTTATCAATCACGATGACTGATGGGACGCTTAACCGTTTTACACTACTGAGACGCATTCTCAGCCTGGTCAACCTCAAAAATTGGTTGACTGCTCAATTTCCTGACCCGCGTAAGTCAGGAGTGCCGTTCAAAACGCTCGATGCCGATTTCCGCGGCGCCCAGGGTAACTTTTATACTGATAACCTGCGCTTGAACGGCCCGGTGATGGATATTACCGCGCGGGGTGACATCGACTTGGGCAAAAGCACGATGAATATGGAAATCGATCTGCTGGCGTTGCAGACGGTTAACTGGCTCATCAACAACATTCCAATAATCGGGAAACATCTCGGCGGTGCGACTCAGCATCTGGTAGGGGCATATTTCCAGGTGCGCGGCCCCATCGATAATCCTGCTATCTGGCCCAAGCCAATAACCTCGGTAGCGGAGTTTGTGCTAAGAACCCTCACGCTGCCAATCAACATCATCGCGCCCAACACCATTGAGTGACACCTGGTCACTGAAAGATGCGCTCCCGCCCGACGATCATCGTGTTTACGCGCGAACCCGTCCCGGGTTCGAGCAAAACGCGGCTGGCCGCTCGAATCGGAGCCCAGAACGCGGCGGCGTTGGCGGACGCTTTCACGCAAGATGCCCTTGCGAAAGTGCGCGAGCTCGGATTGCCGCTGGTCATCGCGGCTAGCGCAGCCGGCGGCGTCCCGGGCAATCACTACTTTCGTTCCCTGGCCCGTCGTTTCGATGCCGAGTTGATCGATCAGGAGCGGGGCAATCTCGGCGTCCGGATGGCGCGAGTGTTGGCACCGTTCGCGGGCGGAAGCGCCCTCCTGATCGGTACCGATACCCCCTCGCTGCCAAGTTCAGTTCTGCTGCGGGCGGCCACTTTAGTCCGGCACAATCATGTTGTGTTGGGACCGAGCCTCGACGGTGGCTACTACCTGGTAGGCGTTCGTGGCGCCGCGGTACCGGACATGTTCCGGGGCATCCGCTGGGGCGGGTCGCAAGTGTTGCAGCAAACTATTGCACGGCTGGTTGAATTGGAAATCCGTTTCGGATTGGCGCCGGCCTGGTACGACGTCGATCGGTGGGGCGACCTGATGCTGTTAGCCGAACAACTGCGCCGCCTGGTTCAACCCCGAGCGCTTCCATGTCCGCAGACTGCTAAGGTGCTGGGTCGGCTTGGGCTGTTGGGAATGGGTCGAGACAACAGGCTCGAATGAGGTTCTGATGATGGCCGCGGCTCGCGATTTCAGGTTGGTCTTCGTGATGGCGGCGAATGAAGGTGAATCCGGCAGGATCGCGCAGGCCCTGGTCGAGGAAAACCTCGCCGCTTGTGTCAATATTGTCGGTCCCGTGCACTCGACCTATCGATGGCGCGGAACGGTCGAGACCGCAAGCGAATATATGCTGCTAATAAAGGCACCGATGCGGCATTTTTCGCAACTGGAGCGCAGAGTCCGCGAGCTTTACAGCTACGACGTGCCCGAGATTGTTGCGGTGACACTCACGGCGGGCTCAACACCCTATGTGGCATGGATGGCTGAATCGACCGTTCTAGCGCGTCCGTCCGCTTCTCCACGGTCCCGCCGGCGAAGCGTTGGCATCTCACGGGAAGTAAAAAAGCAGAGAACTTAGACTCACCCCCAACGCAGACTAATATTATCGGGCGTGTGTAACAGAGCCGCGGAGCCCTCACCTGGGCAAATTCCGAGGGGATCAGGCTGACATAGTGAAAAGAATGTTTCGCGAAGCGATCGAACAGATGGCGCCCTACATCCCGGGTGAGCAGCCACGGCCCGGCAAGCGCTTAGTCAAACTCAACACCAATGAAAACCCTTATCCGCCATCGCCGCGGGTGCAAGCCGCGATTGTCAAGGCAGCAGATTCGTCGCTTCGGCTATATCCACCTCCGCGGGCTGATGAATTGGTGAACGCGGCCGGTCGCGCCTACCGAATCTCTCGCGAGATGATTCTGGCCGGCAACGGCTCGGACGAATTGCTTGCAATGTTATTTCGCGCGGCGCTGACCCGGGGCAACAAGGTCGCGTATGCTCTGCCGACCTATTCGCTATACGATACCCTCGCCGCAATTCAGGAGGCGCAGATCCGCGCAGTTCCGCTCGAACCCGGCTTTGCTCAGCCCCTGGCAGCGCTCGCAGCTGCGCGAGCGACGTTGACGATAGTTTGCAATCCCAATTCGCCTTGTGGGTCGCTGGCAGCGCCGGCACAATTGGACAATCTCGCACAGGCACTCGACGGCCGTCTCTTGGCGATCGACGAGGCATATGTCGATTTCGCTACGTGCCATGCCTTGTCGCTGGTTAAACGCCATCCTAACGTTGTCGTCCTGCGCAGCTTCTCCAAATCCTTTTCGCTCGCCGGGATGCGTCTGGGGCTTTGTTTTGCGCAGCCGCCTGTAATTAAACAACTACTTAAAGTTAAGGATTCATACAATCTGAGCCGCATTGCGGTGAGCGCGGGTGCCGCTGCGCTCGCAGACATTGGCTGGATGCGCCGCAACGTCGAGCAAATCAAACGGATACGCGCGATGACCGAAAAACGACTGCGCCAGATCGGGTTTGAAGTCCCGTCTTCGCAAGCGAATTTCGTGCTCGCCCGTATCCAAGGCCATGATATGGGCACCTTAGCGGCGGGATTGCGCCGGCGCGGAATCCTGGTGCGGCACTTCCCGCGGTCTGTCTTCCGCGATGCGCTGCGCATTTCGATTGGCACACCGACCCAGATGGATGCGCTATTCAAGGCGCTGGAGCCGTTGATCAGGCCGGTGCTCGCGGCCCGCGGAAATGGTGCGAGGGGAAAGAGCGGGCGCCAACCTGGAACCATCGAAAGCACACCAGCGTCGACCCTTACATACTACTCAGGCCGGGCCGCACGGCGGCACGTGCCGGGCCGATGAAAAATAAAGATGAGCCGGTTGAGCCGCCTTTTTGAGAAGTTCCGTCCGGCGGCGGTCAAGCATGACCAACCAGGCGCCGGGCACAGCGAGATTCGCTGGATGCTCATTGGGCTCGGCAATCCCGGCGAGCAGTACCGCCGTTCGCGGCACAACCTGGGCTTCATGACGGTGCGGCGCTTCGCCGCGCGGTATAACTCTGAGTTAAGCCGGCGTAAGTTCAACGGGTGCTATGCCGAAATACGCACCGATGCTGGCAACGCGATTGTCGTTACGCCGCAGACGTTTTATAACCGCAGCGGCGACTGCGCCAGCGCGATGCTCGGCTACTACAAGGTTCCGCCGGAGCGGCTGATCGTGATTCATGACGAAATGGATCTGCCAGAACGCCAGCTCCGCCTCAAGCGCGGAGGCGGCGACGCTGGTAATCGCGGCGTGCGGTCGATTGCCGACGCGCTTGGCACAGTCGACTTCATCAGGGTGCGAATCGGCATCGCTCATCCCGGACGAAGCCAGGGCAGCATCGACTACCTGCTGCAGCCGCTAACTGATGAAGAGGCGCGTTTGCTAGAACCAGTCTTCGATCGCGCGGGGGACGCGGTGCTGGCGGTCATGCGCGATGGCCTCGATCGTGCCCGCGCCATCTATAATCAACGCGTCTGAGTCGCCATCGCAAGTGCGAGACCCTACCCGCACCATCCGCCGCACGCAAGCCAGTTACGACGAATACTCGCAGCTCGCAGGAAAGAGCAACTGTCGTCACACCGATGCCCGGATTATGATGCAGCTAACCGGTTTACGGTTGGCTGGCTTTCTGCGGCGCAGCAGCTCCCATGCCGCGATGGCCCCACATGCTGCCCGAGTAATGTTGCTGGACTTTCCAAGTGGCGTCGTCCACCGTGCGCGCACCGAAGCCATACTCGATTTCGAATCCCGATGGCGAACGCATGTAGAATGACACCATATGGTCGTTGGTATGGCGGCCGAGCGATGCGGAGATTGGAATACCGCGATCCTGTGCCAGGTACATCGTTGAGCACACGTCGTCCAAGGTTTTCGCCTGGAGCATAAAATGCAACAGGCGCTTCGGCACCGGGATCTCGCCAAACGCGACCGAATGATGGCGGGGATTGCAATGCATGAAGGTCAACGATAATTGCCGGCCCAGGCGGTGGCCTTTTTGCAATTCGATAAAATCGCTGATGCGCATCCCCAGCACGTCGCGATAAAAATGCAGGCTGCGCGCGCTATCATCTACTCGAATCACGATGTGACCGAGGCCCATCGTACCGGTTTGGAAACCGGACAGCGGACGTGGCGATTTGAAGGGCTCTCTGAAATTCATCAGCGGCCCAAAATAAGCCTCAGTCGGAATCCCACTGGGGTCTTTGAATTTTAGGAACTCGAGTACGCCACGCATTCTGGCCTCTTCGGACGACCCCGGAGTAGTTTCGACACCGTCGCTCTTGAGCTGTGTATCGAGTTCCTGGAGGGCTCGCTGATCGGCGACCTCCCACCCGATGAATGCGACATCGTCCTCGTTGTCCTGCCGGACGATGAAGCGATGATGGTATTCGTCCATCCGCATCAAGAAGCCCTGCGATGTCTTATCGACTATCTCCAGGCCGAGCAGTTCGGTGGCAAACCGTTCCCATTCGCCCAAGTCACTCACATTCAAGCCTAGATAACCCAGTTGAGAGACACTCGCCATTTTTTCACCATTCTAATGTTAAAATGCCGCGGACCCTCTCTTGGTAAGGGCTGCGGGGCCTGCTCTGCCCTATCGAGGGATCCGGTTAAACGCGTGCGTTGAGTCGACTTCCCATGCTTTTATGGCTTCTGGCTGCGACTGCGTTTGGCGAACAGGTTCAGCCTAATCCGAGCTGAAAGCGCGCCGGGCTGGCGGTCTGAGCGCCGCTTCTTCACACGATGAATGTCAAATTGTCGATCACCTCATCGTTGTTTACAAGCACAGCCTTTTTCGACGCAATTTTCCAGCGGCCGTCCTCAAAGCGCAACCGATGCTGATAGCGGCCAGCGAAGATGCGCTGCTGCGCTTGGCGCAATTCGTAGACAAAGAACGCCGAGTTGACGCGGACCCCTCGTCGGACGCCTGGTCGATATGAACGTTCGAAATCAGCCGGCAGGTCCTCGACGGTGGACGCTGAGCATGCGCGACACCGCTGTTGAGCGGTCGATGCGATCACGCAAACGCGCGTGGTCATCGTAGACCAAGGAGATCTCTCGATTCCAATCTATCCCCTCGCCGTTACACGACACCCAATAAATCGCGTCGTCCGCCAACATCGCGAAGCCGATGGTGATGGTCTTGTAATCCCCGCCGGCGGCGACTTCGCTCTCATGGCCGACGAAGACCCAGGTGCGTTCGAAGATGCGCTCCATCTCGACTTCGAAGACTTCAGTTTCCGTAGAGATTTTCCGACATCTCCAGGGTCCCCGATTGGCCGCGTTGAATCGGGAGATACCGGATCGACGTTGATTTCTCAGATACTTGCAGATTTGTTGATGGGAGCTGTCCCTGACAGGTAAGCGCTCCGAAAGTAAAAACGGACGACAATGTCGATCCCATATATTGCCGTTCGACTAGTTCATGCAACAACTATCCAGGAGGGATTCTCGCAATGCAGTATATGCTGCTTATTCATCACGAGGCAGACCGTCTCACCGCGGCCGAACTGCCGCAGATAATGCAAGAGTACATGACCTTTACACAGGACTTGGTAAAATCCGGTAAATTCAAAGCGGGTGATCGGCTCGAATCCAGTGCCGGTGCGCGGACGGTGCGCGTAAGAAATGGAAAGACGGTGACCACCGACGGCCCGTTTGCCGAGACCAAGGAGCAGCTTGGCGGCTATTACATTGTCGACGCGAAAACCTA
>Ga0073928_10002314_pt1 | contig 33185 bp, 28 predicted proteins | sample PaiPotPPA55metaG_FD_76969 | JGI IMG/M metagenome (GOLD analysis project Ga0073928, IMG submission 76969) | Iron sulfur acid spring bacterial and archeal communities from Banff, Canada, to study Microbial Dark Matter (Phase II) - Paint Pots PPA... ...
ACGGCAGGTACGCGCCGCATTTCGGCCCTGGAAGTAATAGAACAGCATCCATTGCAGGCGCCCTTGCGCTGCCCGGCTCCTACTCTTCACCCCTTCTGATTTCGCTCATCCTGACACTCTACAAAGTGTCACCAATCATTCTGAACGAGCACAATTTCACGCATTGGCTATGCCGCGAGTCGCGGAACATTACTATGCCTGTGGACCGCAATCCGGCTGACCGTACGGTTCGATACATTCGTGTGTGTTGTTTAGTAGTATAGAATTATTGTTGACACAGACATTAATCGTTGATATAGTATCGGTAACGGTCCGAACCCTCGGTGAGCTCGACTAATTCAGAGTACAAGGTGGCGCGAGCATGCGACCCAAGCATTCCGTCAAAGCGTCGAGCAGTGCCATGGAGCTTGCCCTCGACAGCGCTCTCGGTGAGCCCTACGCTTGGCTTTCGGCTTTATTTCGCAGCTCTGCATTGGGCGTTGGAATTTGTGATCGGCAGCTCCGCTTCCGCGCTATTAATGACGCCTTAGCGTCCATGCATGGCCGTCCTGCGGCCGCTAATCTCGGTAAGACCATACACGCAGTGCTCGGAAGCGCCGCCGCAAAGGTTCTGCCCGCGTTCAAGCAAGTGTTTGCTACCGGTCAGCCGCTACCAAACTTTGAAGTAACGGCCAAGTTGCCGTCCCGAGACGCGCCAGGTCATTGGAACGTGAGCTACTTCCCAATCAAGGATGAAGCTGGGGAGGTAGGGCATGTCGGCGCCATCGTCCTGGAGCTTACAAAGCGCAAGGAGCTGGATTCAGCTCTTCTTCGCCTGACCGATAAGCTGACGCGAATAATTTCCGCTTGGCATCATGATCCGAGCGCACTCGCTGGGTCGAGTGTCGACGGTGATTCGACCAGTCTGTCCGATGTTTTCGCGAGTTCGGTGGCGCTGCTCGAGAGCTGCCTATCGGAAACGTCCGCGATTTCTAAGCTGCTGCATGCGGCTCCGCACCTAACCGCTGCGCAGCCACTCGATGCTCACCTCGTAGATGATGCAGCCCTTTTAGCCGGTGGATCGGGGCAAGATTTCGTTCACGCCGGGCCAGCGGAACGTGTCAGCCCGCTCTCCGCGCGCGAACGGGAGGTTGCTGCTCTTCTAGCCGATGGAAAGAGCAACAAGCAGATCGGGACGATGTTGACGATTAGTACTAGAACGGTAGAGAGTCATCGCGCCAGAATCATGCTTAAGCTTGATTTGCATTCCGTGAGCGAGCTCGTCCGCTACGCCGTCCGCAGTCACCTCATTCAGCCGTAACCCGGAACTGCAATTCCTAGTCGATAGCCAACCGGTCAGTAATACTACTGGCGTACTTAATGGTATTGACAACTATTCACCTTAGCCGCCAATATCCGCTCCCACAAGGAGCCCAGCCAAAATGGAACACTTCCTGATTTGCTCTAACGCCACGTGCCGTTTCGTCGTTGACCTGCAGCAAGCTCGTAAGCCTCTCCGTCGCTCGGGGTCATTGCTCAACCAATGTCCGGAATGCGGCTCTGACTGGTTGGCCGGCTGCCCGTCCTGCGCCAAACCGCTGAGCGTGACCTGGCAAGGCCACCACGCGCACTGCGCGCAGTGTCAGCGTCGTTTCCACGCGCCGGCCGCAGCGTAGCAAACTCGCGGCCCCGGCTGCGCCATCCCTGAATACCTCGAGGCTATCGTTGTGGGTAAGCGCGTCCGGTTTCGGGGTCACAGAATCGCTACACACCCGTCAAATTCTTCGGTACACTCTCCCCACTTATGCCTCAACTATCGCGTCGGAGTTTGCTGAAAACCGCCATTTCTGGAGCCAGTATGGCTGCTCTTCCATCTTTATCTAGCTCTGCTTTGTCCCAGCAGAATACGACCCCAACCGTTCCCCGCAAGGGGCGAATCCGCCAGTCCGCATCTCGCTGGTGCTATAAAGATATTCCGCTGGACAAGTTGTGCGCTTATGGCGCCGAGATTGGCCTCAAGGCCATGGACTTGCTGAATGTCGATGAGTGGGATGTGCCAGGCCGTCACGGGCTGATATGCAGCATGGGCTACGCGGGCGGCGGCGAAATTGCGAGCGCGCTGAATCGCGTCGAAAATCATGTCAAGATTGAAGAATCTTTCCGCAAGAATATACCGATAGCCGCGAAGCTCGGTGTTCCTAACGTGATCACTTTTTCCGGGAATCGCGCCGGCATGTCCGACGAAGAAGGCGCGAAGAATACCATTGCCGGCCTGAACCGTTTGAAGAAAATCGGCGAAGACAACGGCGTGACCATCTGCATGGAGCTGCTCAACAGCAAGGTCGACCACAAAGACTACATGTGCGACCGCACGGCATGGGGCCTGCAAGTGGTGCAAGCCGTCAACTCGCCGCGCGTCAAGCTGCTTTACGACATCTACCACATGCAAATCATGGAAGGCGACTTGGTGGCGACCATTCAGAAGAATATTGATTGGCTCGGCCACTTCCACACCGGTGGCGTTCCGCACCGTCACGAACTAGACGGCACCCAGGAAGTGCAGTGGGACGGAGTAATGCGTGGCATCGCCGCAACGAACTACAGCGGGTACGTCGCTCACGAGTTCGTTCCAACGCGGGACCCGCTAACCTCTTTGCGCCAAGCCGTAGATCTCTGCGACGTCTAATTTGCCGCCCGTAAACGCGAGCTAGATTTCATAGTCCAGTTCGGCAGCTAGTTTCAGCAAGGGCATCAGCCAATCCACGAGCTTCTGGTGGATCGGATGCGGAGAGTACGCATCCAGAGCCGCCTTGTCCCGAAATTTCATTACGCCGCCATGAGTGAACCCTTGCGAGCGCGGTGAAACGTTCGCGCCGTAACTAGTGTCGAGCAAACCCGGAATTTGCCCCTGCAAGCCGCGAATCTCCCGCGCTGCCCGCTCCTTCATCTCAGCCGTAACGCTCGGTTGCCACTGAAACAAAAATGTATGAATGTACATTCCGCTGCGCTCTCCTTCTGCAATGTGTCGCACTTTCGCCCTGAGTATCGCACGGACCCAGACATTTGCAGACCTTGGTGGAGCCCCGCCGCGCTAAGCCTCAACCGTGCTCAACTCACTGCTTAACCACGAAACAATTTCGCTCGCCTCGTCGTATGTAGGTTAGTAGCCTTCCTGAGGAAAGGGTGTCCCATGGAAACGCTTGCGAAAGACTTGCGCTACGCCTTCCGTATGCTCATCAAGAGTCCGGGTTTCACCCTGATTGCGGTGGTCGCGCTTGCCCTCGGCATCGGTGCCAACACCGCCATTTTCAGCGTGTTCAATGGCATGTTATGGCGCTCGCTCCCAGTGAAGGACGCGCAGCAGCTGGTTGTCCTGGCTAGAAAATCGCGCACCATTGATTTTCCAACGGGGCTTTCGTATCCCGACTTTCAGGACTATCGCCAGCTTAAGACTGTCTTCTCTGACTTGATTGTTTACGCGCCCAGTCCGGTCAATTTCGGCGCTGAAGGCCGGCCCGAGCGCGCCTGGGTCGAGCTGGTCAGCGGTAATTATTTCTCCGTGCTCGGCCTAGAAGCCGTGCGCGGCCGCACCTTCTCGCCGGAGGAAGGTTGGGTGCTCGGCAAAGATCCACTCATTGTTTTGGGCTACAAATATTGGCAGCGTCGCTTTGGAAGCGACGTCACGGTTATCGGACGTACAGTTCAGGTGAACAAGCATGCGTTCACTATCATCGGCATTGCGCCAGAGCGCTACCGCGGGGCCTACTATTTCCTCGAGCCAGACTTCTATATCCCGATTACCACGATCAACCTTCTGGACACCGGTGCGGCCGATTTACTGACAAGGCGCGGCGACTCGGGCATCCGTGTTCTGGGGCGCCTGCAGCCGGGAATAACTCCTGCACAAGCTATGGCCGCGGCTGAGCCAATCGAGGGTCGTCTCGCCAAGGAATTTCCGGACAGTCACAAAGACGCCTCGCTGCTTGTCCTTCGCGAACTAGACGCCAGGCCCGAACCTGGTTTGGGCGGGTTCATGTCAACCGCGGTAATCGTATTTATGTTGCTGGTAGGCCTTGTCCTGCTGATCGCCTGCGCCAACGTGGCGAATCTGATCCTCGCACGCGCTAACGGTCGCCGCAAAGAAATCGCCACGCGCACCGCTCTGGGCGCCACCCGGTGGCGCATGGTGCGCCAGCTCCTCACCGAAAGCATCCTGCTCGCCCTCTGCGGTGGAATTCTCGGCCTGGTCTTCGCGCGTTGGGCCGCGATGGCGCTGATGTCCATCCACATTCCGACCGATCTTCCATTGCGCCTGTTCGATCTTCGTATGGATTGGCGTATTTTTGGCTTCAGCTTTTTTGCAGCCGCAATGACGGGTATCATCGCCGGCTTGGTTCCTGCAATTCAGGGCTCTCGTACTAATCTTGCCGACACCCTCAAGTCGGGTGGCCGGTCCGGAGCTTCCGAAGGTCACCATCGTTTCCGCAACGCATTGGTCGTCGCGCAAGTGGCGGTTTCGCTTCTGCTGCTCGCCTGTGCCGGATTCTTCATCCGCAGCTTGCAGAATTCCGCGCACGTCGACATGGGGTTTCGCGTCGACCACACTCTGATGTTGAACCTAGACTTGGGCTTGCAGGGCTACACTGAGGAACGCGGCCAGCAATTCTACAAACAACTTACCGAACGCGTGAAAGCGCTGCCCGGCGTCCGCGATGCCTCCGATGCGTCGTACATTCCGATGGGCTATGACAACTCTCTCATCAACATTTTCCCCGACGGCCAGGTTGTCGATGAGAAATCCAAGACCGAAACAGCCTTCGATGATCGGGTTCAGCCGGGGTACTTCCGCACGGCGGGCGTGCCTGTTATCCAGGGCCGCGAGTTTACGGAGGCGGATGCGGCGATCTCGCCCAAAGTCGCGATTGTAAATGAGACGTTTGCAAAGAAAATATGGCCGGGCCAGGATCCTATCGGTAAAGTCTTCCGGACGGAAAAAAGCGGTCCGCCGATTCAGGTTGTCGGCCTAACCCACACCGGAAAATATCTATTTCTTTACGAATCGCCGCAGCTCTACGTCTATTTCCCAATGGCGCAGCACTACACGTCTGCAGCAACTCTGTTTGTGCATTCGGTTGACGATCCGGCTCAGCTCGCCTCCTCTGTGCGCGAGCAGATTACCCTGCTCGACGCAAGCTTGCCGGTCTTTGGCGTGACGACCATGGACGACCACGTGCACTACGGAAAGCCTCTGTTGCCCGCGCGTCTCGGCGCCATGCTCGTCGGGGCCTTCGGCCTGCTTGGGTTAGTCCTCGCGTCCGTGGGAGTGTATGGCGTCATTTCGTACTCGGTCAGCCAGCGCACACAAGAGATCGGCATTCGCACTGCGCTGGGTGCTCAGCCCTCCAACCTCTTGGCTATGGTGCTGAAGCAAGGAATGAGTATGGCGCTAATAGGCACGGCGGTAGGCATCGTGCTGGCGTTTCTGCTCTTCCGCGGCCTGCACAGCGTGCTCTACGGAGTCGAGTCCACGGATCTCGCCACCATGGCAGCGGTCTCCGCATTGCTGCTGAGCGTCGCTTTCCTAGCCAGCTACGTGCCCGCACTGCGCGCCACAAAGGTCGATCCGGTTATCGCCCTTCGCAACGAATAGGCAGCAACAGGTGGCACAAAAAACTCGTCGCTGTTTTTGGGCAAAAGTAAATTATTTTGTCTTCGACAGGGAATCAATCTGCTGCTGCGCCCACTTATCGTCAGGATGCAGTTCGAGAACTTTGCGGTAGTCGGCTATAGCTTTGTCGATCTGCCCGTTGGCTTCATGTGTCTGTCCCAGCATATGATATGACCACGCTGAGTCTGGGTGATTGGCTGAGAAATTCAACTCCATTATCGCGAGCGCGTCACTGTTTGCCTTCTTGGCGAGTAGTGTTTCCGTGAGCTGATTGAGTGAAGTCTCGCCAAAGTCGTATTGCCCTGAGCCGTAATACTTCTTTCGGAGTTCCCCATAGAGCGCCAAAGTCTTTTCCAGCCCGTTTTTCTCGAGCGATTCCGAAAGAACGACAGTGAGCGTGCGCGGCTGCGTCAGCCCGTGATGACAAGTGACGCATTGCACCTGAATTGCTTCGGAGCTGGAGGACGTCTTCGGCACTTTGCTGATGTAGTCGTGATTGATGCCCGCCACCATCTGCAGCATGATCCGCGCGGTTTTCTTTTCGTCCTTGTCGTCAGCCGCGAAGTCCAAGCCGTGTTCCGGCGCCTTCCTTTCGACGTGGCAATGATCGCAGCGCACGCCGAGCGCAAAACCAAATCCGCGCATGGTGGTCTCCATCTCATGCTTGGAAATGTCCTTCGGCAGGACCTTCAGATTCGTGAACTTGTCCGGAAACTGCGCGGACGTCCTGCTTCCGCTAAGGAGAACTACAACGAACAGAATCCATATGTATGACGCGCGATGTGCCATCCTTCGCTCCAGTTGATCGAAAAACCGCCACAAAGGTATTCCACGGCGTATCACGCGTCAATTACGTTGTGTACTTCGTGTCCTTGTTGCCGTGGCAAAAAGTTCACGAGATTCTCTGCGCTCGGAATCGGCTAAGGTGTTGACCGGAACGCTTCCTCAGTTCGCGGAAAACCTATTTTGGCGGCAAAGAAGGCGGAAACTGGTGTCGTGACGCAAACATCGCATGCCGTAAAGCGCAGATTCCTCCGCGTTGCGCTGCCCAAAGGTATGCTGGTCGCTTGGCAGCACAGCGGCGGGCGTTTTGTGTCGAGGGTACAGACGCTCGGGCTGGGCGGATTGTTTATCGCTACTTCTGATCCCGCGCCTGTCGGAGCGGTGGTTAAGATTGTATTTGACGTGCCCGGCGGCGAGGTGCGCGCCCGCGCCATCGTCAAAAATGTCAAAGCTGGCCAGGGCATGGCCGTCGCATTCATCGACATGGGCTACGCAGACCGGGCCCGGCTCGATCAACTCCTGAAAAAATCGGCCTAATTAGCGGTCTTTAATGGAACTACGAAGACGCGGGCGCGATGCGTTCGGCGTTTAATGCAGCGCCGATGATGCCAACTTCGTCGCTGGTGGACACGACCTCGAAGCGGCTGCCTTGCAGCGGGCTCATTTTCACCATCTCGTGCACCAAGCGATCCAACAGCGCAATCTCGATAAACTTCGCATTCCGTCCCGTGATGTAGAACTGCCCGGGGCCGTCCATGTGGATGCTGGTAGCCGTGGCGGCGGCCAACGCCCGGTGGCAGAGGGTCACGAATTCCGAGCAGCGCGCATCGCCCGCCCGGGCATTCTCGAAAACCTCTTCCGGTTCGAGGTCTAGAAATCGCAAGCGCATCGAGCGGTGGCCCAGGATCCCCTCCAGGTGCCCTCGCCCGCCACATCCGCAAAGACTTTCTTTGGGATCGAGCGTTACGACCGAGTGGCCGCCTTCCCACACGCCCTCGCTCCAGGGATAGCGGCCGAAGCCCACGCCGTTGCCGAGCGTCCATACGCGGATCAGTTTATGCAGTTTGTCCCGCGTGGCGGCAATGCCCGCGGCCATCGCATCAGCGTCATTAAAAACACGCACCGGAGCAGCCAATCCCCGCGCCGAGAGAGCCGCCTGCAAATTGAATCCCTTCACCTGATGCAGGTTGGGAGAATCCTCGATGATTCCGTCCCGAATTACTCCTGGAAACCCGAGCCCGATAGAATGAATCTTCTGGCCCTTCGCAACGGCATCGATTTGCTGCCGGATACAATCACCAATATTTTCCGCCGGCATGGACTGCAGCGCGTCGAGCGAAGTCCCTTTTTCCGGAAAAGTACTGAGCGCGCCGGCGAGCTTGTTGTTCTCCACCAAGCCGACCGCGATGTGTTCCATGACAAGTACGCCGACGGATTTGGGCATGGTTGCCGTTTACCTCAGCTTGTTCAGGCCGTTGAACGCGGCGGCTTTGTAGCATTCCGCCAGCGTCGGATAGTTGAAGACGGCATCAGCAAAATATTCCACCGTCCCTTTGAATGCAAAAACAGCTTGCCCAATGTGCAGCAGCTCCGAAGCGCCTTCTCCGACGATGTGCACGCCAAGCAGCTCTTTAGTTTCGGGTTGAAAAATCAGTTTCAGGCGGCCGGTCGTATCGCCGCGGATTTGTCCGCGCGCGATCTCGCGGAAAAACGCTATGCCCACTTCGTAGGCAACGCCCTCTTCCGTAAGCTGCTCTTCGGTTTTCCCAATGAAAGAAATCTCAGGGATGGTGTAAATCCCGTATGGATAATTAGCGCGATTGGAATGAATGGGAATCCCAAACGCATTGGCTGCGGCGATGCGTCCTTGCTCCATCGAGACGGAGCCGAGGCTCGGGAAGCCGATGACATCACCGACTGCGAAGATGTGCGGCTGCTTGGTGCGGTAATCCGCATCGACAGCAATGCGCCCCCGCGAGTCCGCTTCCAGTCCGGCAGCGGCGAGATTTAATTCATCGACGTTGCCCTGCCGCCCCACCGCATACAGAAGTGCATCCCCAGAAACTTTTTTCTTGCTCTTGAGCACCGCAGCCACGCCATTGTCCGGAGTGTCCTCAACACTCTCCACCTCTTCATTAAGGCGCAAGGTAACGCGGCGGTCCCGCAGGTGATAGCACAGCGCCTCCACCATTTCGGAATCCGCGAATTCCAGCAACCGCGGACGCTTCTCAATCAGGGTGACGCGTACCCCCAGCGTCGCAAACATGCACACGTACTCGACACCGATTACGCCGCCGCCCACCACAATCAGCGTCTTCGGGACTTCCGGCATGCTCAGAATCTGATCGCTGTTGATGATGTTGCGGCCGTTGAAGGGAACCAGGGACGATTCCGCAGGTTTTGTTCCCGTGGCGATGATAACGTTCGCGGCTTCGTAGTCCGATTGATTCTTCGAGCTCACTACATGAATGTGGGTTGGGTCCGTGAAGCTTGCTACCCCGGTTAGAACCTCGATGCCATTGCGCGAGAGTTGCGCTCGAATTACATCGATCTCCGTCTTGATCACGTGCTGTGCGCGAAAGGACAGATCGGCCATGGTGATCTGTTCCTTCACGCGATAATTCACCCCATAGATGCTTTGATAGTAGAAGCCAGAAAGGTGCAGCACCGCTTCGCGAATGGTTTTGCTGGGAATTGTTCCCGTATTGATGGCCGTGCCGCCAATGACCTCAAGTTTTTCCACCAGCGCGACGTGCTTCCCGAATTTCGAGGCTTGAATCGCTGCGCGCTGGCCCGCCGGCCCCGAACCGATAACGATGAGATCGTACTTTTCCATGACGAAACGTAAATCGAGCCGGAAGTATACCACCGATAAATTGCCGGGGTGCCTACGGCGGCGCCTGCGCTAGCAGTGTCCGGTTCCGCGATGCGCGTCCCGAAAATGGCGCATAGTCAGCGGTCAGGGAGTGATCGGCAAAGTGCAGACGGGAAAGTACAAAAATGTGATTGAGGATCCGCCGCAACCTGTTCGCCTTCGTCAACCGCTCTAAGTGCGTAGGTTTTCGAGGAAGGTAGCGACGGCGCCTAGCAACGGCTCCGCGTTTTGATCTACTCCACGTAGACCAACAATAGCGCCCCGAGAACAACCAATAAAGTTGGGAAAAGGCGCTGAAAGAAAGGCCGCCATGTAATCGGCGTTTCCGACAAGCCTTTCGATACCGCAATTCCAAACCCCGTCACAGCAAAGCTCAAGTGTTCGGATTGAATTCGCTGCATGAGCTCCATGTGATGTGGTCCATGCATGCCCCCTTGATGATCATGAAAAAGGAGCATTACGGATCCCGTAAGCGCAACTGCGGGAAAGACCCAGCCGGACCACTTTGCCGTCAGAGTTCCGCGCGCGCGCCGCAGCTCGATAACGCTGACGACTAGCAACATCACCGCAAAGGTCTTGTGCTGCAAGACTTCCATGTGGTGCGTGAGCCCGAAATACCAGCTCTGCGTATCGAAAGGCCACAACTCCGTATCACTGAAAACCAAAATGAAAACACCCGAGAGAAGAAAGCAAAGCGGCCATAGGTAGCGACCGACAAGCCAGCGCTCTCGAATACTTCCTTCGGCCAAAAGGAAAAGCCCTGCCACAAGCACAAGCAATCCGGCCAGGTGGTGGTTGAACTCGCTTTCCCGCTTATCGGCCAGGAGTTTTGCTGGTGCTGTGTCGGGGTCCAGGGGATTGCTGGCGGGCATGGACATGCCAGCGTTCATGTCGTGCATAGAATCTTGCGCACGAAGAACCGATGGCCCACCCAAAAGGAAACAGAAAATGATCGAAAAAGCGGCAGCTTTAACCCAGACGGCCTGACCCGGAAGACGAGTTAGTTGGCGTACGCAATGTTCCACTCTGAACATGACTGTCGTCGCACGCCCATTCGATTCCGAAATGGGCTGCGGAGTCACACCTATTTTTAGTCAGGTGGAGTACTGCGAAAGGGCTGGCTGGGAAGGACGCGCTAGGAACGGCGCCGCGTGGCCGAAGCGATAGAGCCAGTGAGAGTAACCGCGAACAGTGAGGTAACGGCAAAGGTCAGAACGAATATAATCATAACGGCTCCCGCCCTTTGGATTGGCACGCAGGGGACCAAAGCTTTCCTTGTATTTTCAGTGGGTTAGGGACCCAGTAGGATACCTTGGTACGCAGAAATTCTACAATGTCGGCCTCGCAACGACAATTTTTCACGCTACAGTATCATGGTAATAGTACTGGCATGACCTCACTGTTTCGGCCGATCCGAGCTACGCATTTCGGCCGCTCGTTAGGAAGACTTGCTCAGCCGGATGGACCCGTCGCCCGTATGAATCGTCAAAGCCTGCCCCCCGCCATTCATCTTGCCGTGAATTTGCGAGTTGCTGAAGGTCCCTTCCACGGTTACAGGGATTCCCAGGCTGATGTGGCCGTCATTCGTGCTCGCGTCGATGTTGGCCTGCAAATCGGCAGGCAATACCAGGTCCACGCTGCCGTCACCCGTGCGGATGCTCCAGCCGCCGCTTAACTTAGAACCAGGCTCGACACGCGCATCAATGCTGCCGTCGCCCGTTTTCACGTTCAGGGAGTCCAACCGTCCGTCAATTTTGATGTGTCCGTCGCCAGAATTGGCATCCACGCGCCCGTCAAGGTTGCGCGCTTCGATGTGTCCGTCGCCAGTGTGCAGCCGAATGTCGCCTTTGGCGCCTTCGACGGTGATGCCTCCGTCCCCTGTATCGATATCCACGTTGCCATTCACAGCTTGCACGCGTACCGATCCGTCGCCCGTATGTATCTTGACGCGCCCGTTCACCGGCTGCGTCTCCACCGAGCCATCACCGGTATCTATCTGTAGATCCGCATCCTTGGGCATGCTGACTTCAATGCGCGGCCCGCGCCGCCCACGGCCCCAAGAGAAGCCCCAATGACCCGTAACACGCGCGTTGAGCTGCACACTGTCCCCATCCTGGCGCGAATCGATGTGCAGGTTTTTGTTCAGCTCATAACCGTCATAGATCACCCGAAACTCAACCTGTTTTGAGCTCCCGGTAGCAATGCGCACCGCACCGTCATTGGTATCGACCCTTACTTGCGCTCGGCCCGAAATCGGATAAGACTTTGTCCATTCCTCCGCGCGAGCCGCAGTCGTCAGCGTTGCCGCCGCGAGTAAAGTCGCCCCGATCATGGCTAGCCTGGTCAGCGTGCGATTCGAGACCACATTCATCGGTGAATCCTCCGTAAGCTGTACTTCTGAGACGAGATACGACCGCCTGAGGGGAAAAGTTCCGTAGCTAGCGTTTGGCGGCAGCTTGCTTGGTAACAGCGTCCTTGGTCCCGGCGCTTCCTGGTTTTGGACGCAGGGCGGAGAGGAATTTCTCCACCGGAAGGGCATTGATCACATTCGCCGCTTCCAGCCATCCGCGGCGCGCCATAGTCACGCCGTGGCGGATGAACTGGAGGTGCGGCACGTTGTGGGAGTCGGTATCGATGACCACTTTGACCCCACGCTCCTTGCACATCCGCAAATACACGTCGGTCAAATCGAGCCGATCGGGGTAGGAGTTGCACTCCATCGCCACACCGTGTTTTGCAGCCGCGTCGAGCACTTTCGCCATGTCATAGTCGAACGCCTCGCGCCTTAACAGAAGCCGTCCGGTCGGGTGGCCGATAATCTGTGTGTAGGGATTTTCGATGGCGCGCAGCATACGGTCCGTCATCGCGGTGCGGTCCAGGTTCATGTAGGAGTGAACCGAGCACACCACCACCTCGAACTGAGCCAGCAGCGCGTCGGAGTAGTCCAGCTCGCCATCCTTCAGGATGTCGACTTCCGCTCCCACCAGGACCCGAATGCCGAGGCCGCTCGCGTTCGCAGCGCGCAGTTTCTTGATGTGCGCGGCCATGCGCTTCTCATCAAGGCCGTTGGCAATGGTCACGGACTTGGAATGGTCAGCGATCGCAATGTATTGGTGGCCCAGTTTCCGCGCAGCGTCCGCCATCTCCTCAATGGAGCACTTACCGTCGCTCGCGGTGGTGTGCATGTGGAGATCGCCCTTGATGTCTTCGCGCCGAATTAGGTTTGGCAGACGGTGCTGTTCCGCGGCTTCAATTTCTCCGGTGTTCTCGCGGATTTCCGGTGGAATAAAATCCAGCTTGAGCTTCGCGTAAATTTCCTCTTCGGTGCGCCCGGCAACGCGACGCTCGCCTTTCAGCGTCGCCAGCGCGTATTCGTTCAGCGTGTAGCCCATATCGTTTGCGCGGCCGCGCAAATTGACGTTGTGCTCGCGCGAGCCGGTGAAATAAAGCAATGCAGCGCCAAAGCACTCTTTGTCCAGCAACCGCACGTCCACCTGTATGCCATTGTCCAGCGTGACGCTCACCTTGTTTTCACCATGCGCGAGCACCTGATTGATTCGCGGATACTTCAGGATGTGTTCGGCGATGGCGTCAATGTGCTTCTGCGCTGTGAAGCCATCCGCAAGCGTCAGCAGCAAATCCAGGTCTCCGACCGTTTCTTTCCCGCGACGCAGCGATCCCGCAGGCGTCACCGATGCGACGCCTTTCCCATATTTCTGAATATGATCGATGACACCATTCGCGGATGCTTCGGCAACATCCTGCCGAAACCGGCCGGTTGAGCGTTTGAACGCTTCAACAGCCTTTAAAATGTTCTGTTCACTCTTTTCGCCGAAGCCCGGCACGTCGCGCAGCTTGCCTTCCAGCGCAAGCTTCTCCACGTCCGCGACGGTGGCAGCCTTAAAATTGGACCACAAGAACGCGACTTTCTTCGGCCCCAGCGATTGCAAGTGCAAAATATCGAGCAGCGTAACCGGATATTTTTTCAGCAGCTTTTGGCGAAGGGCGTAGTCGCCGGTCTTCAAGATCTCTTGCAAATGTTCGGCCATGCGCTCGCCGATTCCCGGTAGCTCTTCCAGCTTGTCGGGATCTTTAGCCAACTCCTCGATTGATTCATGCATTCCGGAAATTAGCTCGGCGGCTTTCTCATAACTCCGATACCGGCCAATGATAGCTCCGTCGATTTCCAGGAGTTGTGCGGTGTCGCGAAGTATGCGGGCGATAGTCTTGTTGTCCATCCGCCGATTATACGGTGGGAAGTAGCGAGACGGGAAAGACCAGAAGACTGGAGGCCGTCACTGCAGACCGCGCCGCGACAAAACCATCCGCCACAAAATAAAAACCGGCAAAGGGGGACTCTTTGCCGGCAGGAAGAAATGGCGGTGTGAAATTTTAGCCGCCAGGTTTCTGCACGTTGGCAGCTTGCGGACCTTTCGGTCCCTGCACGATCTCGAACTCGACGGCATCTCCTTCCTGTAAAGTACGATAGCCCTCTCCCACAATGGCCGAATAGTGAACAAAAACATCCGGGCCGTCATCACGTCCGATGAAGCCGTAACCCTTCGTGTTATTGAACCATTTCACGATGCCACGCAAGCCTAGCCCTCCCCACAAAGACATAATCTCTTTCCGGCTATGGGCCGCAGTGAAGGTGCAAACAGACCGAAACCGGAAATTGCGCGGAGTCTAGCAGAACGGGAATTTCAGTCAATGAAAATGGGCACATTAGCCTATACGAAGTACCTAATTAGGTGGATATAAATCGATTTAATCCGTTGTCTATTCTATAGCGATTCACGCGCGGCGATCAGCGCGGGCTGCTCTGTCTGAATTTCACCGGGCGCAAAATCTGAAAAAGATTGTTGAAGTCGTCCGTCCACACCCGCAGATTTGGTGGCACAGAAATTGGCTCGGTCAGTGCCGTTGAGTCGATCGAATCCAGAAGTCGCCGGTTCCGCGTGACCAGCACCCAGTCGGAAGAGTCAATCAGCTTGCGGTGATCATCGTCATTCGTAATCATTTGCGCGTCGCAGCCCGCGTCCGTAGCCAGAAGTTGCACCACCGGAGGCAGATTTAAGTAGGTGTTCGATGTATGAACGGCCAACACGCCGTCCGGCTTCAGGTGACGCAGGTACAACGCAAACACTTCGCGCGTGAGCAGGTGCACGGGAATTGCGTCGCCGGAAAACGCGTCGACCACCAGCGCATCAAATTGTTGCGGCGCTTCGCTTTGCAGCGAAAGGCGCGCGTCTCCGAGAACTACATCGATCCGTGCGGGAGAATCGCGCAAGTAGCTGAACGAAGTCTGCGCAATCTTTAGAACCTGCGGATTGATTTCGTAGAAACGAAAGTAGTCGCTGGTCTTGCCGTACGCTGCCAGCGTGCCGACGCCCAATCCAATCGCCCCGACGCGCTTCGCATTGGCGCAGCAGTGCGTCAGCGCCACTCCCACGCCGGAATCTGGTCCGTAATACGTGGTGGGCAAGAGACTCGCGGGGGCATTGACGTACTGCGCGCCGTGCTCGATCTTGCCGTTGTAGAGTGTGTTGTACGGCTCCTTAAGCCAATTGCGGAATTGCCGGACGCGCAGCGCCCCGTAAAAACTACGCACGCGCACCATGGTGTCCTGGTCATACTCGCGCACATTGCGCACTAGCACGAAAACCATAGAAACTGCGGCGGCCACCCAGAAAAGCCGCATCAGCCAGCCCTGCGGCCAAAGTGCAGCCACGGCCAATACAGCCGTGAAGACTAGCGCCAACGGCAGTTCATAAATCGCGGTGAACAGGTGCGGAGCGGCAAGCCCCACAAAGATTGCGCCCAGCGCTCCGCCGAGAGAAATCATCAGATAAAAAGATGTCGAGTAGCGAGGCGCCGGCCGCCGCAGCGCCAACTCGCCGTGACAAAACCAGCAGCACAAAAATAGCCCGACACAAAAAACCGGCACGCTGACCTGCACCGATTCCGTATACATCGGCTCATAGATCGCATAGCCCAGGCTGCCCAGGGCTACCGCGAGAAAGCGAACCGAGAGCCAGCGCCAATAAAAAACGCGCCTGCTAAATGCGAGGGCAAACGTTAGGAGATAGAGCGCCAGCGGCAGCACCCACAGCAGCGGAACCGGCGCGACGTCTTCCAGCAACTTGTTAGTAACGGAAAGCAGCAGCATGGAGCTACAGGCCGCAAGGCCCAGCCAGAGTAACTTTTCGTGCAGCGTCGGGGGCACTGCCGTCTCGCTTTCTTCCGTTTGCATCGCAGCAACTGGAACGGTGTCGCGTCGCGCGAGCCATGCCGCTGCGGCGCACAGCAGCACAAAAATGACAAAGAGGGCCGACCACAGCGTCGCTTGCTTGTGCGCGGCGATGTGCGGCTCGATCAGCAACGGGTAGCTCAGAAGCGCCAGCAGGGAAGCAAGGTTCGACAGGGCGAAAAGGTGATACGGCTCGCGTTGGGCGCTGGTCCGCGCGTACCAGACTTGCGCGAGCGGGCTGGTAGCGCTAAGCAGCACGAAGGGCAATCCGATGGAAACGGTCAGCAATAGAAGAATGGTCGTTGCCGGATCACCGTTCGCGCGCTGCGCCTGCAAAAAACGCGGGGCGATGGGAAGAAAGAGCAGGCTTAAGACAAGCAGCACGATGTGCAACTGCGCCTGACGCTGCGACGTCAGCCGCCTTGAAGTCACGTCTGCGTATAAATAGCCCAGCAGCAGCGCGCATTGAAAAAACACCAGGCACGCAGCCCACACAGCAGCCGCCCCCCCAAAGCGCGGAAGAATCAGCTTGGCAAAGAGCGGCTCGATCAAAAAAAGAAGAAAGGCGGCGAGAAAAACTGTTGAAACTAAGAACACTGCGTGTGCAGAAACGTCACGGTCGCGGATGATCGGCACGGCCTCCCGCCCCACAGCGGAAACAGAATAGTTCCTCAACGGATTTCGCATCGCGCCATCTTTCCATCAGCAATCTTCAGTCGGGGTGTAGGTTAGCGCAAAATTGGTTCGACTGCTTTTACAGGGCGGAGGATTTGAAAAAGGTTGTTGTAATCGTCGGTCCACAAGCGCAGATCAGGAGGCACGCGGATAGCTCTATGGAACGAAAAAGGCCCGATTTCCTTGAGAAAACGACTGTTCTGTGTGACCAATACCCAATTAGATGTAGCGCTAAGCTTCTGCTCATTCGCGGTGCTAGTGATCATACGCGCGGAATGCCCCGCGTTATCGGCGAGCAGCTGCACCACCGGCGACAGGTACAGGTAGTTGTTCGAAATATGAAACGCCAGGACGCCCTCAGGTTTGAGGTGGCGCAGATAAATTGCTATGGCTTCCTTGGTCAGTAAATGGACAGGCAGAGTGTCGCCCGAGAACGCATCGACCACCAGCACATCAAACCCTTGAGGCGATTCAGATTCGAGTGATAAGCGAGCATCACCCAGCACGATTTCAGTTTGTGCATCCGTGTCCCGCAGATAGGTGAAGAAATCCTTAGCCATGCTAACGACCTGCGGATTGATTTCGTAAAAACGAAAATAATCGCCCGGTTTGCCGTAAGCCGCAAGCGTCCCGACGCCGAGGCCGATTACTCCCACGCGCTTGGGCCCGGAGCAGCACCGGGTTAGCGCGAGTCCGCCGCCTGAATCTGGACTGTAGTAGGCGGTCGGCACAAGGCTGAGCGGCCGGCTGAGGTACTGCGAGCCGTGCTCGATCTTTCCGTGATAAAGCGTGCGGTATGGCTGGCCCGGGCCGTCGCTGGATTGTGTGACGCGAAGCGCTGCATAAAAATTCCGCACGCGCACAATGGCGTCTTTTTCGTAGCTGCGAATATGGCGCGCGAAGAGGAAAACCATTGCGATGGTAGCCCCTGTCCAGAACACGCGCGCCAACCGGCCGTGCTTCCATAAGACAATTGCAGCGAGTAGCCCTGTGAAGGCTAGCGAGAGCGGAAACTCATAAATCCCGGCAAATATGCGCGGCGCAGTCAGCCCAACGAAAATCGCGCCGAGCGCTCCACCGGTGGACATCATCAGGTAAAACAGAGTGAGGTAGCCAGTAGCGGGTCTATGTAAAGCCAGTTCCCCGTGACAGAAGAGGCAGCAGACAAACAGCCCGACACAGAAAAACGGCACGCCAAGTTGTATTGACGTAGCGAACGAAGGCTCATACACCGCGTAGCCGATACAGCCCAGCGTAATCGCGAGAAGAGGCACCACGACGCGGCGCGAGTACAGTCTACGGCGGCTAAACGCAATGGCGAAGGTCAGCAGATACAAGGCGAGCGGCAGCACGCATAAAAGCGGCACCGGTGCCACGCTTTCGAGCAAATGATTGGTGATTGAAAGAAGCAGCATTGAACCGCAGGCAGAGAGGCTCAGCCACAGAAGTTTTTCGCGAGCGCTTGGTGCGGTTGTAGACCCGGAGTCCGTTGGTGACGCGACTTCCACCTTGCTGCTGTGGCGCGAGTTCCACGCGGCCGCCGAGCATAGCACCGCGAAAATCGCGAAGAGCACAGACCACAGTCCCGCTTGTTTGTGTGAAGCAATGTGCGGTTCGACCAAAAAGGAAAAGCTCAGCAATGCGAGCACGGATGCTAGATTCGACAACGCGAAGAGATGATACGGTTCAGATCCAGAGTTGCGGCGCGCGTACCAAATCTGCATCAATGGGCTGGTGGCGCTGAGCAGCACGAAGGGCAAACCAATAGAAACCGTCAGCACACCGAGAATCTGCCACGCGGGCTCGCTGCCTCGTTGCGAGTGCCACCGCGCATGAGGCACGATCGGCAGAAAGAGCAGGCTCGCTACCAATAGCGCAATGTGCAAAAACGATTGGCTAACGGGAGTCAAACGTCGAGAGGTAACGTCGGCATAAAAATAACCAAGGAGCAGCGCGCATTGAAAAAAAACCAAACATGTAGCCCATACGGCCGCGGAACCTCCGAACCGCGGGAGAATCAGCTTCGTGAAGAGTGGCTCGAGAAAGAACAGCAGAAAAGCACTAAGGAAAACTGTCACCGAAAAAAGGATAGCGTGCCCACGAGGCGAATACTTCTCCGCAGCCCGCACTGGTGTGGCTACCGCGATTTCAAGCGGCGCCTCAGTAATGGTCATAGCATTTCCGTTTCGATACCAAACTTGAATGTACAGTTGGTCTGACCTGGGTCTCGAACGGAGTTCCTGCGCTGTGTTCTTTCTGCTATTTATTCGCTTGGCCTTGATTTACATCAATTCTTCCTCTCCGCTAAGAAGCGGAAATAGTAGAGCAATCCTGCAATGGACTTCGCATCGCGCAGCACGTTTTTCTGAATCATGCGACCGAGCGCCGTGGGCTCGAAAGCTTTTGCCGTAATCCGCTCGTCTTCTTCCGGCTGCGCTTCGCCAGCAGTTAGTTTCTCGGCCAATAAGACGTACATTCGCTCTTCGAGAAACCCTGGAGTAGGGAACATGTCCAGGAACACGCGAAAACGCTTCGCGCGATAACCGGTTTCCTCCATAAGCTCGCGCGCCGCCGCATGTTTTACGTTTTCTCCATGGTCGATGCGCCCGGCGACCAGCTCCCACAAATACTGCCGAGTGGCATGGCGATATTGCCGTATCAGCAGAATGCGGCCATCCGATAGCACGGGAAGCACAACTACCGATCCAGGATGCGTAATCACTTCGCGAATGGCGCGCACGCCGCCCGGCTCCAGCACTTCGTCGCGCCGCACGCCGAAGACCGGACCTTTGTAGATTATTTCGCTGCGCAGAATCTTTGCAACCGGACGGCCGGCTTTGCGTGACGGCATCGAAGTAGGTTGTCTCCGTTCGCATCATAACGCAGGCTCTGCAAAATCCTGTAGTTCAGGCCTGCCCCGCAGTGAGGTCCGGCGTGCGGACTTGAGGTGTTTTGTTAGCACGAGCTTGGTGGCTTGGTCCTAGGAATACACAGCCGATCGGGGAATTGCCTGCTTTCGCTAGCTTGCTATACTCAGCGTGCTCCGAAAATGCCCATCAACGTAATCATCGTCGACGACGAAAAGCCCGCGCGTGACGAACTGACCTTTTTGCTCAAAGGTTTTCCGGAAATCAGTGTGATCGGCCAGGGAAAAAACGGCGTGGAAGCGCTCGCTTTGATCAAGGAGCATTCGCCGGATTTAGTATTCCTCGACGTGCAAATGCCCGGGCTTGACGGCTTCGGCGTGCTAAAAAAACTCGTCGAGCGGAAAATGAAAATGCCGCACGTCGTTTTTGCCACCGCGTTTGATCAGTACGCCGTGCAAGCCTTCGAGGTGAACGCGGTCGATTATGTGCTGAAACCGTTCGACAAGTCGCGCATTGCCAAAGCCATTCAGCGCGCCCGCAAAATGATGGAGACGCAGACCACCGCGGCGGAGCGCCTCGAGCAGCTCGTCAGCCAGCTCGCCACCGCCAAACAGAATCCGCCATCACCCGCGGTCAAAGTTTTGATAAGCACGCAGCAGCGGCTCCTGCTGGTGAACGCCGAGGATCTGATTTTCGCGTCCATCGACGGCGGTATGATCACCGTGGTAGCGCGTGACCTCGAGGGCAGCTCGAACTACCGCACGCTCGAGGAAATGGAAGAAGCGCTGGCCTCCGATGTTTTCTGGCGGCCGCACCGCTCCTTCTTAGTGAACATTCACCACATCAAGGAAGTGATTCCCTGGTTCAAGTCCACCTACATGCTGAAAATGGACGACAAGAAGCATACGCAAGTCCCCGTAAGCCGCTCGCAAACCAAGCGCCTCCGCGAGTTATTCAAGGTTTAGTTCCGAGTGTCAGGCGATCCGGTGTCGTTTCGCCGTAACCAACAGGGCGGCATCCCAGCCGTTGGTGGAGTCGAAAATAAGCGCGTCATGGTCGCCGCGACCGTTCTCGTCATCGTCACCCACGAGTTTTTCAAGCCACGGCGTGAAACGAATGTCTGATCCGCTGACGGTTGAGCATTCCTTGCCGCCCGGCCCCACGGGACATCCCCAATAGTTCTCAGTCGCATCGATGGTGCCCGTGCAGATCTTCGCCTTATCGAGCGCGCAAACATCGGCGACACCAATTTTTTCGCCGAGTAGATCGTTGAGATGAATATCCACCTCGGCCGGAGTGTTGACGGCGATGTCCACATCTTCATCACGTATCACGTTGTGAGAAATGATGGTGCCACGAACTGGAGAGCCGCCATCCCCGCTATTGATGTTAATTCCCACCCTGCCGGGAGTGGCCGTGTCGAATGTATCTGCGTTATTGCCTGCGATGAAATTGCCGATGATCTGGTTCCCGTCCATGTTATCGGCGGGAGCTCCAAATGCCGGACCAACATGCGTGTGGAGAGCAACACCTCCAAGCCCATTGCCCGTCAGCTTGTTCCGGATGATTACGTTATTCGCCACGCGGCCCGGACCGTTGCCATCAGAAAAGAGCCCGACTCCCGACCCACCGATGGCCACGCCGTTAGCGGTGGAGATGTTCTCCGCTACCGTGTTGTGATCAACGCCAAAGTGCGGTGCGAAGTGAGGACCGCTCGAGCCTACCGGCGCGTGTGAAGCAAGAACAATGCCGCACTCCAACGGATTGTTCAGAAACTTGTTGTGGATCACCAGGTTGTCGCGGCTCTCGGCACTCTCGTCGCTGATCAGCAGGCCATCGGCATTGCCGGTAACCAGGTTACCGGACAGGATGGAATTCGAGGTTCCGATTAGATGAACTGCACCGCCGCAGTCACCGGTTTCGTCGGTCTCGAATGCTGGCTGGCCGGGACAACCCGCCGCCAGGTTTGGGTTGAAGGCGAGACCCGGATTTTTGTCATTATCGATGATGTGATTGTCGCGGATGGTGACGTCCGAAGCGCTGACGACCAGCACGCCTTCATTGAGCGCGTTCTTGATCGTGAATCCCGCGACGGTCACATTGTGGAGTCCCGCATGATCGAAGCCATCGACAAACACGCCATTCGAGCGGCCGGTTGCATCAATGGTGGTCTCTTCGGCACCTGCACCGATGACGGAAAGCGGAATGCCAATGACCACGTCCTCCTTATAGGTACCCGCGCTCACTTTGATCGTATCGTTTGGCGATGCAGCGGCAACCGCTTTGGCGATTGCGTTAAAGCAACCGTGCGTGCCGGCTGGATTCACGCAGAGAGTTTTGGCTCTGGTGGGCACACTCGTGGCCAGGGCCATTACACCGACTGTTATTGTGAGCAATGTTCTGCGAAGCATCTTCATGATTCTCTCCTTTGACGCGGACGTTTCGTCAGCAAGACGCCGGCTCGGACAGATCTCCGCCCTTGGCGTTGCGCACTCATGAATTTGTGAACGGAACGTTGTGTACACGGCAGACCTGCGATTCCAGGCGGGGCAGCGTGGGACGTCGTGGCTACCTGGAGGTGACGATGCAGATTTCCGGGTCTTTGCTGGACGGGAGTGTACACCCACTGGGCTACGCATGGGAATATGCTTGCGCGATTTCAATAGGGATCAAGGGATCGATCCTGCTCCGCAGAAACGGTCGGCCACAGTGCCTGGAAACGGCCGCGTGTGTTAGCATCGCCTGTACACTTCGAGCAACGCTCGTGTACGCCGGACACGATGGATTTTTCCCTTAGCGACCACCAAAAACTGATTCGCGATACCGTTCGCCAGTTCATGGAGAACGAAGTGCGTCCCGGGGTGCGCCAGCGCGACCGCGAAGCTCGCTTTCCGCTCGAAGAAATCAAGAAAATTGCCGAGTTGGGTTGCTGTGGCATGATTACGCCGGAGGAATGGGGCGGCGGCGGACTCGACACGATTTCTTTTGTGCTCATGATGGAGGAAGTGGCGCGCGTGGACGCCGCCATGGCCACTTCGCTCAGTGTGACAAATTCCGCGGTGCAACCGCCTCTGCTGCAGTTTGGCAGCGACGCGCAGAAGAAAAAATATCTGACCCGCATGGCCAGCGGCGAAATCCTCGGCGCGTTTTGCCTGACCGAGCCGCAAGCCGGTTCCGATGCCGCGGGCATTCAAACGCGCGCGGTAAAGTGCGAGTGCGGCTATCGCCTCAACGGGACCAAGACTTGGGTGACCAACGGCAGCGTCGCCGGTTGCTTCATCGTCTTTGCGAAGACGAATCCGGAAGCGGGCGGGAAGGGTATTACCGCGTTTCTTGTCGAGCCGGGCTTCAAAGGCTTTCGCGTCGGACGGCACGAAGAGAAAATGGGGCAGCTTTCTTCGCCGTCGGTCGAGATTATTCTGAACGATTGCGAAGTTGCCGCCGAGAATCGCCTGGGCGAAGAAGGCCAAGGCCTGAAGATTGCCCTCAGCGCGCTCGACGGCGGGCGCATCGGCATCGGCGCACTGGCTGTCGGTCTTGCGCAAGGCGCGCTCGAAGAATCCGTGAAGTATGCGAAGCAGCGCCGCGCCTTCGGCAAAAACATCACCGAATTTCAGGCCATCCAGTGGATGCTTGCCGACATGGAAACGGAAATCGAAGCCGCACGCGCATTGGTGCACAATGCCGCCTGGCTGAAAGACGCGCATCCTGCGAAAATGGGTGCGTCGGCCTCGAAAGCAAAACTGTACGCCAGCGAAATGGTGAATTGCGTAGTCTATAAAGCTGTGCAAATCCACGGCAGCGTAGGCTATTCGCGCGAAACCGATGTCGAGCGCATGTACCGAGACGCCCGAGTAGTATCGATCTACGAAGGCACCAGCGAGATCCAGCGCATGATCATCGCGCGGGAGCTGTTGCAGTAATGTTGAACTGGCATTCGTATAGTGCGAGCCTCGGCCGCGCAAATAGTTTTGCTGCGCCCCCAACAAATATTCTGTACGTTCTGTGGCTCACATTTATAGGCATTTACTTCCTACAGGGGGCGATTACAGGCTCGTTGCGAAAGAGGCGCGGAACGTCGCCAGATGCCGTGTGGCGAATTCCTGGTTGGGCTCGGCTCCTCTGTCTCTTGTTCGCCGGAAGTTTTGGCGCAGCCGCTCTCTTTGTATTTGTTAGGTCTTTTAAGTAGACCGATCTACTGTGCGAGCAGATCGACGAAGGAGCAAAGGTTGACGGCGGAATCCAAGACAAAGCGCGTAATCAGCGGCATGCGCCCCACCGGGCTGCTGCACATCGGCCACTATTTCGGAGCGCTGCAAAACTGGGTGCGCCTGCAAAACGATCCGTCCTACGATTGCTTCTACTTCATCGCCGACTGGCACGCGCTAACCAGCGACTATGCGGACACCAGCGCCGTCGCGCAAAACAGCACCGAGATCATGATCGACTATCTAGCCGCCGGCCTCGATCCGCAGAAGAGCGTCATTTTTCTGCAGTCGCAAGTGCCCGAACACGCCGAGCTGCACCTGCTGCTCTCCATGGTCACGCCGCTAGGCTGGCTCGAGCGCGTCCCCACCTACAAAGAAGCCATCGAAAACGTGAAAGACAAAGACCTGCACACCTACGGCTTCCTCGGCTACCCCGTTCTACAGACCGCAGACATCGTCATCTACAGCAAAGAAGGCGTGCCGCTGATAGTGCCTGTGGGTGAAGACCAAGTCTCCCACGTAGAACTAAGCCGCGAGATCGTCCGCAGGTTCGATGAGTACTTCGCTGCAAGGTTTAGCCCTTCGCTCTACGATCAGCAGAACAACAGCATCTGGCGAGTCATGGAAAGACCGCTAATGGGCCACCACGCGGAGCCGAGCAAAGCGCCTGTCACGACGGACGAGATTAGACAAATAGAGAGCGGGTTGCGCCGCAAGATTCTTGAAGATGGGCGTGAGAACTTTAAAGAACGGAATCCCGCTATTGCTCATTTCATTCAGTTCGAGGAAGTTCTGCGTGAACCTGAGGCGATGCTGACGCAGACGCCGCGGATTCCCGGGCTCGACGGGCGCAAGATGTCGAAGAGTTACGGCAACGCAATCACGCTAAGCGAAAGCGACGCCGACATTCGCGCCAAGACCAAAGTGATGGTCACCGACCCGGCGCGCAAGCGCCGCACCGATCCTGGAAATCCGGACGTGTGTCCGGCCTACGACTGGCATAAACTGTTCTCGCCTCCGGAGACGCTGAAGTGGTCGGCGGAGGGCTGCCGCACAGCGGCAATCGGCTGCATCGAATGCAAAGCGGCCATGGCGGACAATTTGATCAAGTGGATCGCACCCATCCGCGAGCGCCGCGTGGAGTACGAGAAGAATCCGCGCCGGGTCCTGGAGCTGATCGACGCCGGCTCGAAACGCGCCCGCGTTGAAGCAGTGAAGACGATGACGCGAGTCCGCGAAGCCGTCTTCGGCTGGGAAAAGAAACGCAAAGAGATTCTCGGCGGAGGCACCGCCGCAAATGCAGATTGAATTTGTAGCGCTGGCCTTCCGAGGCCGGCGGTTTTGACGTTAAGGGTTAAACGAAGGAGCCCGCCTCAGAAGGCGGGCGCTGCAAAACTATGGCAACGCCGTACAAAATAAACATCCCGCTGTACGAAGGTCCACTCGACCTCCTGCTTGACCTCATCAAGAAGCAGGAGATGAACATTCACGACATCCAAATCGCGAAAATCACCTCGCAATATCTCGACTACCTCCACAAGCTCGAAGAACTAAACGTAGACGTCTCCGCCGATTTCATCTACATGGCCGCCACGCTGATTTACATCAAATCGAAAATGCTGCTGCCGCCCGACCCGCTAGGCTCGCCGGAAGAGCAAGCCACCGACCCGCGCGCCGACCTCGTGCAGCGCCTGGTCGAGCACGAAAAATTCAAAAACGCCGCGCAGCTCCTTTACCAAAAGCAGCAAGTGGAAGAAAACGTCTGGTCCAAGCCAGACAAATCGCTCTACCAAGACGAAGGCACGGAAGGCGACCTGGTCGTCTCACTCGTCGACCTGGTGCGCGTGTTCCAGCAAGTGCTCGAGCGCCGCAAAGAAGTCTCGCGCATCGAGCTGCAGCACGAACAGTTCACCGTCGCGCAGATGATGGCCCAGCTACGCGCGCAAATCCTCGCCAGCGACGACAATACCGTAAGCCTCATCCGCTTCTTCGAGGCCTGCCCGTCGCGTCACGCGATGATCGTCGCGTTTCTCGCCGTGCTCGAAATGGTAAAGATGCAAGCCATCGCCATGATTCAGGAAAAACAGTTCGGAGAAATCGTGTTGCGCAAGCATAAAATGTTTGACACCGTGTTCGACGAGAATGGCGCAGTGCGCCAGGTCGATCAGGAGTATAAATAGAAGTCCTCATCACTATGACCAACGAAGAACGCAAAGCAGCCTTGGAAGCAATCATTTACGCGGCGGACGAGCCGGCCACCATCGATCAACTCGCGTCCGCGCTTGGCGACGAAAAACTCGCCGTGCAAGCCTCGCTCGACGAATTGGTGGCGAGCTACGCGGCCGAAGAGCGCGGCGTCGAAGTGCGCGCCGTCGCCGGCGGCTACAAGATGTACACCAAGCCGCAGCATCACGACGTCGTGCGCCGCTTCATCAAAAGCCTGCGCCCGCCGCTGCGCCTCACGATGCCCGCCCTAGAAACGCTCGCGGTAATCGCGTATAAACAGCCGGTCACCGCGCCCGAAATCGGCGAAATCCGCAGCGTGAACACGTCCGGCGTGCTGAAAACTCTGCTCGACAAGCGCCTGATCACCACCGCGGGCCGCAAAGAAGTCATCGGCCGCCCCATTCTCTACAAAACGTCCAAGGAATTTCTGATGCGCTTCGGCCTCAGCGATCTCGAAGAGCTGCCCAGCCTGAAAGAGTTCGAGGCCCTAGCTCGCGAAGCCCTCGGTAGCGACGAAGGCGTGGCCCCAAGCGAAACCAGCGACGAAAGCGTTTTGGACGCACCACGCGAGAGCGCCGCCGAGCCAGCAACCGCGGAGCTGAGCGAGCAACTTACCGAGCCGTTGCCGGCAGAAATCGCCGCCGATTCGGAACAAAAGGAAGAGGCAAGCGCACAAAACTCTGCCAGCGGGCAGCAAGCAGACGAAGAAGCACACAAGACCGCCGCCGCAGGCGAGTAGCTGCGGTCATTACTGCATGGCCCTCACCTCACACTGGCGAACTATCATCCTACTTGCTCTAGTAGGATTGAGCCTTGGCGCAACCGTCGGCGCGTTTTCAATATCGAGTACGGACATTCCGGATGCCATTACAATCATCCTCTGTCCCGCCGCGCTGGTGTGTGTACCACTATTCGGTTGGGCTTTTGGGTTTTCTGTTTTTGAAACACCGAACTTTTATATCCTCTGGACCGTAGCAGCGTTGACTAACGCTGTGTTTTATATGCTGGTCGGGGCGGCATATATTCGCTTACGGAATAGGCTCGGACGGGCTGCTACAAACTAATTGAGCATAACCAAGTGGATCGAAAGAGTTAAGCAAAGAATCCCATGCAAGAACGCTTGCAAAAAATAATCGCGCGCGCCGGCATCGCGTCGCGCCGCCATGCTGAGCAACTAATCGTCAGCGGCCAAGTGCGCGTCAACGGCCACGTAATCACGGAGCTCGGCACCAAAGCCGATCTCCGCGCCGACCGCATCGAAGCCGCCGGCCGAGTGATCACTTCGGAGGAGCGGCGCGTACACATCTTGCTGAACAAGCCGCCAGAAATCGTCGCCACCATGGCTGACCCCGAAGGCCGCAAGACCCTGCGCAATCTTCTGCGCGGTTTGCCGGAGCGCGTCTACCCCGTCGGCCGCCTTGATTACAATGCATCCGGCTTGGTTTTCCTCACCAACGACGGCGACCTCGCCGCCGAAATGCTAAAGCATTGGCAGAACCTTCCGCAGGTGTATCACGTCAAAGTGAAGGGCCGGCTGACGCCAGAGCAGCTCGACCAGTTCGGCAGGGAAGCGGGAGCGCGCATGCGCCCCGTGCGGCAGCCGGATTCGGCCCGCGGTCACGCTGCGAATTTCTGGTACGAAGTCGAGATTAAGGATTCCAAGCGCGACGCGTTGCGCCGCGTGCTGTTTGCTGCGCAACATCCCGTGGAGAAATTGAAGCGCATCGCCATCGGCCCGCTAACATTGGAAGGTCTGCCGCCGGGGCATTATCGGGCCCTGCCGGAGCGCGAAGTTAGTCAATTGCGGCGCGCACTGAAAGCGCCGGCGAAACCCAAGAGCAAGAATCCGCCGCAGCGAGCGCAAAGCACGCAGAGGGAAAAGAAGACCAGGGCTGATGGCAAACACAATTGAAGAGCTGATTCCGGAATACATTCGCGGGCTTCCCGCCTATATCCCCGGTCGTCCTATCGAAGAAGTCGAGCGCGAGCTGAAGATCCACGCCATCAAGCTGGCCTCCAACGAAAATCCCATAGGCCCTTCGCCGAAAGCGGTTGAAGCGGTGAAAAACGCCGTCGCGGATTCTAACCGCTACCCCGATGGCGGAACGCATCTACTGCGCGCGAAGCTGGCGCGACAGCACGGCGTCGCGATAGACCAGATCTTTGTTGGTCTCGGCTCAAGCGAAATCATCGATTTGACCGCGCGGATTTTGTTGAGCCGCGGAAAAACCGGCGTAACGTCGCATGGCAGCTATGCGCCGTTTTCGCTCGCGATTCGCGCAAGCGGTGCGGAACTGGTGCGCGTGCCGCAGCGGGATTTCGCGTTTGATTTGCGCGCCATTGCAGACGCCGTTTTAGCCAATCGCGAAACGCGCCTCGTATACCTGGCTAATCCCAATAATCCCACGGGCACCGCGTTTGGCGCCGCCGAATTGCAGGAATTTCTGCGCCGCGTGCCTGTCGACGTCCTTGTCGTGCTCGATGAAGCGTACATTCACTATGCCGATCGTCCCGACATGCCCGATTCCGTCCAGCTTTTTCGCGAACACAAAAATCTGCTGACCCTGCGCACATTCTCCAAAGCCTACGGCCTTGCCGGACTTCGCGTCGGCTACGGCATCGGAGACACACCGGTGCTCGAGGCCATGAACAGGCTGCGTACACCGTTCAATCTTACTGGCGTGAGCCAGGCCGCGGCCATAGCGGCGCTCGACGACACCGAGCACGTGAACCGCTCGATCCGAGAGAACGCTACGGAACGAACGCGGCTGACACGAGGCTTGACGGAACTGGGCTTGCGCCCGGTCCGCAGCCATGCCAATTTTATTTTTATCGACATAGGCCCTGACGCGCAGGAACTCTACAACGAAGTGCTGCACGAAGGCGTCATCGTCAGGCCGCTTGGTTGGATGGGCATGCCCGAAGCAATGCGCGTCTCCGTCGGCATTGCGGAAGAAAACGACAAGTTGCTCGCGGTGATGAGCCGCGTGCTCGCCAAGCGCGAAGGTAAAAGTGAGCTGACCACGCGATGAAGCTTTTACTCCCTGACGGCGCCCCAGCGAGCGCCGATCCTATTTTTGACATTTTGACGCAATACAAAACGATTGCGGTGGTTGGCTTATCGTCAAATCCCGCGCGGCCCAGCTACAGAGTAACGGAATACATGCAGTCTTCGGGCTACCAGATCATTCCCGTGAATCCCAACGAAACAGACGTCCTCGGTGAGCCAAGCTACGCCAGCCTTGAGGAAGTCCCGCAGAAGCTCGAAATAGTGGACATCTTTCGCCGCGCAGAAGAAGTCCCGCCCGTCGTGGACGCCGCAATTGGCGCCGGCGCAAAAGTAATCTGGATGCAACAAGGAATCGCCAACGAACCCGCCGCCGAAAAGGCCCGCGCCGCAGGCCTAACCGTAATAATGGATGCCTGTATTTTGGTAGAGCACAAAAGACGCCGCCAAAAACTCGCCCCGACGTTGTAGGGGCGTGCTTTAGCGCGACCCAGTGCGCCGCAGGCGCCTTGCACGAACCGATCACCACAAACCAATCCAGTATTATGATGTAGCGATGTATTTACTTACAGAGTGGTATTATGTTGGGGATGTTCACCGCACCGCGCAAGCCGATCCGTCTGCCGCCGGACGAATATCTTGGCACCGCAATTTCCTTCGTGACGATCTGCTGCGAGAATCGCCTACCTGTCTTCCGAGAAGACAGCCGAAGCAAGGCTGCAATAGAGGCGCTTAGACGAGTTGCAAAATCACAGCAATTCCTTGTACACGCTTTCTGCTTTATGCCAGACCACGTTCATCTCCTAATGGAAGGGACCGCTCCCGGTTCAGACCTTTTGCGTTTCGTCGCGCAATGGAAGCAACAAACCGGTTACATCCTTCGGAACGATGTCATTAAGGGACTGTGGCAGCGGCGTTTCTACGATCACATTCTGCGCAGCGATGACCAGCCCGATTTGGTAGCCTGGTACATCTGGATGAATCCTGTAAGAAGAGGAATTGTTGCGAAACCTCATGAGTATCCGTTCTCAGGTTCATTTACTGAGAAGTGGCCGAGAATTACGGCGCCTACAAAGCTGTGGAATCCGCCATGGAAAAGCCGCTCGCCCGCGAAGTAAGCAATGTAACGGCGCCTGCGGCGCTCTGGGACGCGCTAAAGCACGCCCCTACAACGCCTGGGTGAATCTGCGGTTGCTACCGAGGAAGAGGAAACACCATCAGGTTGCGCTTGCCGGGCGCGATCACGGCGAGCTTGCCGTCCGGCGTGATCGCGAAATCACGGAACGTCAATCCGTGGAGAACGGAGACGAACGCCGGCTGCGTCACCGGCGGCGGCTCTTTGTCCTGCGCCGGGTACGTCGTGAGCGCCGGGATTTCGACCCAGCCAAGATCGCCGGATTTTTTCTCTGGCGCGCGCTTCAGCAGGATTCGCGTCTCGTCCGGCGACCACTGAAACCCTCCAAGGCCGATGCGTAGACGGGCGATTTTTTTTGGGTCGGTCAGATCGCGGATTTCGAGAACTTCCTTGTCGATGTAGTACGCCACTTTCTTGCCGCTCGGCGAAACGGAGAGGCCGCCTTCATAACCGTCGAGCGTGGCGAGTTCGCGATCGTCTTGCGCGAGTAGTTCGAGTCGCTGCAGCCGCGGCGGTCCGGTAAGGTTGCGGTCGCGCTCCACGCCAATGGCCAGATTGCTACGCGCAATCGGATCTGCGTCCAAAAACGTGCGGCCCTCGAACACGAAACCCGTCGGTCCAGCCGCGATGTTGACGTACTTGAACGAGAAGAGCACCTTCGGCTTCACAATTTCCGTGAGATAGACGATGGTGGCATTGTCCATCAGCCAGGTGGCGTCATACGCGTCCTTCAGCAAACTGTCGTTTGCGCCTAGATGAATCTCTTTGCCGTTGTCTTCCAGTGCCAGCGTCATGAAGGAGTCTTGCGTCGTGCCGTGCTCGTCGACCACAGAAGTGGTGAAGAGCTGCGCGAGAATCAGTCGGCCATTGGGCGACCAGCGAAACGAGTCGATGACGTAGCTGAAGGGTGTGGTGCCGCGCGAGAACTTGTCGCCTTGCAGCAGGCGTCGCCGCTTGCCTCCGGTTTCCTGCAGCCAGACGTCGTCGTGCTCCAGGTCATATTGCTTGGTGTGAAAATGGTGGCGCGCAGAATAGATAATGCGGCCGTCCGGCGCGAAAGCGAATGCGGAGACGTCGTCATCAATGTTGAGCAGCGGCTTTTCGATATCGGCGCTTTGCGCGCGGACCACGGGCAGATCACAGCATGGGGCCGTTATGCGTGTTCTTTGTAGTGGCGCAGCATGCTGCGCCACTACAAAGAGGGCGGCAACGCACAAGAGTGCGCAAGTGCGTCGGAGCCAGCGATGGCTGCTCACGGAGGAAGGGGAGGTCATGGAGTCGGGTGCGGCGCCATATTCGGGTGCGGCGCCGTATATGGATGGCAGCACGGTTTTTGCGCCGGCGTGAATTCCGTGACTTCCACGCGCGTGTCGTCGGGATCGTAGATGTTGAGCCCGCGTTCGCCGTCGCGCCCGATTCCCGGGCCGAAGATCTTCTCCACTCCATTTTTGCGAAGCTGTTCGGCAGCGGCCTGGATTTCTTTTACGCCAAATGAGAAATGATTTTGCGCGCCCAGTTGCTTGTGATCGGCGGTGGCGGGAACGTTGAGCATGTACTCGATCCAGTTGTCGCCGTCGGGAACCTGCAGCTCGTACCAGTCGACGCCGTCGTCCTTCATGCCCCCATACCAGTAAAGCTTGAAGCCCAGCAGATCGACATAGAAGCGATTCTCCGCAGCGACATCCTTAACGACGAAACCAGCGTGAATGAGATGCGTGCTCAGAGTATGGGAAGCCGGCGGGTTAATAGGCGGCTCAACGATAGGGAACCAGCGTTGGACGAACGCAATGAGATTGCCCTCGGGATCATGCAACTCAAAATGTCGGGCATCCTTGGGACCCTTAGAAAGGGCACCCACGACCAGCCCACGTGCAATGAGATAGCTGTGCATTCCGGTGACATCGTTAGTAGCGAAGGCAATTTCGGCCAGCTGATTGTTGGGAGCTGGCGTAGGTGCCGATTCGAGTTCGACACGTTGGAAGCCGACTGCGAAGCAGGAACGTACTGAATCCCCGCAACGGCCACCAGCTGAAGGCAGCCCTATGGTCTTTCTATAGAATTCGCGCGATTTGTCGAGGTTGCCCGCGTAGAGGCGAATGTGGTCGATGCCGGTGATGCGCGGGCGCTTCGGTTTGTCCTGCGCGCCGGAATGAAGCGCGGCGAATTGAAAAAGCAATCCGGTCGCGAGAAGAATTGCGGCGTGCTTCAGATAGATTCGCGTGATGCCGATGAGGCCCTGCATGGTCAGCGATTTTATACTAGGATTCGATGCGTCGCATCTTAAGTAGCACAGGCACTCTTGCCTGTGCGGATCGATCTGAGCTGCACGACGGCGACAACAGGCAAGAGTGCCTGTGTTACTACGGTCCGGGATGCGGGCCGGTGTAGGGCGAGCAGCATGGTTCCTTGGTCGGCTTGAATTCCATTAATTCGACGCGCGTTTCGTCTGGATCGTACAAGTTGAGCTGCCATTTGCCGTCGCGCCCGATCTTGGGTTCCTCGGTCGACTTCCAGCCGTTCTTGATGAGCTGCTGTTGCGCGGCGTGAATGTCGGGAACGCCGAGCGCGATGTGATTCATCACGCCGAGCGTCTTGTGGCTCGCGTCCGGCGAAACGCGCAGCATGTATTCGATCCAGTCAGTCCCATCAGGCACTTGCATGTCCACCCAATTGTCTTCGCCTTCCTTCATTCCACCGTGCCAGTAAACATGGAAGCCGAGTATGTCTTTGTAGAATTTGTCTTCGGCGGCTCGATCTTTCACAACGAACCCAGCGTGGATGATCTGCATATCCGAGGCCGATACTTGAGCTGCTGATTGTGCTGCTGGTATGAAGCCGATGCGATGCCCTTCCGGGTCGACAACCGAGAAGTAGTTGCTAGATTTAATTTTCAGCTTTTCAATCGTCACATGGTTCGCCGACAGAAACTTTCTCATAGCTTGCACATCGTCCGTAGCGAACACAACTTCATAGAGGAGATTGGTAGGCAGGGCAACATGCGGCTCCGCAAGCAGTACTTGTTGACCGGAGTTGATCTTCGCGATGAGAGGAAGTTCAAGTCCGATTTTTGGGCTTTCGGGTTTGCGGTCGACTGGCGGTCTTTCACACCACAGACATTCATCACTAAAGGCGCCTTCAGGGCCAAGGACTTGCGCGTAGAAATTGCGGGTTGCCTTGACGTCGGTCGAATAGAACCTTACGCCAGCAAGCCCGAGGATTCGCGGTCGAGCGTGCTTATCATTCGGGCTTGCCGCGAGACACAAGAACAAAGCCAAAGACAAAAACACAATGCGTTTCATGTCCTCACCTCATGGATTCGCCGCTGTGCGAGCTTTGATTTTACGAATTTCGTCGAGGCGCTGGCGTAGGCGCTGCTCGAAGCCTTGGTCGGTCGGCTGGTAGTAGTTACGGCCGGCTAGATTGTCGGGGAGGCATTGCATGTCCGTGACCTTGTTCTCGTATTCGTGCGCGTATTGGTAGCCTTTGCCGTAGCCGACATTTTTCATCAGGCC
>Ga0073928_10002315_pt1 | contig 33166 bp, 30 predicted proteins | sample PaiPotPPA55metaG_FD_76969 | JGI IMG/M metagenome (GOLD analysis project Ga0073928, IMG submission 76969) | Iron sulfur acid spring bacterial and archeal communities from Banff, Canada, to study Microbial Dark Matter (Phase II) - Paint Pots PPA... ...
AAGTTGTACTACCGGGTGTCGACAGATGCCTTTGTAGAGGCTTGAGCCGTATGCTCCTAAAGGCGCACGTACGGTTCTCAGGGGGCAGCAGCGCAGCAATGCGCTGCTGCTACCCGACCAGGATCATCGGGCCATTAAACGCCGAACCCGACCGATGCTGAGGTTCAAGGATTTCCACTGCGCGCGCGTCATTCTGAGTGGCATCGAGGTAATGCACACGATCAAGAAAGGGCAGATGAAACGCTCGGGCAAATCCTGATGTCTGCCGTACGGCGGTTTTACTCCCACGTTTAATAAGCATTCCTTTGCATATCGGTTCTGTGCAACCGATTTCGCTTACCGCGACAAAACCAGTTCAAAAGCCTGTCTCGCTTTTGTGCAAGGACGGCGGGTTCAGACGATGAACCCGCCGTGCTCGCGCAGCGTGACGGTCGCTACGCCGGTAAGCAACGCGATGAACCGTCGGGCCAGATCCGGGTCCGATGCATCCCGGCTGACCGCGGCGGCATACAGCGTCGATAGTTCGAAACCCTTCGGCAGCACGCCCGCCAGCGACACGCCTTTCGAATAAAGAATCTCGGTGACCTGGGTGCAGCCGATCGCGTTGGCATCGGTGCTTCGCGCCAGCTCGGCCATCGCGACTGCACCGTTTGGAAAGGGCCTCAACCTGGCTTCGATGTCCGCGTAGATCCCCAGCTTTTTCAGCACGCCGACGAAATGGATACCGGCGGTCGCGCGCAACGGATCGGGAAAAAAGATTGCGTCGGCCTGCTTCAGGCGCGCGGCGAGTTGCTCGTTTTCATCGATCCGTGGCAACGCCTTTCCCGCGCGCACGGCGATGCCGGTCGCCACGTGGCCGAGAGCGGCGGTGGTACCGGCGAGCAGGCGCTCCTGCGATTGCAATTCGTGGAGCATCGATGCGGCCAGGATGATGACATCGCAGGTTTCGCCGCTGTCGAGCCGCTCCCTGATCGCCGATACCGCGCCGAAAACTCCCCTCACTTGAGCCCCGGTTGCAGCCAGAAATTGTTCCTGCACCGCCTGTACGATTCCCTTCGACGCCCCTGCGCCAAGCACGTTTAATTGCATCGTGGTCCGCCTCGCTCACAAACATGAAACTCGAAAAAAGAAGCGCCGCAATCCTGCGACGCTTCGTTGATGACTTGCTTGAATGTACAACGCCTAAGGCTGGGGCGCTTGCAGCTCAGTCTCGATACGCGGTTGCGGCGTCGTCGGCTGTGGCGTCGTTTCCTGACCGCGGCCGCCTTTCTTCGCGGCGCGCATCGCTTTTTCGGACACGTCTTGCGGCGCAAAGAACGTAAAGCCGATCGCGACCGCGAGACCACACGCAGCCAGAAACAGGAACGACGGCAACACGGCCGCGACCGTCGCATGCGGCGACAACACGTTGCCGGACCCGGCGATCAGCGCCAGGACCAGCGGACCGGCAACCTTGCCGACGCCGTTCGCCGCCTGCCCTAAACCCATCGCGCGGCCCGCCATCTGCGTGGGAAAGATCTCCACCGTATAAGGCCCGACGATGCAATAACCCCCATCGAAAAATAGCGCGCCGATCACGATGAAAACGATAAACGACGGCACGCCGAACAGGCTCTGATGCGCGGTGAACGCAGCGGCCGTCATGGTCGCGGTTATTCCGAAACCGAAGATCGCTCCGGCGTTTTTACGGCCGATCCAGATGGGTAGCAGCGAGAACAGGACGCGCCCCAGAATTCCCGCGCTCGCGACCATCACGAAGTAGTGAGCGGCTTCGCTCGGCGTGATATGCAGCAGCGCAGCCGTGATGGTCGGCCCCCACAGATAGACGCCGAAACCCGCCGTGCTGAGACCCGCCCACGCTAGGACCACGAGCAGCAGCAGCCACGGATACGCGAGCAGCTCGCGGAATTTCGCACTCGGCGCGATGGTGGTGGGAAGCCTGGCGTCGAGCGGCAATGACTCCGCTGGCACCTGCATCAACGCCGCTATCGAACGGCGCGCCTTGGCGAAGCGCCCTTTGCTGATCAGCCATTGCGCCGATTCGGGAATAATCAGCATGGTCAGCGCGACCACAATAAGCAGCGGAACCAGGCCCAGCACCGCAACGCCGCGCCAGCCGAGCACGTTCAGCATCGACGCCGCGGAGATGGACGCGATCAATGCGCCCAGCGATGCCGCCACATGCGGAAAGCCCACCAGCCGCGTGCGATAGTGCAGCGGCGTGGTCTCGACCAGCAGCACCATCTGCGTGGTGGCCACGCCCGCCAGTCCGAAGCCGACCAGAAAGCGCAACAGGGCAAACATTTCCCAGGCGTGATCCGACACCAGCGCCGCCGACGCCGCCCCGACGCCACATAAAACCGTGCTCGGCACCAGCACCGCTTTCCGGCCGAATGCATCCGCCAGTCCTCCGCATACCAGCGCACCGGCAAATGAACCCGCGCCGGCGCTCAGAAGGATCAGGCCCGACTGACCGTAGGTCAGATGCCATGCCGGGCCCAGCACCGCCAGCAGGAAACCGACTACGTAAAAATCGAATGTATCGAGCGTATAGCCGGTGCAAAAGATCGCATAAGCGCCGTAATAACGGCGCGTCGGCCGCGATTCCGCATAGACGCTCATCAAGTCTCGGTTTGGCATGATTGTCTCTTTAATTTATTGATTTTTTTAGATTACGTTTTTATACGTATTCCTTACTAAAGAATTGTCTAATACACCTCACGATGTGTCTAATGTGAAGCGTTCAGTACAAAAGGCTAACTTCCCGCCCGGTCACTCGCCTTCTCCGGCGTGATCGCGTGTAACTCAGCTTTCACCGCGCTGACAGACCCGACCGATCCAGTCGCCCGCCGCAAACGCCGCGCGCCGCGCCACTGGAAGAACACCTGGGCTGCGATCACGGTCGTGCAGAGCAGCAAGAATGCGCAGCTGATCGGATGCTGCAGGAAGACGGTCATGTCGCCGTGTGAAAGCAGCAACGCGCGCCTGAAGTTCACTTCGATCATCGGGCCCAGCACGTAGCCCAACAGGATCGGAGCAACGGAGAACTCGAGCGCGCTGAACACCGCGCCGACCAATCCGAACACCAGCACTTCACCGACTTCGAACAGGCTGTTATTAACGCTGTAGACGCCCACTGCAATGAAGAACAACGCAGACGGAAACAGGAAGCGATAAGGCACCCGCAGGAGCTTCACCCAGATGCCGATCAAAGGCACGTTCAGCACGATAAGCAACACGTTGCCAATCCAGAAGCTGGCGATAAGTCCCCAGAACAGGTCTGCGTGTTCAGTGATCAGTTGCGGCCCCGGCTGAATCCCTTGTATGAGCAATGCGCCCAGGATCAGCGCCATCACCGCGTCGCCGGGAATGCCCAGGCTCATGGTCGGCACGAAGTCCACCTGCGCTTTCGAATGCGAAGCGGCTTCGGGCGCGGCCACGCCTTCGATCATGCCGGTCCCGAACTTGTCCGGAGTCTTCGATACCTTGCGTTCGAACGCATAAGCAATGAAGGTCGTGATCGTCGGGCCGGTGCCGGGCATGCAGCCGAAGAGCGTGCCGATCATCGTGCCGCGCAGCATCGGCATGAAGGAGCGCTTGAGTTCAGCCTTGCCCGGGAACATGTCGCGCAGCCGCACCGAGGTCTTGCCACCGCCCACGACCTGGATCCGGTTCACGCTGCGCAAAAACTCGGTGACGCCGAACAGGCCCAACGCGAGCGCGACCAGCTGGATCTTCTCCGACAATTCCGGCATGCCGAACGTAAAGCGCATCTCGCCACTGTTGACATCGGTTCCGACGATGCCGATCAAAAGACCGACTAGCGTCATGGCGACGCCCTTGAGCGCGGAGCCGCGCGACATGGTGCCGCCGCACAACAAGCCGAGCAGCATGATGGAAAATATCTCGGCCGGCCCGAACTTGAACGCAATGCTGACCAGTAGCGGCGACGCCACGATCATCACGATGATCCCTACCGACGCCGCAAAAAACGAGCAGATCATGGTGATGCCGAGCGCGGTGCCGCCTTTTCCCTGCTGGGTCATCGGATAGCCGTCGAGGCAGGTGACAGCATGCGGCGGATGGCACGGCAGGTTCAGCAGGATCGCGCCGATCGCCCCGCCATACTGCGAGCCGTAGAAGATCCCGGCGAGCATTAAAATCGCGGGGACGGGATGCATGGCGTAAGTCAGCGGCAACAGAATGGAGATGGCCGACAATGCGCCCATGCCGGGCAGCACGCCGATCAGGTTGCCGATCAGCACACCCACGAACGACCACATCAGGTTGTGTGGATCGAGTGCTATGGCGAAGCCATGCCGGAGATCAAACAGGGACTGCAGCATGTCTCACCCCCACTGCAAGAGTGGAAACTGCACCTTGAGCGCCCACCAGAACACCACGACACTTACCAGCATGAGTGCAAGTGCAAGCACGAGCGCGTCCTTCAGGCGATTCTTCCGGTCGCCCAGCGCCGCGATGAACACCACCGCGAACGTGGCCGGCAGCAAGCCGCCGTGCTCGCCGATGATCACGAATGCGAGCAGTGCCGCCACGATGCAAAACCAGCCGCGCCATTCAGCAGGCAGCGCGGCTTTTTTATCGGTGGGAACTGAACGCGACGCCTGCAACGCAATCGCTCCGCCGACCAGCGCAAGCAACACGCCGACCGCCACGGGGAAAAATCCTGGCCCCATCTGCCGCAATGAACCGATCTGATAATCGGTCCCGCACGCGACTGCACCGAGCCCGATCACGATCATCAGCGCGCCGCCGTAGTAATCCTTGTGGTATCTGTTGAACCACTGGTTAATGACCATCTTGTATGTCTCCTCCACGCGGCGCGCGTGCGAGCCAGCATCGCGGCCGCCGTTAAGAACCGGGGCGCTGCTACAACTCCACGCCTGTCTGGTTTTCCCAGTAGCGCACGATTTCAGAGTGGTCGCGGGTCCCGCCGAGTTGCTCGCTGGCCGCGCGCCAGAGTTGCGCCGTGACTTCGCCAAGCGGTACCGCCGCGCCCACGCTATGCGCGGCATCGACGGCGATCTTCACATCCTTCGCGATCAGCTGCATCGCCATGCCGGTGCCGTATTTGCGGGTCAGCACATGCGGCATGACCTTCTTCACGACCGGATGCTGGCGACCGTTGCACATGGCGTCGATCGCTTGGGCCATGACCGTGGAGTCGAGACCGAACTTGCGCCCGATCACCATCGCCTCGAGCGTGTTGATGAGCGCGCAGGCGTTGATGTAGTTGGTCATCGCCTTCAGCACATGGGCGCTGCCGAGCTCGCCGCACAGCCAGAGCTTGCGGCTCATCGCGGCGAACAGCGGGCGGCAGCGCTCGATCAGGGCGGCGTCGCCGGCGGCCATGATGTCGAGGCTGGCGTCGCGTGCGAACACCACGCCGCCCATCACCGGCGCATCGACATAACCGATGCCGAACTCCGCCAGTTCCGCGCCGGTCGCTCGCGTGGAAGCCGGCGCCGACGTCCCCATGTCGATCGCCACCGCGCCTCGCGACATGCGCGCGGCCAGCCCGTCGTTGAACAGCACGTGACGCACCACGTGCTCGTCAGGGAGCATGAAGATCACTGCATCCGCGCCTTCCCCGGCCTCCGCCGCCGAGCCCGCTACCCGCGCCCCGTGCTCGCTCGCGAACGCGGTGGCGTTGGGTACCTGCGCGTCGAATACTGTCAGCGCGAACCCCTGGCGAGCGAGTTGCCCGGCCATCGGCGCACCCATGTTGCCGATGCCGATGAAACCGATGTTCCTGATGTTAGCCATCGTCTTATCCTGTTCTTCATCCAAGGTTCGTGTCACCTGCCGATGCACCCGGGCCGTTTATTCCGGCTCGTGACCGGGTTCGAAATAACCGCCGTCCGTGGTGCCGTCGACCGCCGCGCCGTGAATGCCGTGCGACAGATCCTTCACCGTCAGGAACACGACGTCTTCATCGGTCGTGGCGACAGTCGAGTGCACGATATTCGCGGGGAAATACAGCAGCGTGCCCGGGCCGCACAACTGTTCCGGCTGGCTGCCGACCCGCACCCGCAAGGTGCCCTGTACGATGTAGTTCCATTGCTCGTTCGGATGTGTATGCGGCTTTGCGCCGGTGCCGCGGCTCTTGTTGATCAGCCCGACCTGCATGCGTTCGCCTTCGATCACCGGACCGAAAGCCGTTGAATAACCAATGCCCGCGTCCATCCCGGCCAGCTCCTTCAGCGCGAAAATGTACGTGCCTTCGCCAGCCTTGACCGCGCCCTTGTTTTTCGTCGTCGTGTTCATGTCGTCCGTCCTTCGATAATGTTTACCGGCCGTGTTTCAACCGGCGTGAGTCTGGTTTGATCCTGGAGGTCACGCCGGCTGGGTCTGCATGCCCGCCGCTTCGATGCCCTTGATGCAGCACGCTTCGTCCTCTTCGCCCGTGCCGCCGCTCGCGCCCACGGCGCCGAGAATCGCGCCTTTATCGCCGACGATCAGCACAGCCCCGGTCTGCGGCAGGAAGCGGCCTTTCGCGGTGGCGGCGAGCGTGGTGAAGAACGCCGGATTGTCCTTGGCGCGGTTGCCGAGGGCGCGGCTCGAACATCCCATCGCGGCTGCGCCCCATGCTTTGCCGAGCGCGATATCCATGCGGAACATGCTGGCGTTGTCCTCGCGCTGGGCCGCGACGACATTGCCGCTGGCATCCAGCACGACCACCGCGAGCGGCTTGATCTTGGCGTCCTGGCGATGCGCAAGCGCACCTTCAATGATTGCGTTGGCTTGCTTCAGGGTAGGAGAAGACATGATGAGATTTTTCGTTGGAGTGGAAGATAAAAATGCACTAAAAATGCGCTCGGGTTTATTGCAGCTGAGGTCCGATCTTCTTGAGCAGATCGGCATATTGTCGATCCTCGGTACGCACCAGCGCGGTAAATGCCGCCGATGAATTGCCGACCGGCGCCGAAGCCATCTTGGCGATCGCGGCGCTGACGCGCGGATCCTTCAATGCTTCGGCCACGGCGCGATTCAGGCGCGCGATGATTTCAGGCGGTGTATTCGCCGCGGCGAACAGGCCGAACCACGAGTTGATATCGAAGCCCGGCACACCGGATTCCGCGATGGTCGGAATGTTCGGCAACGACGGCAACCGGCCCGCGGTCGTCACGCCCAACGCACGCAGTTGGTTCGCCCTCACGAGCGGCAGGACGGCGGTGATCGGCGCGAACATCGCGGGAATCTGGTTGCCCAGCAACGCGGTCACTGCCGGTGCGGAGCCTTGATAAGGCACATGCAGCATTTGCACGCCGGCGTCCTTGTCGAACATCTCGCCTGCTATATGGCTCGGTGAGCCGATGCCTGCCGAGCCATAGCTGAAGGAGCCCGGCTTGGCTTTCGCCAAGGCAATGAATTCGCTTACAGTCTTGGCCGGGACATTCGGGTTCACGACCAGGATGTTCGGCACGCTGATGACGAGGCTCACCGGCGCCAGGTCTTTCAGCGTGTCGTAAGGCAGGTGCTTGTAGAGATGCGGCGCGATCACGATGCTGGTGTTTTGCGCCATCAGCAACGTATAGCCGTTAGGTTTCGACTTTGCCACCAAGTTTCCCGCGATCGTGCCGGACGCGCCCGATTTGTTTTCAACCACCACGGCCTGACCCAGACTCGCAGATAACACCGGACTGATCAGGCGCGCAATGAAGTCGGCGGCACCGCCGGGTTCGGCGGGAACGACTAGGCGAATGGATTGTTGAGGATACGGATCGTCGGCTTGCGCAACAGCGCTTAGCGCCATCAACCAGACTCCCATGACCACCGCGAACAGCTTTTTCATGCACGTCTCCTGATCTATTTTTGTGGCGTCGCACCGGCGCTTCTTAGAGCATTGGCATTGCGCGCTGGACATAAACTAACGCGCGCAATGAATCGGCACAAATGTTTTAAATCGATAAAATTTATAGATGCCATCTATCTATCGCCGTATAGTGCCGATAGCGCCTCGAGCGGCTTTGACATAAAGAAGCGGTCTAAGAGGACAAGCTCGGACAGGAGACCCGGACATGGAACTGCGGCATTTGCGCTATTTTTTGGCGGCTGCACAGTCAGAGAGTTTTACGCGGGCTGCGGATGTATTGCACATCACGCAGCCTACGCTGTCGCATCAGATCAAGCAGATAGAAGACGAGCTCGGTATGCCTGTATTCGACCGTGTCGGTCGGGTCGTCAAGCTGACGACGGCAGGCGAAGTTTTCGTTGGCTACGCCAAACGCGCGCTGCAGGAAGTCGATTCCGGCATGGACGCCTTGCATGAGCTAAGCAACCTCAGGCATGGCAAGCTGACCTTAGGCGTGTTGTCCTCGTTCGGCACGTTTCGCTTGCCGCAGATCCTGGGCAATTTCAACTTCGCTTATCCGGGCATCAAGGTCGCGCTGCTGCGATTGCGTTCCGGCGAAATCGAAAAACGCCTGCTCGATGGCGAGCTGAACTTTGGGGTGGCGTATGCACCGTCGAGCACCGACCAGATCAGCGTGCAGCCGCTCTATACCGAACCGCTGGCGCTTCTGGTGGGCGATCGTCATCCGCTGGTGGGTTGCCCGGGGATATCGCTGAGTGCTTTGAGCGAACACGGGCTGGTCTTGCTGTCGGCGGAATATAACTCTAGAAAAATGATCGATGCCATGTTGTTCGCGAATGGCGTCACACCGCATATCGTGATGGAAATGAACGCGATAGAACCGATTCTCGCGACCGTGCGATACAGCAGCCTCGCCACCATTCTGGCGGCGAATTTCATTCACGAAACGCCGGGGCTGCACCAGGTGCCGCTTAGTCCGACTGTGATGCACACCGTCGGGATCTTCACGCGGCGCGACAGCCATTTATCGGCGGCGGTGCGAGCGCTGATTGAAACCATTCGCCAGCGCTTTTGAGGCGAAGCTGGCATTGCCAACTTGGCGAGAGTCAGACGTCACGACGGCAGGTGTGACGACTGTCAGAAAGCGGTCGACGGATTTTGGGCGAGTTCGGCGAATTCGCACCACGCAACGAACCGGACTGCGAGTTGTTTGCGATAGAGTCAGGCGCGTACCAGTTGCCGCTTCAGTGCGAAGTGTCGCCTATATCGGCCCGAAGCACGAGAGAAATTCCTGCGTGCGTTTCGGGTCGCGAAATCCGCGCATGCGACGCTCCCATTCGCGCGTCGGCTGGTGGCTGTTCTCCGCCCGGTTGTTCACCCGGGCTGCCGCTTTGACGAACACGTGCTTTACGCTCGCCAACGCCGGAATCTCGGCCTTGGCCGCCGGATAACTGCGCAGCCGATCGGTGACGATCTTGCGCGGCAAAGGGCACGAGCGCAGCACACGCTTGAAGAAACGTTTGGCGGCGGCCTTGTCGTGCCGCTTTTGCAGCAGGATGTCGAGTTCGGCGCCGTGCTCGTCGACCGCACGCCACAGCAGGTACGGTTCGCCGCGCAGCGTGACGAACATCTCGTCGAGGTGCCATGTACTGCCTGGCTTGCGACGCGCCGCTTTCACCCGGTGAGCCAGGCTCCCGCCGAACTTATCGCACCAGCATCGGATCGTCTCGTATGTCACGATGACGCCGCGCTCGAAGAGCAGCTCCTCGATGTCGCGCAAGCTCAACTGGAAGCGGAAGTACCAGCGCACTGCACAACTGATGACGCCGGCTGGGAAACGGTGACCGTGATAGAGCGATTTCGATTTCTTCATCGCGCCATCTTACGCGACTGATCAAACAACCTGACAATGCTGCCGCCGGTATTTGGTCGGCGACAAGTGGAAACGCTGCGAGAAGCGCCGCGTGAAGTAGGCTTCGTCGCTAAAGCCGACTGCGTTCGCAATTTCGCTGATACGGTCGTCCGTATGCACGAGCAGATGAAGCGCGCGTTCCATGCGCTTGGCGGTCACCCATTCGACGAAGGCAAGCCCGGTGTGCTTCTTTAAAAGCTGCGACAAGTAATTCGGCGAGACATGCGCGGCTTCGGCGATCGTATAGATCGACAGCATGTTGGCAAGATTCTCGTCGATATGCTTGATCACGCGTTTTAGCGTATCGGAGCGGCGCTGCAGGAACACCCGCTGCCCGGCGAGGTCGGCGAGCTCCTGCTGGTAGGTTTCCGTCACGAAGCCGACCAGTTCGAGCAACGCGCCCCGAAGCCGCTCGAGCGTGCCCAGCCCGCGCCGCTGGTTCAGCGTCATCATGTGGCGGATCACGCCCTGCACATACGCGAACTCCGCTTCGTCGAAATCGAAATCGATGTGCCCTTCGTACAAAAACGGTGCAAGCTCGGGGTAGTCCGACATCGACGCCTCTTCCATGTCGAAGGGCGACAAGTCCAGGCCGGGACGCAGGAATTGTGGCGCGAAGTTGATGATGTGATAGCGCGCGTCCGGCGGATTGTAGGCGCAGTGAACGCGATAAGGCATCACGAAAATGATCGAGCGCGACGCGTGTTCGCGGCGTTGCCCGCCTATCATGTGCGCGTGTCCCACGCTCGCATTGACCTGCATCTGGAAGAATTCGTGGCGATGCGCGACGGCGATCGCGGGGCGCACTGTCTGGTCGCGAATGTCGAAGTCCAGCCGGTCGGAGCGGTCCAACATTCGATAGGTTTTTATCGCCTGGTTGGGATCGTCGTTCATCGGCCTTTGCTGTGGCGGGTTGGAAACGGGCTGTCTAGCGTCGCTGCATCACGCGCAGTCGTGCACCGGTAAGCTCGCACGCTATCACAAACCAAACCGGTCATCCCATAAATCCATGCCGACCCACATACGGCGGCGGGAAGCGCGACACGCAGCCCGCCAAGCGCGGCCAGCGCGGCCAGCGCGACGACGCATGACGCGCCAAGCGCCACGAGCCCCAGCCAATGCGCGCCTTTCAAAGTCTTGCCGCTGAAATACCGCACGTTCGAGACCATGCCCGCGGCGCTTGCGGCAAGCATCGCGAAGCACAGCACCTTCGAGCCGGCGAGCGGCGCATCGGGCACCTCGACTGACAACCACACATAGGCAACCACGCCCGCGGCGGCGACAGGGCTCGGCAATCCCTGGACCAGCGTTTATCGAGAAGCGCCGCATTCGTGTCGAAGCGTGCGAGCCGCAACGCCGCACAGATGAAGTACAGGAAGCCGGCCGCGAACCCGAGGCGCCCGAAGCCTCGCAGCGCCCAGTCGTACGCGATGAGTGCCGGCGCGGCGCCGAACGCGCACATGTCGCACAGGCTGTCGTACTGGCCCCCGAACGCCGTCTGCGTGCCCGTCAGTCGTGCGACGCGTCCATCCAGGCCATCGAAGACGATCGCGAGCAATACCGCCGCCGCTATTGCGTGTCGGTGCGCGAGCGCGGCGGTCAGCGCCGCGAACGCGCACAAGAGCGCAACGGGTCTGAACGCGCTCGGCAGCAGGTAACGGGCCCGGGCCATCAGAACTTCGTGCGAACGCCGACCGTCACGGCGATCTGGTGGCTGCTCGACGAGCCCGACAGTCCGCCCGAGTTGAAGATCGCCGCTTCCCGTGCATCGCCTAAAGCCTTCTGCCAGACAGCGACGGTGTATAGGTCTGTACGCTTGGAGAGCGCGTAGTCGACGCCCAGGTTGACCTGTTGCCATTTTGGCCGGTCGCCGGTCGCGAACGTCCCGAGGCTTTGGCCTCCTCCGGCGCGGCCATCGGTATAGATATACGCCGCGCCAACCAGGAGCGCGGGCGTGATCCGGTACTTGCTGTTCACTTCGTAATTCGACAGCCGCAGCTCGCTGTGATCCGCATAGTCGAACTTGACCCAGCTATAGACGAAGCCCACCGTGAACGCACCGATGTCGTATGCAGCGCCGCCCGCCGCCACGCGCTGTCGCGCGACCCCGTTGTAGAAGATGTTCCGGATGTTCGAGTAGTCGCCGGAAACCGCACCCGCCGTGTTGCTGCCATTCGTATTGCCCGCCGTCGGATTTTTCAGCTGCAGGTACGACGCGGCGGCTACGAGGGGGCCGTTCGCATAGCGCGCGCCGAACGTGTACGCGCTATTGTTCGCAAAGCCGGTGCCCGGTGCGCCCGACGCCTGATTGCTGAATGCGTAGCTGCCGCCTGCGACAAAGCCGCCGAAGTTGGGACTCGCATACTTCACCGCATTGTTGAGGCGGAACGAGTTGTAGAAGTTGTCGGGGTCGCCGACGTGCGTGCCATATTGGCCTGCCCACTGCTTCGACGATGCAAGCGGTCCGACATAGTCGACGCCGAAGTCGTACTGCCGGCCGAGCGTCAGTTGCCCGACGCGCTGGTTATCAAGGCCGACGAATGCCTGGCGTCCGAACAGCCGTCCGCCCGAACCCAGCGTCCCGCTGTTGACGCTGAAGCCGTTCTCTAGGGTGAAGATCGCGGCGGTGCCGCCGCCGAGATCTTCACGTCCGCGCAGACCCCAGCGCGACTCGTTGGCGCTCGCCGACGCCACCACCCGCCGCCCGGTGGCCGACGCGCTTGACGCCGAATGATCGACGTATGCAATGCCGGCGTCGACGAGTCCGTACAGCGTAACGTTACTTTGGGCGAAAGCCGCCGGGCTAAAAAGGCCGGCGCATGCAAGGGAAAGCTTCCAGTTCATTGTTTTCTTCTCTTGTCAGGATTATTGGAATTATCAGGGCTACCGGGATCAGGATGCGGCCGTCCGGCTTTGAGCGGCGCTTGCATTGGTGTGGAGCGACACCGGGCGTGCGGACGTCAGCGCGCCTTCGGCCAGGGACCTGCCGGAGGACGGACGGCCTGCGTCGTCGTCCTGGCCATTGAGCACCCGATGCGCTTGCGCGACGTCCATCGTGCCGGTCCAGCGCGCGACGACGATTGTGCCGATCACGTTGCCCGTCATGTTGGTTGCCGCACGGATCTGCGCCATGAAGCGGTCGATGCCGATCAACAGCGCAAGCCCGCCGACAGGCAGGACCCCGATCACCGGCAAGGTCGCCGCGAGCGCGATGAAGCCGCCGCCCGTGACGCCCGCCGCGCCCTTCGAGGTCAAGAGCATCACGAACAGAATCGTCAGCTGCTGATAGAACGACAGGTCGATGTTGGTCGCCTGTGCGATGAACAGCACGCCGATGCTCATGTAGATCGCGGTGCCGTCCATGTTGAACGAATAACCGGTCGGAATCACGAGACCGACGACGTCCTTCGAGCAGCCCAGGCGTTCGAGCTTGGTCATGACGCGCGGGATCATCGTCTCGGCCGAGGTCGAACCGAATACAACCAGGATCTCTTCGCGGAAAAAGCGCAGCACCTTGCGGATGCTGAAGCCGCACGCAAAGAGCACCAGGCCCAGCACGACCACGACGAACACGACGCTGACTCCGAGCATGGTGGCAAGCAGCACGCTGAACTTCGCGAGCGAACCGATCCCGTATGCGCCCACGGTGAAGCCCATTGCGCCGAACGCGGCCAGCGGCGCGAAGTACATGACGATCTTGACCATCCCGAAGAACACCTTCGAGCAACAGTCGAGCATGTCGATGAGCGGCTTGCCGCGCTCGCCGGCTGCGGTAAGCGCGATGCCGAACATCACCGAGACGAACAGCACCGGCAGGATCTCGCCTTTGGCAAATGCATCCATCATGCTGCTCGGCACGATCGACAAGAGGAATTCGACGATGCTTTGCGAATGCGCGCTTTTTACATAACCCGCGACGAGCGCGGGATCGAAGCTCGCCGGATTCGCATTGATGCCCGCGCCGGGGTGCACCAGGTCAGCGGCGAACCAGCCAAGCAAAAGCGCGATCGTCGAGGCGACTTCGAAGTAGATGATCGATTTGACGCCGATGTTTGCGACGCGCCGTAGGTCGCCCATCTTGGCGATCCCGCACACGACGGTCGTGAAGATGATCGGCGCGACGACCATCTTGATGCCCTTGATGAATACGTCGCCAAGCGGTTTGAGAGACGTGCCGAACTTCGGATACAAATACCCGACGAGCGCCCCCGCGATGATCGCGAAGATCACCTGCACATAAAGCTTTTTGCAAAAATGCTGGCGCTTGGCGCGGCTTCCATCGCCGCCTTCGTCGCCATGGCCGGTCCCGCTGACTGGTGTGTTCGGCTGGCGGTCCGGCGCGTTCGCCGCTCCTTCATACGTGTTGCGCTTCATGGGTAGTCTCCTGATGACGCGTATAAGGTGTCTGACTTGGCAAGGCGCGATGCGGACAGCAAGCGCGCTCCGCGATGTCCCCGGCAGACCTCTGGCGGGCTTGTGCAAGGGACGGGCGATACTAGCTTAGTGATACTTATTCCCGGGCAACCGGACGGAACTGCGCTTTTTTGGTAAGTTCCTGTTCGCAATGCTTGCGGTAACCGCCTGGCGACACCCCGAACCATTGTCTGAAGCGCCGCGCAAAATAACTTTCATCCGCGAAGCCGCTCGCGAGCGCGACCTCGGTCAGGCGTAGGGACGACGTGGTCAGCAGCTCGCGCGCACGCTCCATCCGGCGCTCGGTCAGCAACTCCGTGAAGGTCCGCCCGGTTTCGCGCTTGAGCGCGTGAGCTAGATGGCTCGGCGACAGGTTCGCGGCCGCCGCGGCCTGCTGCAATGTCAGTTCCTCGCCCAGATGATCGCGGATCAGGCGCGAGATGCGTTGCAACCATTCCCGACCGCCCGCACGATAGCAGCGCGCGTCCAGAAGCGGCGTCAGCGCGGCTTCACGCGCGCGGCACACGATGCCGACGATTTGCAGCAAATGCCCGCGCAACGTCAGCGCCGCGCCGAAGCGCCGCTCGGCGTTCTCGCGAAGCATCGTGGCGAGCGCGTCGCGCACGGCATCGAATGCGTCGCCCGTGAGCATGAAATCGGTATGCTCCTGCACCAGGAACGGCGCCAATTCAGGCATCGCAACCGGGTTCAGGTGTTCGAGATCGAACGGGTCCAGTTGCGAGTCCGGGCGCAAGAAGCGCTGCGAAAAATTGATGACGACGAATTCGGCGTCCGGCGGCATCACCGCGACGTGCGAGCGGTACGGCAGCACGAACGTGACGGTGCCCGGCGCCACGCGCCGCACGGCGCCGCCGATCGTCTGCATCGTTTCGCCGCCCAGCGCAACGAGCATCTGGAAGTATTCGTGCCGATGCGGCTCGGTGATCTGAGGCCGCGCCGACTGATTCCGAATGTCGAAGTCCAGATGGTCCGCGCGTTCGGCCATGCCGTAGGTCTTCAATGTGCAACCGGCGTTCACGCGGTCGGTGACGCACGTTCTTCGAGCGGCCAGTCGCCGATATACGACTTCAGCATCCGGTTCTCGAAACTCTGCTGTTCGTGCACCGCCTTTGCGACGTCGTTGAAGGACACGACGCCGTGCAAATGTCCGTGCGCGAGGACGGGCAGATAGCGCTGGTGATGATTGACCATCAACGCACGAAGTTCGGCCACGTCCATGTCGGGGCCGGCGATGATCGGCTCCGGGTTCATCACGTGCCGCACCTGCAGCTCGGCGACGGGCGGCGTCGGGCCTTGCCGCAATTCCTTCTGGCGCTGCGCGAGCACGTTGATCACTTCGCGAAACGTCAGCAGCCCGACCAGGTCGCCGTCGTTGACCACGAGCAGTGAGCCGATGTCCTCGTCCGACATCAGGATCACGCACTCGGACAGCAACTGGTCCGGTCCGACGGTAAAAAGCGGGTTGCGCTTGTGCTTGAGAATGTCACTCACACGCATGAGTCCCCTCCGTTTCCATAAAGTAAGCGCGGCCCGTCGCGGCTCTGTCGCAACCGGCGGCTACTGCGGTGTGTTCGGCGCGCTTTTTCTGCACTACGGGTACACCGTTCTTGACCGCGACCAGTTCGGCCGCGATCGATACCGCAATCTCCGCGGGCGTGCGGCTGCCCAGGTCGAGGCCGACCGGCCCCCTCAGGCGTGCGGCCTGCGCGTCGTCGAGATCGAATTCAAGCAGCCGTTCCTTGCGCGCCCGCGTGTTGCGCCGGGAGCCGAGCGCGCCGACATAGAATGCCTCGGACTTCAGCGCTTCGATCAACGCCATGTCGTCGAGCTTCGGATCATGCGTGAGCGCAACGATGGCGGTGTGCGCGTCGACGCCGATCCCGAGCACAACGTCGTCCGGCATGCCCGGCACCCATCGCACGAGGGACTTGTCGAGCGTCGCGCAGTATTCTTCGCGCGGATCGCACACGAGTACGTCGAACCCGAGACCATGCGCGATGCTCGCGAGGCATGCCGAGAGTTGCCCCGCGCCGATGATCAGCAAGCGCCAGTGCGGGCCGAAGGTGACCTGGAGCGTCGCGCCGTCGAACGCGGGCAGTTCGCCGCGCGCGCCCGGCGCGAGCGACACGCTGCCGTCGGCGATGCGCAGCGTGCGGCGCACGAGTTCGCGGCGCGTCGTGCGCGCGAGTATTTCGCCGATCCAGCTTGCGTCCACCAGCGGCTCTTCGACGAGTTGCAGGCGACCGCCACACGGCAGGTTGAAGCGCGCGGCTTCGTCGGCACTCACGCCGTAGGCGATCACGCGGGGCGTCCTTGCGCGTTCGCCGCGCCGGACCCGGTCGATCAGGTCGTCCTCGACGCAGCCCCCGGACACCGAGCCGGCGACGGCGCCGTCGTCGCGAATGGCGAGCAGGGCGCCCGGCGGACGCGGCGCGCTGCCCCAGGTCGTCACGACCGTGACGAGCGTCACCGCGCGGCCGCCCATGCGCCACTCGTATGCAAGCTTCAGGACACCCAGGTCGGCCGATTCCATCGCGATCACTCCACGGCCTTGGCCATGTCTTCGATGACCTTCTTCGCATCGCCGAACACCATCATGGTCTTGTCCATGTAGAAGAGCTCGTTTTCGAGGCCCGCGTAACCGGCGGCCATCGAGCGCTTGTTGACGATCACGGTCTTCGCTCGGTAGGCGTCGAGAATCGGCATTCCGGCGATCGGCGAGGCCGGGTCGTTCTTCGCAGCGGGGTTGACCACGTCGTTCGCCCCGAAGATGAGCGCCACGTCGGCCTGGCCGAACTCGCCGTTGATCTCGTCCATCTCGGACACCTGGTCGTACGGGACTTCAGCTTCGGCGAGCAACACGTTCATGTGACCCGGCATGCGCCCGGCGACGGGGTGGATCGCATAGCGGACCTTGATACCCTTGTCGTGCAGTTTCTCGGCGAGCTCCTTGAGCGCATGCTGGGCGCGCGCGACCGCGAGCCCGTACCCCGGCACGATGATCACCGACTCGGCGTTGCTCATCAGGAAGGCCGCATCGGCGGCGCTGCCCGACTTGACGGGACGCGCCACGCCGCTGCCGGCGGAGGCCGCCGCGCTTTGCGCACCGAAGCCGCCCAGGATCACGCTGAAAAACGACCGGTTCATCGCGCGGCACATGATGTAGGAGAGAATCGCGCCTGACGAGCCGACCAACGAACCCGCGATGATAAGCATCGGGTTCGACAGCGAAAAGCCGATACCCGCCGCCGCCCATCCGGAGTAGGAATTCAGCATCGACACGACGACCGGCATGTCCGCGCCGCCGATCGGGATGATGATCAGGATGCCCAACAGGAGTGCGATCGCGGTCATCACGATGAAGGGCACCCACGACTGCGTCACGACGAATGCGATCCCGCATCCGACCATGACGACGGCAAGCCCGAGGTTGACGAAGTGCTGCCCGCGAAACGTGACGGGCGTGCCCTGGAATAGGCGCAACCGGTACTTGCCCGACAGTTTGCCGAATGCGATCACCGACCCCGAGAACGTAATCGCGCCGACCAGCGTACCGATGAAGAGTTCGATGCGGTTGCCGGACGGAATCACGTAGTCGCCCGTCACCGTGATGCCGAATGCGGCCGGCTCGGTGACGGCCGCAACCGCGATGAACACGGCCGCGAGGCCGATCAGCGAATGCATGGCCGCAACCAATTCGGGCATCTTGGTCATCTCGACTTTTTTCGCGAGAAGCGCACCGATCGCGCCGCCCACGACCACGCCCGCGGCCACGAGCGCCAGCCCGCGTTCCGGCGCTTCGCGCAGCGCCGCCACGACCGACACGGTCGTGAGCACCGCGATGGCCATGCCGGCCATGCCGAACGCATTCCCAAGCCGCGCCGAACGCGGGTTCGAGAGTCCCTTGAGCGCCTGGATGAAACAGACCGACGCGACCAGATAACACATCGTGACGAGGCTCATGTTCATTTCGCGCCTCCTTTCTTGCGGAACATGTCCAGCATCCGCTGCGTGACGAGGAAGCCGCCGAATACATTGACCGACGCGAGCGCGACGCCGAGCACGCCGAACGCCTGGCCCACCGGGTTGTGGGTGAGGCCTGCCGCGAGCATCGCGCCGACGATCACGATCGCGGAGATCGCATTGGTAACCGCCATGAGCGGCGTATGCAGCGCAGGCGTCACGTTCCAAACGACGTGATAGCCGACGTAGACCGCCAGCACAAAGATGATCACGTTGATGAGGGTGGGGTCGATCGAATGCATTTTGTTCTCTTTGGGTTTATAGGTGACCCGCCGGCCCTCAGGTGGCGAGCGCCGCCTTCAACGCGGCGAATTGGGCAAGCGTTTCGGGGGGCACGACAGCACACGCGGCCACGATCTCGTCATCGAGGTTCAGGACAAACCGGCCTTCTGCATCGAAGATCAGCTTCGTGAAGTCGAACACGTTGCGCGCGTAGAGCGCCGATGCGTCGGCGGCAACCAGGGCCGGCAGGTTCGTGTAGCCGATGAGTGTGACGCCATGCTTGACGACCACGCGGTCCGCCTCGGTGAGTGGGCAGTTGCCGCCCTGCGCCGCGGCGAGATCGACCACCACCGAACCCGGCTTCATCGCCGCGACCATGTCTTCGGTGACGAGCACGGGCGCCCGGCGACCGGGAATCAGCGCGGTGGTGATCACGATGTCGGCAAGCTTCGCGCGCTCGGCGACGAGCGCCGCCTGCCGCGCGAGCCAGGCCGCGGGCATCGGTCGTGCATAACCGCCTTTACCTTGCGCGATCTCCTCTTCTTCGGGCGTCTCGAACGGCACGTCAACGAATTTGGCGCCGAGCGATTCGACCTGTTCCTTGACGGCCGGGCGCACATCCGACGCCTCGATCGATGCGCCCAGGCGCTTCGCGGTCGCGATCGCCTGCAGCCCCGCGACGCCCGCGCCGAGCACCAGCACGCGCGCCGCCTTGACGGTGCCCGCCGCGGTCATCAGCATCGGGAAGAAACGCGCGTAGCGATCGGCAGCCAGCATCACCGCCTTGTAGCCCGCGATGTTCGCCTGCGACGAAAGCACGTCCATGCTCTGCGCGCGCGTCACGCGTGGCGCCGCCTCGAGCGCGAAGCCGGTTACGCCGGCATCCGTGAGCCGTTTCGTGCCGGCCGGGTTCGACGGGTCGAGCATGCCGACGAGCACGGCGTCGCGCGCGAACAGCGGCATTTCTTTGTCGGTAGGACCCCGCACCTTGAGCACCAGCGCCGCGCCGAGCGCTTCTTCTGCCGTGCCGAGTTCGGCGCCCGCCGCACGGTATGCGTCATCGGTCATCGCTGCGTGCGAGCCCGCGCCGCTTTGAACGATGACCTTGTGCCCCTGCGCAACGAACTTCTTGACGGTCTCCGGCGACGCGGCGACGCGCGTTTCGCCAGAATAAGTTTCAGACGGAATGCCGATCAGCATCGGTCAAGCCTCCATGTTCGGTGATTGAGCCTGCAGGAAATCGAAGTCGCATCCCGCATCGGCTTGCAGCACGTGCTGCTGGTAGAGCTTCGCGTAGCCACGCCTGGCGCGCGGCGGCGCCTTGAGCTCGGCCGCGCGTCGCTCGAGTTCGGCGGCGTCGACCAGCAGGTCGATGGTGCGCGCCTTCACACTCAGGCGAATCCGGTCGCCGTTGCGCACGAGGGCGATCGGCCCGCCGAGCGCCGCTTCCGGTGCGACATGCAGGACGATGGTCCCGTATGCGGTGCCGCTCATCCGCGCATCGGAGATCCGCAGCATGTCCTTCACGCCTTGGGCGGCGAGCTTTTTCGGGATCGGCAGATAGCCTGCTTCCGGCATGCCCGTGCCGCTCGTCGGGCCCGCGTTCTGCAGCACCATGATGTCGTTCGCATTGACATCGAGATCCGGATCGTCGATCCGGTTCGCGAGATCTTCGAGCGACGTGAACACAACGGCGCGGCCTTCGCGTTCGAACAGATTCTTGTCGGCCGCGGAGCGTTTGAGGATCGCGCCGCGCGGCGCGAGCGAACCGAACAGCGAGACAAGGCCGCCTTCCGGCTCGACGGGGTCGGACGCGCTACGCACGATCCGGCGATCGACCCATGCGTCGGCTTCCGCGTCGATGCGCTCGCCAAGCGTCTCACCCGTCACCGTCAGCGCATCGCGATGCAACTGCGGCGCGAGTTCGCGCAGCACGGCCGACATCCCGCCCGCGGCGAAGAAGTCTTCCATGTAGTGGTCGCCCGTCGGCTTGAGATCGACGAGCACGGGCGTCGTATCGGAAATCTCATTTAGGCGCCGCAGCGAAACGTCGATGCCGAGCCGCCCGGCGATAGCGGTCAGGTGGATAATCGCGTTGGTCGAACCGCCGATCGCAAGCAGCACGCGCAGTGCGTTCTCGACGGACTTCTTGGTGATGATCTGGCTTGGCCGCAGCGGCCGCTGCGTCAGGCGCACCGCTTCGGTGCCGCTGGCCTCGGCCGCGCGCAGGCGGTCCGCGTGCACGGCGGGAATGGCGGCGGTGCCCGGCAGCGACATGCCGAGCGCTTCGGCGATGCAGGCCATCGTGCTTGCGGTGCCCATGACCGCGCAGGTGCCGGCGGTGGTCGCAAGGCGTCCCTCAACCTGCGCGATTTCGCCGTCGCTGATCTTGCCCGCGCGGTACGAGCCCCAGAAGCGGCGGCAGTCGGTGCATGCGCCAAGCCGCTCGCCTTGATGGCGACCCGTCATCATCGGGCCCGTTACGAGCTGGATCGCCGGCACGTCGGCCGCGGCGGCGCCCATCAGTTGCGCGGGCACGGTCTTGTCGCAGCCACCGATCAGCACGACCGCATCCATGGGCTGGGCGCGGACCATTTCCTCGACGTCCATGCTCATCAGGTTGCGGTACATGAGCGAGGTCGGGTTCAAAAATACTTCGCCGAGCGAAATCGTCGGGAAGTCGATCGGCAAGCCGCCGGCCGCAAGCACGCCGCGCTTGACCGCCTCGACGAGTTCCGGCACCGCCCGGTGACAGTTGTTGAACCCTGACGGCGTGGATGCGATACCGACGATGGGCTTGTTCAGCAGCTCGCTTGAATAGCCCATGGACTTCACGAACGAGCGGCGCAGATAGAGCGCGAAGCCGCGATCGCCGTAGTTCGTGAGTCCGCGCGCGAAGCCGATCTCTTTGATGTCGGTCATAGATGTCTCCTTCCTGTTGACCGTTTGCCCGTTGGCCGGGTCACGCTTGACCGCTTAAACGAGCTTCGTGCGGATGTATTTCGTTTCGAGATAGTCGAAGAGGCCGAGTGAGCCGCCCTCGCGTCCCATCCCGCTTTCCTTCATGCCACCGAACGGGGCTTCGGCGCAGGCGAGAAGCATCTCGTTGATCCCCACCATCCCGCACTCGAGCGCCTCGGCCGCCAACGTCGCCGTCTTGAGCGAATTGGAGAAGACATAGCCGGCGAGGCCGAACGGCACCGAGTTGGCAGCTTCGACGACCGCGTTGAAATCGCTGAAACCGACGATCGGCGCAAGCGGCACGAACGGCTCTTCGGACATGATCCGCGCGTGAGCCGGCACGTCGGCCAGCACGGTCGGCTCGAAGAAGTAGCCGCGCGGAAATGCCTCGGGACGCTTGCCGCCCGCGAGCAGGCGCGCGCCGGCCGCAACCGCATCGTCGACGAGCGACGCCGCATGGCGTACGCCGCGTGCATTCGCGAGCGGACCGATCTCGCTCTTCGCGTCGCTGCCCGGGCCGATCATTAGGCTCTTCGCGATATTCGCGAACGCTTCGCAAAAGGGCGCATAGATGCGCTCGTGCACAAAGAAGCGCGACGGCGAGATGCACACCTGGCCGCAGTTGCGAAACTTCGCGCGTGCAAGCGTCGTCGCCGCCCATACCGGGTCCGCATCGTCGAACACCAGCACCGGCGCATGGCCGCCGAGCTCCATCGAAACCTTCTTGATGCCGTCGGCTGCCAGCCTAAGCAGTGTTTTGCCGACTTCGGTCGAACCGGTGAGGGACACCTTGCGCACGATCGGCGACGCGATCAGATAGCGCGAGATCAACCCCGAGTCGCCCGTCACGAGATTCAGCACGCCGGCCGGCAGTTCGGCGTCGTGGCACGCCTGCACGAGCGCCATGCAGGAGCCGGGCGCTTCGCTCGCGGGCTTCACGATGACGCTGCATCCGGCGCCGAGCGCCGCGGCGATCTTGCGGGCGGGCAGCAATGCCGGGAAGTTCCACGCAGAGAACGCGGCGACGACCCCGACCGGCTCGTAACGCACCTGCATGCGCACATCGGCGCTGCGGCCTTCGATCGTCTGTCCGTAGATGCGCTTGGTTTCTTCGCTGTACCACTCGAACTGGTCGGCGGCTGCCTGCGTCTCGCCGCGCGCCTCGGGAAGCGGCTTGCCGGTTTCAGCCGACATCAGCTGTGCGATTTGTTCGGCGCGTTCGCGAATCAACTGCGCCGCGCGACGCAACACAGCCGACCGTTGCCACGGCGACGTGCTGCGCCACACCGCAAAACCGTCGCGCGCGCTCTTGAGCGCCGCGTCAAGATCCGCCTCGGTTGCAGCCGGAATGAAGCCGACGACGTCTTCCGTCGTCGGGTCGAGGACTTTGCGCGTGCCGAGCGAATCCGACCGGCGCCATGCGCCGTCGATGTAAAGCCCGTAGTCGCGATAAAGACCCAGCTGTTCTCGTTTCAAGTTCGTCTCCTAATCAGATCGTCGCGGCAAGATACTGGCGCTGCACGTCGCTGCACCAGTTGCCGACGTTCCATGCGCCATATGCGCCGAGCCCGCCGCGCGGGTCTTCTCCCGCATAGACGGGCACATGCACCACCGACACGCCTGGGTGCGCATGCGCTTGTTCGAGCGCGCGCCCGAGTGCCGCCGCATCGCGGCCCCCTTCGAAGGCCTTCACGCCCGCGACGGCGGACGCCAGTTGCACGTAATCGACCGCGACACCGTCGTTCGTCTTGAAGTCGACGCCGTATTGCGCGAATTGCAGGCTCGAGATGGCGGCCATCCGACGGTTGTCGAAGATCACGATCATGCCGGTGGCGCCGTGCTCGACCGCACTGATAAGCGCCTGCGGGTTCATCATGAACGAGCCGTCGCCCGTGAACGCGATGCCGTAGCGCGGCGCTTGCGCCAAGCCGCCGGAAATGAGCGCGCAGGTCGCGAAGCCCATGTACGATGCGCCCGTCTCGGTGAAGGTCTCGAACGGCGCGTCGTCTTCGACTGTCTGGAAGCCGTTTGCCTGCACGTCGCCTGCATCGAAGAACTTGACCGCGTTGATGCGCTTCGCGAAGTCGCTGACCTGCTTGATCGCGGCGGGTTGCGTGAGCACCGGTTGCTGCCAGACGCGGTCCGCCAGACCCGGCAGCGCCTGGCGCTCGGCGAGGAACGCTTTCCATTCGCGTTTTTTCTCTTCGCACTCGCGCAGCCACGCGAGCTTCATCGAGCGATCGGTGCCGCAGCGGCGCGCTCTAAGCGCGCCAAGCAACTGTTCGATCACGACGCCGATGTCGCCGGCGAGCGCGACGGTCGAGTTGTAGTGCGACACGTCGCCGATGTCGCCGTTGAGGTTGATCACGGCTTCGGCGCGCGGATAGCCGGCGCCCGAGCAGTCGGCCTGGCACACGGCGCGCGAGCCGATCACGATCAGCAGTTCGCCGCGCGACATCGCATGGTTGCCGCTCACTGATCCCTTCGAGCCGCCGACATGCATGTTCTGCAGATGCGCGTCGGGCAATACGCCCGTCGAGCCCGGCGACAGCACGACCGCCGCGCCTGTCGCTTCGGCCAGTTCGCGAACCTGGCTCGCGAAAGCGCGCGCGCCGCCGCCGACCTTCATGACGATCTTCTGGTGCGCGCGGATCTGTTCGACCGCCAGGCCGAGCGCCGCCGGATCGCCGACTGCCTGGCGCGGCACGGCGAGGCGTTCGGGCAGCGACAGCAGGTTCAGGTCCTCGATGATGCGCGGCTGCGCATTGAGCGGCAGCATCATATAGAACGGGCCCGCCTTCACCGGGTGATGAACGCATTGGGTGCCGCGCCGCAACGCATCGCGGATCGCCTCGGGCGTATGCAGCACGTACGATTGCCCCATCAGCGCGGTCATCTGTCCGTAGATGTGCTGAAGCGGCTTGGGCACCTGCTGCATGTTGTAGCCTTCGCCGTAAGTCGTTTCGTCGCCGTAGATGTGATAGACGCCGACGCCGTTGCTGGCGGCCGCGAGCGATCCGGCCATCGCCTGCAGGCCGCCGGGGCCGATCGACGTGACCACCGCGCAGGTTTCGCGATACACCCACGCGAGCGCGGTGCCCGCATGCGCCATCTCGACTTCGTTGCGGAAGTTGAAGACCGCGGTCGCACCCGCTTGGGTGTAGACGCGCAATACCTCTCCGAGATCGGTCGAGCCGTGCCCGAAGATCGCGAGGAACTTGGTCACGCCTTGCTTCAACAGACCGAGGACCAGCGCTTCGGATAAAGTCACGCTCGCCGTCGCGGACAAGCTGCCGCGCGCCAGCGCCGCGGCCAGCCCGCCTGCTTCGGCGATCGCCGCGGCACGGGCCGCCATGCCTGCGGTTCCGGGCAAGTGGGTCTGCGGTAATTCGGATGTCTGATTCATGCTTCGCTCTGGCTAGAAGGGGTCAGCTCGGTGCACGATGGCGCACACCGGGTTCGCAACGCCGGTGCACTTTCGCAGCGCACGTCCGGATAGCTGGGTCGATTCGAACAGCGCACTCGGTTTTCACGCAGCGCTTACGCGCATCGCACGCGGCTTTTCCGCTTGCGCGTCGGCCTCGCGCTTCGCTTGCAACGCTTCGAGCACGCGTTCGGGCGTCGCCGGCAAATGCGTCATGCGCACGCCAACCGCGTCGTAAATGGCGTTGCAGATCGCCGGCGCGGTCGGCGTCAGGCACGGTTCGCCGATGCCCTTCACGCCAAGGGGCGTGTTCGGATCCGGCTCGTCGATCAGGACCGACGTCACGTGCGGCACGTCGAGCGCGGTCGGCAGGATGTACTTCGCGAATGCGGGTGTCGTCGTCTGGCCGTCGGTTTGCAGGTAAGCCTCCATCAGCGCGTGACCGACACCCATCACGACACCGCCTTCGATCTGGCCTTCGACTTGCTGCGGGTTAACGACGCGGCCTACGTCATGCGCAGCCCACACGCCCAGCACTTGTACTTCGCCGGTATCTTCGTCGACTTCGACTTCCGCGATCTGCGTGCCGAACACATAGCTGCGCCACGGCGTCGCCTCGCCCGTGTCCGGATCGAGCGACGTGTGGGCGGAGGTAAAGAGCCCGCTGCCCACGATCACGATGCCGCGCTCTTTCTTCAGCACATGCAGCGCATGAGAGAGCGTCGCGCGTTTTGACGGCGAGCCTTCGACCCATACCTGACCGGCCCGCGCGACGATCGCGCCGGCGGTCACGCCCCAGTATTCGGCCATTGCATCGGCGAATTTGCCGAACGCTTCGCGGCAGGCGATCGCGACTGCGTTGCCGATCATATAGGTCATCCGCGTCGCGCCCGCGTGCGCGGCTTCAGGAACGCGCGCGGTATCGTTGTCGGCGAGCACCACGTCCTCGGGGCGCACGCCGGTTTCATCGGCGGCGATCTGGCACAGTCCGGTCAACACACCTTCGCCGATCTCGGTGACGCCGGTGGCAACTTTCAGCGTGCCGCCGTCGTCGTACTCCACCCACACGGCGGCGCGATCCATCGCGGCCGTGCGGGCAATGCCGTACCAGCCGCAGGCGACGCCTCGTCCTCTACGTTTCATTTCAGTCCTCCTTCCGCGGCCACAAGCGCCAGGTTGGCTTGGCCGGCGGCGCTGGCTTCGCCCACTCGCTCCGTAAAGCGCACGCCGAGCGTGCACGGTTCGCGCGTGCCCGCGCGGCCCAAGTCGTTGCGCGCCGCTTCGCCGCGCGACGTGCGGTAAGGCACGCCTGTGTCCCAGCCCGCCGCCGCGACCGCCGCATTGAGACAAGCCGTTGCCGCCACGCGGTCGAGCTGCTGGCGGGTGTGCGTCGTCGCGCCGTCCTGCATCAGGTTGATGCGGCGCAGTTGGATAGGGTCCATGCCCAGGCGCTCGGCACACAGGTCGAGATGCGATTCGGTGGCGAACTCCGATTGGAACGCGCCGAACGCGCGGAATGCGCCGCTTGGCGTGTTGTTCGTATAGACGCCGATCGCATCGACGGAGACGTTCGGAATCGCATACGGGCCCGGGCCGAGAATCGCGGATTTGTTCATTACGCCCGGCGTCGACATCGCATAGGCGCCGCCGTCGGCGACCATCATCATCTGCGTCGCCACGATGCGGCCATCGCGCTTGAGTCCCATCTTGTAGCGGATCGAATACGGGTGGCGCTTGGCGCTCGCGATGAAACTTTCTTCGCGCGTGAACACGTAGCGCACCGGACGGCGGGTCTTGATCGCGGCCAACGCGAGCATCCCCTGATACAGCATGTCTTCCTTGCCGCCGAAGCCGCCGCCGACGGTGCTCATGATCATCCGCACCTTGTTGATCGGGCGCCCGAGAATCTTCGCAAGCATGTGACGGTGATGCGTGATGTTCTGGCTGGGCGATTGCACCGTCACGCAGCCGTCCGGCTCGAGGTACGCAAGACCCGCTTCGGGCTCCAGATACGCATGTTCGAGCGCGGATGTCTGGTAGGTTTCCTCGACGATCAGATCTGCGGCGGCAAAGCCCGCGTCGATGTCGCCCTTGCGGATCTTGGTGTGCTTGCACACATTGCCCGGCGCGAAGTCGTGCAGTTGCGGCGCGCCTGCGTCAAGCGCGGAGTGCGGGTCGAACACGCCGTCAAGAATGCTGTAGGTCACGCGGATCAGGCCCACCGCCATGCGCGCGATCTCCGGGGTTTCCGCTACCACCGCGGCAACCGCCTCGCCGGTATAGCGGGCCACGCCGCGCGCCATCACCGGCTGGTCTTCGATGAAGACACCGAAGTTGTCGATGCCCGGCACGTCCTCGGACGTCAGCACCGCTTCGACGCCAGGCAGCGCGCGCGCATCATCAGCGTCGATGCGTTCTATCCGCACATAGGGATGCGGACTGCGCAGCACCTGCATATGCAGCATGTTCGGCATCCACATGTCGGCTGCGTACTTGATCGCCCCCGTCACCTTCGCGGGCGCGTCCAGGCGCCGGGTGCGCGCGCCGATGAACGTGTCGGTGTCGTCCTCGTCGAGCGCGCTCGCGGGCTTCGTGCCGTTCAGCACGTCGCGCGCGAGTTCCACCGCGTCGATGATCTTCTGATACCCCGTGCAACGGCACACGTTGCCGCCGAGCCCTTCGCGGATTTCGCCGGTGCTCGCGCGCGGACGCTTGCGCAGTGTTGCGGTCGCCGCCATCACCATGCCGGGGATGCAGTAGCCGCACTGGCTCGAACCGCACTTGTGGAATGCGCGCTGCACGACCGTCAGGCCGGCGTCACGATCGAGGTCGTCGACCGTCTCGAGCGTGCGGCCGGCGAGTTTCTGCACGGGCACGAGACAGCTTTTCACGAGCGTGCCGTCGATAAACATCGAGCACGTGCCGCATTCGCCCGAGCCGCAGCCTTCCTTGTTCCCGGTCAGCTTCAGTTCTTCGCGCACGAAGTCGATCACGCGGTAATGCACAGGCACGGTGCGCGTCACGTCGCGCCCGTTGACGCTCGCGCGGATGGTGACGCGCGCTTCGCTTGCAGCGCCGTAGCCGCTATCGGCGCCTCGATTCGCGCAAGGTTGATTCGCATCAGACATGCAAAGTCTCCTGGGTCAGACGTTCAATGTCGGCGCCGGCGCGGCGCAGTGCGTCGATCAAACCGCGTTCAACAAAATTGACCAGCACCTCGCGGCGATACGCCTGTCGGCTGCGCGAGCGCACGTGCCTGGCCGTGAGTTCGGCGACTTCGCGCACGCGTTGCGCATCGGGCTTCTTGCCGAGCAGTGCAGCCTCTGCATCCGCGAGACGCTCGGGCACCGGGCCCACCGCGCCGATCGCAATGCGCACATCCGCGATCGTCTTGCCCGACGCGTCGAGCTTCGCCAGCGCCGCAAGACAGACAGTCGAGATCACGAGCGAGCGGCGGTGGCCGACTTTTTCGAAACTGGCGCCATGCTGCGGTACCGCGTCGCACTCGATGCGCACGAGAATTTCGTTCGGCTTGAGCAGCGTCTTGCCCGGACCGACGATGAACTCGGCGAGCGCGACGCGGCGAAGGACGACGGGCGCGCCCGCCGGGCGGCTCGCGAGCACCAGTTGCGCATTGAGCGTGAGCAGGGCGGGCAGCGTGTCGCCAGCCGGCGATGCGTTGACGATGTTGCCGCCCAGGGTCGCCTGTTCGCGAATCTGGTCGTCGGCGAACCACACCGCGCAACGCCCGAGCACCTCGGCGTTTCTGACGAGGCGCAAATCGTCTTCGCATGCGCTGATCGGCACGGCTGCGCCGATCGTCAGCCGCTCGCAGTCGAGCGCTAGCACGCCCAGTTCGGGAATGCCGCTGACGTCGATGAGCGCGGGCAGGTGGACATCGCCGGCGCGGCCCTCGCGGGCCCACGGCAGCAGGTCCGTCGCGCCCGCGACAAGCCGCGCGCCGGGGAATCGGTCAAGCGCATCCAACGCGTCATCGAGCGTCGATGCGCTGACATAGTGGTCGTACGTCAGCATCGCGGCTCCTCAGCAACCCGCCGGATGATCGATCTTGACGACGACCTTGATCGCATCGTCGATCCGCTCGCGTGCATAGCGCAGCGCTGTCGGCACGTCGGCAAGCGGGAACGTGTGCGTGTGGATCAGCTTCGCGTCGAAGCGTTTTTGCGTCATCAACGCGGCCGCACGGTGCGTCGCGCTGCGCCCTTCGCCGCGAATGCCGTACAGGTAGATGTTGTTGCGCACGAGCGCGGCAACGTCGATCGGCACCGGTTCGCCCGGGAACGCGGCAAGACAGATGCGTCCGCCACGGCGAAGCATGAGCGCCGCGTCGTTGACGGCGTTCGGCGCGCCCGAGCATTCGAGCACGTAATGGGCGCCGCCGTTGGTGTACTCCTTGACCTTCGCGACCGCATCTTCGTTGCGCACGTTGATGGTGTGATCGGCGCCAAGACGCCGGCCCATCTCGAGACGGTTGTCCCGCGTGCCGGTGAGGATGACTTCGCTTGCGCCCAGTGCCTTGGCGACGCCGACTCCCATCAGCCCGATCGGGCCCGGACCCATGACGACCACCGACTGGCCCGCGATCAGGCCGGCCGTGACGTCCAGGCCGTACATCGCCGTGCCGGCCGTGACGATCAGCGTCGCTTCTTCGTCGCTCATCTCGTCCGGCACATGCACGAGCGTGTTGACGCTGTTGATCGCGTATTGCGCGAAGCCGCCGTCGGTCGTAAATCCGTTCGCGCGGTGGCCCTTGTTGACGTCGCCATAGTTCTTGCCGTAGTTCAGGCACGACGTATACATGCCTTCGCGGCAGCGTTCGCAACGCCCGCAGCCCGCGTGCACCTCGACCGCGACACGGTCGCCGATGCGGTATTCGTCGACTCCGGCGCCAAGCTTGACGACGGTGCCCATGTATTCATGGCCGGGCGTGAAGTTCTTGTTGAACGGCAATCCGCCCTGGATCTGCGCCGGCGGGCCGCGATGAATGATTTCGAGATCGGTTGCGCACACCGCGATGGCGTCGATGCGCACCAGGACTTCGGCCGGGCCCGGCTGCGGCACGGGCTTCTCGGCGAGCGAAATCTGATCGGGGTCACCCAGCACCCATGCCTGCATGGTGGACGGGATCTGATAGGACGCTTGCGTCAAGGTGGGTTCGGTAACGGTGCTCATCCGGTGTCTCCTTCGTGTGTTCGAGTGGATCGGGGCATGCACGCCAAGCGTGCGGCGGCCGCCAGTGAGGCGGCATAAGCTCGCCCGTGGCGCGTTCGACCCACTGTAGTGGGGCGCCGACATCCGGGTCAAGGCTTCGCGAGGCCGATCTTGGATCGCTTCAACAAGTCCATTGAATTGTCCAAGTAGACCTTTAAAGTACGCCGGGCGATGTGTCGTTAAGTGTTGGCAGGAGCCGACTGAACAAACCCTTCGATCGATCCAAGGGACAACCGGAGACGGCTTCCGGAACGCAATCGCGGCTGCCACTCAATATCAAACAGGACGACACATGCTCTCGCATTTATCCATCAAGGCTCGGCTTGGCCTTGCGGTGCTCTTTCTCGCCGGCTTGCTTTTCATCATCGGCGTGCTCGGCCTCACCGGCATGAGCCGCAGCAATGAGGCCAACCGCGAAACCTATTCGGACCAGCTTGCCAGCACGATTCAGGTGTCCGATTCCGAGTCGTACATCGGTCGGCAGCGCGCGGCGCTTTCTCGCGCCGCACTCGACCCGCGTCCCGAAATGGTGAAGGACACGCTCGTGCGCGTGAAGAAATTGCAGGCGCAATCCGCTGACGCATGGAACAAGTACATGGCGCTGCCCAGAAACGCGGAAGAGGATCGCCTCGCGCAGGAGGTCGCCAGCAAGCGGGCAGGCATCGAGGCCGGTTTCAACGCTTTCGCCGATGCGATCGAGTCGGGTGACCCGAAGCGGATCATCGACGGCTCCACCGCGGCTGCGAACCTGAACACCGATTTCCTCCGCAGCAGCGACGCGCTCAAGCAATTTCAGGTCAGCACTGCGGAGGCCAGTTATAACGCCGCCGAAGCGAACTTCGCGTGGTTCAGGGCGATCACGATCGGCGCCGTGCTGCTCGGTCTCGCCGCAGCCGTGGTGACTTACGTGGGGCTGCGCCGCGCGATCGGCCGCCCGCTCGACTCGGCGTTGCGGCACTTCGACCTGATCGCCGCAGGGGACCTGACTCAGCGCGTCAACGTCACGTCGCACGACGAGATGGGGCAGATGCTTGCGGGCCTGTCGAAAATGCAGGACGGTCTGGTCGCCACTGTCACGACAGTGCGAACCGGCAGCGAGGCGATCGCCGCCGCCGCGCAGCAGATCGCCGCCGGCAACCTGGACCTGTCGGGGCGAACCGAGGAACAGGCGGCGTCGCTCGAGCAAACCGCGGCAAGCATGGAAGAGCTGACGGGCACTGTCCGGCAGAACGCAGAGAACGCCCGGCAAGCAAACGATCTCGCCGCCTGCACGACCGAGACGGCGAACCAGGGCAACGACGTGGTGACGCGCGTCGTCTCGACGATGGCCGATATCCACCAGAGCTCCGCGAAGATTGCCGACATCATTACGATCATCGAGGGGATCGCGTTCCAGACCAATATCCTCGCGCTGAACGCGGCAGTGGAGGCGGCGCGCGCGGGCGAGCAAGGGCGCGGCTTTGCGGTCGTCGCCGGCGAGGTCCGCAGCCTTGCGCAACGCGCGTCGAGCGCCGCGAAGGAAATCAAGGAACTGATCGAGACGTCGGTGCAGCGCGTCGGAGTCGGCCGCAGCCTCGTCGACGAAGCCGGCAAACGGATGCACGAGATCGTGACGAGCGCGCGCCGCGTCACCGACATCATGAACGAGATCTCGGCTGCGTCGGGCGAGCAGAGCACGGGCATCGAACAAGTCGCCCAGGCCGTCACGCAGATGGACCAGGTCACCCAGCAAAATGCCGCGCTTGTTGAAGAGGCGGCGGCGGCCGCGCAGTCGCTCGAAGAGCAGGCCGGGCAACTGAAGTCGGCCGTGGCGGTGTTCAGGCTTGCGGGCGACTTGGGCGCTGCTCGCGAGCTGTCCGCGATGAGCAAGATCGCGCCTGTCAGGAAGGTCGCATCCGTGAAGCGCGAGCAGTCGGTGCGGCGCCCTGTAAGCGCCGCGCATGCGGCGGACCGGCAGCTCGCCACTAGTTCCGCGCATACGGAGGCGACCTGGGAGACGTTCTGATCAGCCGCTTCCGGCAGCGCAGATAACCGCGGCAGGTTGTGTCAGGTGGGTCCGGCCGCGGTCGATGGCCTGCGTGGTCGGAGTCGGACGGACTGTTCCCTGAGCGACCAGCCGTTGATTGCAAGGAACGCAAGCAGCGTCGTGCCGAAGATGCACTGCCGACCGGCCTCGCCGATCTGCAGCGCAGTCAGCAGGCTCGTCAACACCGTCAGGAACACGGCGGCGATCGCGACGGCGACATATTCGCCACGCCCGCCGCCGAGCGACACGCCGCCGATCACCGCGACGACGACCTCGTCAGCATATAAGTGTTCACGAAAAATCGATTTGAAATTTCGAGCCAAAATCAGTGAGAAGTTGAGTGATCTCGGCATCAATGGTTTCCTTCGTCCAAGCGACGAAACGCCGCCAGTGATACTTTGCGTGCTTCCAGACGATTTCGATCAGGTTCAGCTTGGGACTGTATGGCGGCAGATAGAAGAGCACCATGCGATGTTCGATGAACCAGCGGTCGATCGTTTCCTGATCGATGTTGTGATGAATCGAGGCGTTGTCGAGCACCACCACCGTCATCAGACCGGGCTGAGCTTCCTGCGCGATTTGATCAAGGAACTGAACGACGGCAGGACGTTTGATGGTGGCCTTGCTGGCTTCATGCTTTAGCAGGTTCGCACCGAAATCAAATGCGCCGAGGACTGAGCGTCTGCAATGCGGCTCAGGAACAACACGGTGTGGCTCGCCGATGGGCGACCAGCCACGTTGCACCGGCGGCGAAGCGGAGAAGCCCGACTGATCAAAGTAGACCAGGCGGCACGCCCCATCGCGGGCCGCCTGTTGTAACTTTGATAGCGTGGCGGCTTTCACGGAAAACTCCTGTTCGTCGCGCTTTTTTTGAGCGAGTACCGGCCGCGTTTGTAGGAAAAGCCAGCGCGTTTGAGCGCGGCCGACAGGGTATCCAGACGGCAGGGAAACGGCATGCCATGAACGTCTTCGACGTGTTGCGCAATCTGTTTGAGCGTCATCGATTCGGCGCGCGCAGCCTCGATGGCGGTGGCGATCATGGCGTCGGACAACGCAAGGGGGCGTCCGCCTTTATGGCCGACCAGCAAGCCGCAC
>Ga0073928_10002316_pt1 | contig 33156 bp, 26 predicted proteins | sample PaiPotPPA55metaG_FD_76969 | JGI IMG/M metagenome (GOLD analysis project Ga0073928, IMG submission 76969) | Iron sulfur acid spring bacterial and archeal communities from Banff, Canada, to study Microbial Dark Matter (Phase II) - Paint Pots PPA... ...
CCTCTCCGGCAACAAGCTTGAGCAACTCGTCATTCGCATTCAACGGCACACCGGGCGCCCGAAAGACACCTGTTGGCGGTTCGTCATTCAGTACGGCATCAAGAACAAGCCGGAATATCGACGCTGGACCGATCCCGAGTTCGAGCTTGTCCGGGAAGAGTTGGTCAAAGGGACCGTCGAGCAGGTCGCAAAGAAGCTCAACCGAAGCCCCAAGGCGATTCGCAACATGCTACGGAGGAACCAGCTAAGCCTGCGGGACATCCGGTGCGATCTCTTTTCCGTTGAGAGTCTGGCTACTGTCCTTCGCATTCGCAAAAGTGAGGTTGTCCATTGGATCGAACAAGGCTGGCTCGAAGCAACCGTCGGTAGTCGTGGAAAGCGTCATTTCTACATCATTACTCCCGAGGCGCTGACGAAGCTCTACAAACAGCATCAACAAGACCTTTTGAAGCGCGGGATTCGCAATCAGGCGCTCTTCGAAGCCTACCTCCAGTATTGTTTCTCTCCCAAGCACACGATCGGAGAACAACTGCTGGATGTTCGTCGCGATAAGCGGGAGCGGACTGCCTTTGCTGCCGCGAACGCGGTAGGCGGAGATCCGGACGAAGAAGAGGAGGACGACGAAGATCATCCGGATGAAGAGGAGCTTGGTCCGAGTCTTATCGATTTGGAAGGTTTGGACGAATCCACCGAAGACTGAAGCGTCCGCCGTCGCGCTGTCGAAGCGCTGAGGTCGGCGCTCGAACCCAGCAAGCTGTTGATCGTCACCTCCGGGGTTAGCGACATCAAGCGCGCCGCATGGCCAGAGGAGGTCAGCACCGGTGCCCGTTCCATCCGCTTAGCTGTGCGCGACCTTTCCAGCTGGCAGATGGGAAGTCTGGAAATTTCGCTCCCGCTCGACGCCGAACCCAACGCCACCATCCTGCCACCGGCAACGACTACCTCGCCCAGTTCTGTCACAGTACTTAACGCGAAGCCAACTGTAGCACCACAATCCCGCGAGCGGTACGAGGGCGGAAAAGTTATGGTGAACGATTCCCACCCATCTGAGTGCTCCGCCGGAATCTCTTTCTCAGACTCGGCATCTCTTCCAAAGGGAAGCAAAGATCAAGTCTGTTCTGATAAGTCGACATCAGTAGTCTCTCCCTGCTGCCGAAGTCCCGGTTTATCGTCAATGCTGAATGTGCCAACAACGAATCTGCGTCCGACTAAAGAGTTACATTCCGAGACTGTTTGACCGACCAGATGATTGTTTTCAGCGGGAAACCGAGCGGCATGAGGGCCGCCGAACCTTCCCAAGCTGGCAACTGGCGAGACGAGGAGTCTTCCAGATGAATATCCTTAGCTAGCTCGGTTATGTAGTCTGGCAGACACTCCTAACGGCTCTGAGGGTTCGATGGAAAATAATATTGATGTCGTCGAAATTCCGATCAAAACTCGTCGTGAGACTCGAAACAACCGTCTGGTGAGCCGCAGCATCAACTTTCCTAGTTATCTGGGCCTGGAACGGAGATGCACCGTCCAACGACGCACTTTGGACAGACAATTCAGTCAATTCCGATTACTATCCCAGCGAGCGCAAAGTACAAGGCTTAAGAATTTCGAAACCAACTCAACCGGGTGCCACTTGAATATCGAAGAGACGCTGCAACTGGCTGCGGAGACGGCCGGGGTCGGCACATGGCATCTGTCCGTTCTGGAAAACGAACTTCACAGTTCTGCCAGATGTAAAGAGATTTTCGGTCTCCATGCCGAAGCTCAATTCCGATACGAAGATTTTCTCTTAGCCGTGCATCCTGACGACCGTTCGCTGGTCGAAGCAACTGTAGCGCACGCCCTTGATCCCGCGGGGACGGGGTTGTTCGAACTCGACTACCGCATCATTCATCCGGATGGAACAGTTCGCTGGCTCGGTGGTAAAGGTAGAGCGCTTTATGAAGAACGCGAGGGAGAGCTTATAGCCACTCGCGTCATTGGCACTGTGCTCGACCGAACCGAACGCAGGAATATCCAGGATGCCCTCATCGAAGCAGAGAAACTGGCAATGACGGGACGCCTAGCGGCATCGATTGCTCATGAGATTCGGAACCCCGTAGACACCGTTATCAATCTTCTCTACTTGCTTCGTGCCGAATCCTCAGAAGTAAAGCGCTTTGAGTACATCCAGCAAGCCGAAGGGGAGTTGAAGCGGGTATCGGAGATTGCTGCCAATACTCTCCTCTTCTATCGAGATCCGGCCGGTACCACATCGTTCGATTTGGGCGAACTCACCGAGACCGTATTGAGCCTTTTCCGAGGACGCATCACCACATTAAATGTGACCGTGGAGGCAAGCCTGCCTCGCGGCGTCCTCGTCGTTGCGCCCCAAGGGGAGTTGCGGCAGGTCATCGCGAATCTGGTTGCCAATGCCTTGGATGCTATGCCAAACGGTGGCCGCCTCATCATTCGCATTCGGCAGTTTGTGAACCATCACACAGGTAAACTTTGCGTGCGTTTGACGGTTGCTGACACGGGCGTTGGAATGAGCTCCGAAGTTCGAGATCGAGTCTTCGAGGCTTTCTACACAACGAAGGGTCCCGCTGGAAATGGTCTTGGGCTTTGGCTCAGCCTTGAGATCATGAAAAAGTGCGGCTCCTCAATTAGCGTCAGAAGCTCCATCGGACGAGGTACTGTTTTTCACCTCTCCCTTGAGGGAGTGGAACCTAACGCTTAATCACAGCATCCCAAACTGGCTCAGCTTTTCGTAGAGCAGGCGACGATGAATTCCGAGCCTGCGAGCGGCATGCGACTTGTTTCCCCGCGATGCCTGAAGAGCCTGCTCGATGAGGTAGCGCTCCCAACTCGTGACAGCATGTGGAATGGAAGTCCCTTTGCTGCCTGGACATCGAAGATGCCCGATGCCGCATACGGCTATCGCGATCTCCGGGAAGCAGCAGATTCAGACTCTTGGAACTCCGGTCCATATTGTGGAGCCATATGTTCCTTCCGGCCCACAATCCGTCACACTTGATGACGCCTCGTCATTCGCTCCGGGAGACAGCATCCGGATCACGCGCTATACAACGCCGCAATGGCTGCACTTCATGGGTATGGATAGGATGGTTCGGGGCGGCAAGCAGGAGTCCTGGGTCGGAAACTTAATCTTCACCGTTCGCATGGTTACCGGCCGGGAGGGCAACGCGCTTACTCTCGATGTTCCGCTCACCGACTCCTATGATCGGACGTTCCTGCCGCCTGAAGAGGCCGAAGTCGCCAAAATCGCCATAAGCGGGAGGATTGAGCAGGACGGCATCGAGTCGCTGCATATTCTCGCGCTGGCACGTCAAGTCGCATTCGACGATCCGCTCTTCCGCGCTATCGACCTGAGGGGCCTTCGTGACGCTTGGCTCCGCGACATCCTGGTCGATGACGCTACCGAAGGAATCGAAGCGGCCTCGGACACCTCGCGGATCACCATTGAGTAGTTTTCCAATATCGATGGGTCGATGTCGACACCTACTGCCGCTTCAGCGTCGCAATCTGTGCATGATGGTTCTCACTCATTCCGAGGGATTTGGAGTGTCACACCATGTCGAATCTCGGAAGGGCCTTGCGCTTGCGCGAGATAATTGGGCATGTCCCTTTTGCCGCTCAATCTCGAAGAACGCTCCTTCGCGACGCTCCCCGGAGAGCGCTCGTGACGCCCGGCGGAGGGGTGCAGTCTGTTGAGACAGTAGTTCTTCTACTCCTAGTCTTTGTCGCTATGTTTGCCGCTCTGGCGCGCAAACTAAAGATTCCGTATCCAAATCCTGTTGGTTACTGACGGCTTGCTGCTCGGGTTTGTGCCAGGAATGCCACGAATTGATCTAGATCCGGGCATTGTGTTCCTGGTTTTTCTTCCGGCATATAGACCGATCAAAGCAATGACAACGCCATTGAAGATTGCGAGATTCCGCACAATTCGTAACACTGCTTTTTGTTGCGAACTCACGACATGCGCGGTGCGGACCAGTTCAGCTGTGCGACCAAACTTTGTACGAACGCCGGTAGCTGTCACCTCTGCGGTAGCTTCGCCTCGCCGCACCAGTGCGCCCGCGTAGGTGTCGGACCCTGCACCAGCCTCAACCGGTAGAGACTCACCGGTAAGCATGGACTGGTCAAGCTGGACGGAACGATCGATCAAATGCACATCCGCCGCGACCACCCCGCCTAGAGACAATTTCACCACATCCCCAAAGACCAACTCCGCTGCTGGAACAGTCTTCCACGCGCCGTCCCGTCTTACGGAAGAGTTCAAAGCGAGGCGCGACTTCAAAGCCGTCAAGGTCGCCTGGGCGCGACCTTCCTGAAAGTAGGCCAGAGCTGCATTGAAGACCAACAGGCCCGCAATTACCGCAGCCTCGACATACTTGTGAACGACTACCTGGAGCACAACTGACGCCTCAAGCATCCAAGGAACCGGTGCCCAGAACTTTGTCAACGCATCCCGAACGGGATGGGCAGATGTATCCGGCATCGAATTTGGACCGTCCCTGGTGAGACGCTCTGATGCCTCCTTGCTGCTGAGTCCATTTGCTGTGGCATCTTGAGCTGGCACTGTATACCTCGTTCCATCTCACTTATGTATGCTCTGAATGCCGTTCCGACCATCCGCGACATCTATTTAATCAGGGTTCGTGAAAGCCATATATTGCAACTTTCCATCACGTTCAATTTGCAACGCAACTGGAGCGTTCTCGGGGAGCTGCGCAAGCATATCTCGCAGTCTCTGGACCGAGTCGATCACTTTGCGGTTCAAGGTGTACAGGACATCCCCAACCTGCAGATCCATTGAAGTGGCTTTGCCTTCTGCGGTTAGCGCAACGATGACCAGACCCTGCTCTCCCCGCGTGGGTGGAATAAGTTTCTCCACCTCCGGCGAAAGCGGGACAGCGATGATTCCGAGGCGAGGAACGATGTTTTCACTCAAACGTGCTGGGTCAAGAATGCTTTCCGGGTCCCTTGGACGTCTTGTGACGGCGACATCGACGGAGTAAACGGTGGCGTCTGACCGCTTCAGTGTGAACTTGACCAAATCACCGATCTGCTTGCTGAACAGGATGACGGCTACCTGCTGTGGCTGCTGAACCTTTTTCCCGTCCATCTCGATGACAATGTCACCGGGCTTGAGTCCCGCACTGTCTGCGGAAGAACCGGGGACAACATCCTCCAGAATGACGCCCGGCGAATCGGACAAGCCAAGGCCGGCAGCCAATTCGGGTGTGATGGAGGCGACACTGATTCCAAGAGCACCACGCCGAACATGGCCAATCGTTCTGAGTTGGTTATAGACAAATGCTAGGGTCTTAGCCGGGATCGAAAAGCCAACTCCCTCGTTCCCTCCAGATTCGGAAGCGATCATTGTGTTCATCCCGATGACCTCCCCGTGAATGTCAATCAAGGGGCCACCGGAATTGCCAGGGTTGATCGACGCATCGGTTTGAAGGTAGATGACTGGACTGCTGACATTGAGTTGGCGCTGGGTGGCGCTGATGACACCAAGCGTGAACGTATTCTCCAAACCAAGGGGGCTGCCAAAAGCCATAGCAAGTTGTCCAACCCGAACGAGATCGGAGTCCGCCAGCTTTAGATCTCGAAGTCCTTTTGCATCGACCTTAACGAGTGCAATGTCGGTGAGAGCATCCAATCCCAGAACTTGAGCCTTGAGACGATGCACGTCTTCAGGATGCGATCCGGATTCGTTTGGATGATCGTAGATTGTGACGAGCACTGAAGTTGAATGCGCCACGACATGAGCATTAGTCAGGATCAGGCCGGACGGATCGACGATGATGCCTGAGCCGACAGAACTTTCCTTCGTGATGAATGACGCATTAGGGGTCGCCGGGTCGCTGACAGCAGTCAGTCCGCTCACCTCGATCTTCACCACAGATGGTGCGATGCGCGCAGCCAGACTCTGAAGCTCCTCATTCAGCCCTGTCAGTTGCCGGAGGGTGTTTGTGGAGGTAGGTGAGGGAGGAGTGTTTTCTTGGGCGCGAACTGCAGGGACAAGCAGCAGGACGAACAGAATCGAGGATCCAGCGGGCCATCTGAACAAGAACTCACCTCTGCAGATCTGGGTCGGTGTTTTCACGCCCCGCACCCGAGTGGCAAAACTCCCACTCCATCACCTTCATCGTTTCCTATGAAGCGGAGAGCAGGCCTGTATCGGTGAGTGGGAATGGGAAATTGAAGCCGCAGCGTAAGTTTCTTTCTTCGGATCGCTTTCCTGAGGCTTCCACCGTTCATTCGATTGAGTCCAATTTGCGAACGCATCCCCATTTAGATGCCACTCGGGAGATAAAGTTTGGCGGGCCCATGCCTCTTAGTTGAGCGCTTCAAGCAGTTTCTTTGGATCGAAACGTGGGTCAACGCTTTCGTCGTACAGATGGTCGTCGCGATCTGGCTGAAACTCAAACCAGCTAAATACTACCCTGCAACTGGGGGCAGCTTATCGGGCCCTTGAAAGGGGAGAGATCCCAATTGGGAAGAGCTTCAACTCTCTAGGCCGGGTTGCCTTCGGGTAGCGATTGCTGATCCTCTCTTTCAGCGTTGTTATCCCGGCGACCGTATACGAGCATGTACACGGCGGGCACCAGGAACACTGTCACTACGACCGAAACTGAAAGTCCGCCTATGATTGCGCGGGCAAGCGGGGCGTATTGTTCGCTTCCGGCTTCGAGTCCGAGTGCCAACGGGATCATGCCCAGGAGGGTTGCGAGAGAAGTCATCAGAATCGGACGTAGACGAATCTTGCACGACTGGACTACCGATTCTCGGTAGCTTGTTCCACGGCTGTGCAAGATGCCAGCAAACTCCACAATCAAGATGCTGTTCGAGACCACGATTCCGACCATCATAATCACGCCCATCAGCGACATGACATTCAATGTGGAGCCGGTGATCACCAACAATACGATAACCCCGGCAAGTCCCGGCGGGACCGCCATCAGGATGATGAATGGATCGATGAACGACGTGAACTGCGCCATAAGGATCAGGTAAACAAGGACTATGGCCAGAAGAATGCCCAGTCCAAACCGAAGAAAGGATGTATCCATGCTCTGCACGGCACCGTGCATCAGAACGCGCATTCCATTCGCCGTAGGGACGCCTTTGATCAGTTGATCCACCTGTTTGCTGACAGAGTTCAAAGCTTCCGTTTTCGGCAGCACATAGACATCGATCACACGCCGCAATTGATAGTGGTCTACCTCCGTCGGCGTGTTGATCGCTTTGGTGAATACTACGGACCGCAACGGAGTGTAGCTCTGGCTATCCTTACCGCGCAGCGGTATGTTCCCCAATTCCTCCATATTCATGTGGCCGATCTGCGGGTTGGAGTACTGCACCGTCAGCATGTAATTATTTCCGGTTGCGGGATCGATCCAATAGCTTGGAGCGATGACCCCGTTGGACGTAAGGGCTGTAATTACGTTGTCCACGACGTTTTTGGGCGTAAGCCCAATCAGACTAGCGCGCTCACGGTCGATGTCCATTTCGAGTCCTGGATACTTCAAATCCTGCGGGATGAAAACGCCAGATACACTGCTCAATCCACGCAGCTTGGTTGCCAGGCTTTGCGCTTGTTGCATCGCTGCGTTCTGATCGTTTGAGGCAATCTGAATGTCGATCGGTGCTGGAAGGCCCTGGTTGACTACCGAGTCGACCAGACCGCCAACCTGGAAGTAGGTGTCCAATTGAGGGAGTTGCGAGGCAATTGCATTTTGGACCTTCGAGATGTAGGCGTAGCTCCCGGTCTTGTGACCTTCCTTAAGGCTTACTTGAATGAATGCGGTATCCATCGCGGAGTTCGGTGTGTAAATCGCCGATAAATCGGGAGTAATGCCGATGTTTGAGACGATCATGCCAAGGTCTGCAGGAGCGACGACTTGCCGTATGACAGCCTCAACCTTGCCGACATCTTCATTACTGATCTCGATGCGCGTGCCGCTGGGCATTTTGACGTTTACGATGAATTGGCCCGGGTCGGTGCGAGGAAAGTATGCGCGCCCCAGAAAAGGAACGAACAAGAGAATTACCAGCGCCGTCCCGCCAAGCATGACAGCAGCAGACAATCCAGGCCGTTTCAGCATGCGGTACGCAAGGCGTTCGTATCGCTCCAACATCCCTGCAAACCCAAGATTGAAATATTCAAGTCCACGCTTGAAGATCGAAGGTTTCTTCGCGACTTGCTTTGGTCTTATTGCGCTGACTTCTGTCGGTGAAACTTCGCTATTCTCTTCGTGCTCCACTCCGGCATCCTGCTTCGACTTGGGATGAATGAACTTTGCGCAGAAGAGTGGAACCAGCGTCATGGAGAAGATGTATGACGCAAAGATCGAGAAGACTACGCCGTATGCCAGATCTGTGAAGATGTATTTGCTTACGCCACTCAGGAGAAACACCGGAAAGAACACAACCGAAGTCGTGACCGTCGCCGCGAATACCGGAAGGGCCACTTCGGTGCCGCCGTCGCCGGCGGCCGTTTCTGGCGAAGCACCCTCCTCCATGAAACGGAAGATGTTTTCGAGCACGATTACAGAGTTATCAATCAAGCGGGACAGAACAAGGGCCAGACCGCCCAGAAGCATCGTATTGATCGATCCGCCCATTCCGCTGACAACCAAAAGACAGGTAAGTACTGCGAGGGGAATGGCGATCAGCGCTGCTATTGTCGCCTTAGGGCTTCCCAGGAAAACCAGAATCATGATGCCAGTGAGAAGAAGACCGATTCCGGCTTCCTTCAGCAAGTTACGGATGGCACCCTTCACGAAGACCGATTGATCGAAAACGACTGCCGTCTTGAGCGTCGAGGGAATCTCGACCAGTTTCGATACCGCGTCTCGCATTCCGTCTACGATGGTGATCGTATTGCTTTTGCCTGCCTGCTTGAGCACCGGGATATATACGGAACGCTGTCCGTCGATACGAACGATGTTTGTCTGGATCGCTCCAGAGTCCTCGGCGTGTCCGATATCGCCCACCAGGACCGAAGCGTTGCCACTGGAGCGTAGGGGGATGGAATTGATATCGCCGGGCGTTGATATCTGACTGTTCGCATAGATGTTCAAGTCTTTGGTGCCAATGCGAACATCGCCAGCGGGAAGGATCAGGTTCGAGTCGTTCACGCTACCAACAACATCCATCACGCTCATGTTGTGTGCTTCGAGCTTAAGCGGGTCCACGAAGACTTGAATCTGTCGATACCTTCCACCGAACGGCTGCGGCACGGACGCACCTGGCACATTGGCGATCTGGTTTCTTACGGCGAACTGTGCCAGATCCTTGAGTTGAGTTTCGTTCAAGCCTTGTCCCTTGAGCGTCACGAGGCAGATCGGCTGGCTTGATGCCGTCATGCCGAGCACGACCGGAGGTAATGTCCCCGGCGGAAGGCGACGCAAGTCAGCCATTGCCAGATTGGAGATATTGCTCAATGCCGCGTTGCCGTCAGTCCCGGGCCGAAAGTATATCTTGACAAGGCTCACTCCAGTCAGGGAGCGCGACTCAATGTGGTCGATGTTGGCCCCGAGCGTGAAGAAGCGCTCGAAGGTATCAGTGATGTCTGCTTCGATCTGCTCTGGCGGCATTCCTGAATAAAAGGTCGCCACAACGACGACAGGTATATCGATGTCAGGAAACAGGTCCACGGGCATCGTCGTCACGTTGGCGATGCCCACGACCAGAATCATCAGGCACACCATCAGAATCGTGTACGGATAGCGCAATGCGAACTTTGGCATTACTTGCTACCTCCCGTATTCTCCTGCGTGTCCGTTACACCGCCCTCTTCGTGCATGATGTCGTTCGCGGGTTCCTGCTGGACTTGCGGACTGACTTGTTCCGAGGCGTGAAAGCGGGTTGCATCTCCGAGCACCAGACGATCGCCGACCTGTAGTCCGCTTGTGACTTCAACCAAGGTAGAGCCACGAAGCCCGAGTTGGATCGGTCGCTGTTCTATCTGGTTATTCGCGTTCAGTACGAAGACAGTTCCCGAGCTTCCCGTTCCCTGTACGGCGACTACGGGGACGGTCAAGACATTTTCCCGGTGCGCCAATTGCAGATAGGTATTCGCATACATTCCGGGAGTGATGGCCAGAGTTGGGTTGGGAACGTCGACTTCCGTCTCCATGGTCCGTGTATTGAGGTCGAGGTTTCGGGTGAAACGAATTACCTTTCCGCTGAAGTTCTGGTCAAGGGCATCGACACGAATCTGCATCACGTCGCCTTCGTGGACGTACCTCACCGCGTCTTCCGGTACCGGAACGCGGAGTCGCAGCACATTGCTCTGAGCCAGCTTGATGAGGGGCATGCTTTGCGTTTCGGAGTTTGTGCCCTCCTGGATCAGCACTCCCGTATCGGCATAGCGCCACGCCACGACTCCGTCCAGCGGCGCGATCACTTTGGTATAGGACTGGAGAACTCCTACGCGCTGCTGGTCCGCCGTCGCCGCGTTTGCTCCCTGCTTTGCGGCCGAAAGTTCCGCATTTGCGGCGTCCATTTGCTCTTGTGAGGCCTCCGCCTGCGACCGCGCATTGTCGATTTCTTGGGCAGCAATGAGGCCTGGTCTTTGCTTCGATGCTTCGTCCAGGCGGTCGTAGTTGGCCTGAAGCGCCGCATGGAGCGCTTTCGCACGGCTTAGTTGATGTTGTGCCGCAGAGATGGCGTCTCCTGAACGCAGCGATTCCGATTGTGTGCTGCGATACTGGGCGTTCAACTCCGGTACTTCCAACGTCGCCAGAGTCTCCCCCGCATGCACACGGTCGCCAATATCGACATAGATGTGCCGCACATAGCCTGAGACCTTCGCATGCACGTCCACCACCTGGTAGGGCTGAAACTGTCCAGCCAGGCTTAGCAAATGCGATATATTTCCACGCTGCACAACTGCGACAGCTACGGAAGGGGGTGGTGGAGGCTGCTTCTTGGCGTCTTCTCCTTTGCATCCGGAGAGATAGAGGGCAAGTCCCCATATGGGAAGTAGGTATCGCGTTTGCATGCTGGTGGTCACTCCACTCGCAGGGCTTACAAGCGCCTGCGGCGCCCCTTCTCTCCTCGGGAGAATGAAGGAAGTTGGTAACTCAGATGGGCTGTGCCGAGGCCCAGAACACGATACAGAGATTTGACGCTAGGATTCTGGGACGAGTTGTGCTCCTATTTTTCCCTTATGCCCTATGAGCTATCGTTTTGCCCTCCCCTGACCGACAGTACTGGGCAGACCGCTCTGGTGAGCAATTGATACGCAAAGCTGGTGTGAAGGTGTCGGCCAAGTTGTGACTCGGCGTGGACTCCAAGAACAATGAGGCCGGCGGTCTCATTTTCCGCGCGCCTTAGTATCTGTTCGGGTTCCAGTCCGTTTCCCTCATGGAAGGCTGGCGTACACCAGAGGTCAGCCGCTTCTGGCATCGCTCGCCGTAGAGCTTCGCAGTAAGGGTCACCCCTCAATAGAGCGATCTCTTGATCTTTATCGAAGGGAGTCGGGGTCAAGTGGCAAACCTCCACCGGAACGCCAAAGGCCTTTCCGAGCTGTAAAGCGTATGGACCGGCTGCTGCCGACTCCGGAGTGAAGTCGGAGCAATAGAGGATTTCCTTCAATTTGAGACTCAAATCGACACCTCCAAGCACATGCGCGCCAACGGAAAGTGTGGGGCAAGATACTGTCAAGAGGATCTTTTCCGTATTTGAGCCGATGAGAAGATGTCCTACCCCTCGGTGAACGCCGTGGATGCCGAGAACAAGTAGATCTGGTGCGAGAAGTTTGACTGCATCGAGTATGACTTGGCACGGGGTGCCGTCCTCTACAAGCGTTTCAACCTCAAGGCCAGTACGGCGAAGCCCAGACGCGAAGGCCTCTAGACGTTCTTCCGCTGCCGCTCGCGAAATACTTGGGCGACCGGTGAGGAGTTCCGCCTCCTCTGCTGGCGATGATAATTCCACGGCATGGAGCAAGATCACAGTGGCTTTGAAGTGGTGTGCAAACACCACCGCATAGTCCAGCGCGAGCCGGGAGCTTTCGAGGAAGTCTGTGGCAAAGAGTAGTCTCTTGATCTTTAGTTCATTCATAATGACACCCGCGCGAGACTGTAGAACAGAATGACCAACACAAAGCTGCTTATTGCAACGTAAAGAATGTCTCGCTGGCGGGCGAACCCAATGACGCAGAAGACGACGCGCGCAATCGGTGTTGCAATCAGTAGCAGGAGCCCGAGTTGAATCACTCCATCCGCATTCAGATGAAAAGCACTATGCATGACACCTGCGATCGAACGGAGCGAAACGGCTGTAGCGTGAAAATGGGAATAGTCGGGAGTCGCGAGCGACCTGTTCCGCAGTTCGAGACTCGCACCGATCAGCACCACAATCGCGGACACGATGATTCCAAAGAGCAGCATCTTCGCGATGGAGATGTCCAGTTCCTGATCGGTTGGCGTTTTCATTTATATCCTTCCTGCGCATCCGCTATAGATCATCTCGACCCCGAGAGCGACGATGACGAGTGTGAAGAGAATCTTGAGGGTCCTCACACGAGCCTTTACCAGGATGCGTGAGCCAACGATGGAGCCTCCTAAAACGCCGAGCATCACCGGCATAGCGAGTTCCGGCTCGATATATCCCCGCGATAGGTAGACTCCGGCACTTGCAGCGGCAGTTACACCGATCATGAAGTTGCTTGTCGTTGTCGAAACTTTGAAGGGCAGTCTCATGGCATGATCCATGGCCAAGACTTTCACCGCCCCTGAGCCGATGCCAAGGAGACCCGAGAGTGTTCCGGCGCCCAGCATGATGCCGAACCCGAGAGGAACGCGCTGTGCGCTGTACGATTCCTGGCCCGTTTCAGCTAAATAGCTTCCATTCAAGTGCAGTTTGGTCGCGAGAGGATCTGCAGCAGAAGGAGCTGCATCTTGAGGGATTTTACGGAGGGATGAATAGGCGGAGTAGAGTAAAACAACTCCGAAGATAATGGCGATGTAGCGAGTGGAGACCTTGGTCGTTAAGTACGCGCCGAAAAGTGCGCCGAGCGTCGTAGCGATCTCCAGAAACATGCCTATGCGAATGTTCGAAAGTCCTTCACGAACGTACGCTACGGCAGCACCAGAGGAAGTCGCGATTACGGATACAAGGGACGCCCCAATGGCATAGCGAATGTCTACTTTGAAAAGCAGGGCGAGAACCGGAACAATGACAACCCCTCCCCCCAACCCTGTTAACGCGCCAAGCAGCCCCGCAAACAGCGAGGTTGCGAAAACCAAGGCGGTAAATTCGACAACACCCATCGGGCCTCTCCGGTCTATAAATTACTTGCAAATCTGAATCGAACGATCGTTGTGTAGCATTGCTTCATAGCGGATACTATGCGGCCTCAACGGTTTGAGGTCGAGTTACCAGAGGCTGGATGTCGAATGGAAAGCACGGGACAAGATGCTTTCGCAAGAAGTTGATAAGCAAAGCTGGTATGAAAGTGCCGTCCGAGTTGAGATTCAGTGTGGACGCCGAGAACAATCAGGCCGGCGCTTTGGCTTTGAGCTCGGTCGATGATTTCGCCGAACTCCATGCCGCGGTCAAGCTGAAACGAAGGCTTGGTCCAATCGGTCTCCGAGTCGGGAAATACCTGCCGAATCGCTTCGCAATATTCCTCAGCCAAATCCTGACGGAGTAGGGGACTGTTCTCGGCGGCTACCGGCATTAGCTGACAGACATCGACGGGCGCGTGAAATTCGTTCCCGAGGAAGACGGCAAAGGGTGCCGCCGCCGTGGCCTCCGGAGTGAAGTCCGAGAAGTACAGGATCTCCTTGAAGTGCAGCTCTGGATCGACACCGGTCAGTACATGGGCGCCGACAGTCATCGTCGGGCAGGTTGCGGAGAGAAGAATCTTCTCTGTATTCGATCCAATCAAGAGATGCGCAATTCCTCGATGGACTCCATGAATGCCGAGGACAAGGATGTCCGCGTGATGGGAGTCAACCGCTCTGAGAATCCCCTCACACGGAATTCCATCCTCTACATACGCTTCAACCTGTAGGCCACTACAGCGCACCCCGATTGCAAGTGTGGTCAGCCTCTCCTGGGCCACCTTTCGCATCAGGCTTCCCTCTGGTATCTCCACCTCGACCTCTCTCGCGGCTTGCGAGAGCTCCAGGACATGGAGCATGACAAGAGTTGCCTTGAAATGGTGTGCAAAGGCTACGGCGTAATCCAATGCGAGACGAGAACTCCCGAGGAAGTCGGTTGCGTACAATATCCGTTTCACTGTCGGCTTTGCGTGCATGATGAATTGCCTTTCTCTTGGTCCTACGGCTGTGATCCACTCTGGAAACGCAGTGCGGCAAGATCTTCTTCGTAGTCAAATCGGGCATTGGCTTCGTCGATCTGCGCCTGTGTTTGCTGTAATTGGGCCTGACTTAGTTCAACGATGGAACTTAGACCCAAGCGATACCTCGTATCCGCCAGATCGAGAGCAGTGTTGGCTTCTTTTAGTAACTCAGCTGTAACGCTCATCCTTTGTCGGGCCGTATTTGCTCTTAGCCATGCCGTGCGAACGTCACGAACGATATGATCGATCAGCCCGCGGCTCTGTTCGTTGGAGGCTTTAGCGTGCAGGTCGGCTTCCGCGGCTTCAGCGTGAAATTTGAAGCCATTGAATATCGGTATCCCGATATTCACACCCGCCGCCCCATACCAGTTCGTTGTGAAGTATTGGTTTGATCCCACCGGCGTGACGCCTACTTCGCCCAGTGCGGATACGGTTGGACGAAGCTGGTCGCGTTGCGCTCGGGCAAAGCGCACATCCGATTCATGCGTCAGCTTGAGCGCAAGAAGATCGGGCCGCTGTTGCAGCGCGAGAGCAATGATACCCTCGGCCGAATCTGCAATCGGCTGAGGGGGTGTTGGGTCATCTATGAGCTGATATTGATCGTCGTTGGTTGTTCCGAGTACCTCATTGAGATTCGCCATCGCGGCGTCGTATTGATTTTGTGAATCGAGATCCAAAAGCTTCGCTTGCGACAGATTCACCTGCGCAAAACTCTGATCGAGCGTGGATTTGAGCTTGCTCGCCGTGAGCGCGTCGACTTGGTCGCCTACGTCCTGGCGGGCCTTCACGGTGCTCTTGGCTACCTGCAACGTGGCTTGTGCTTCGAGGGCACTGTAAAAAGCAATGTCGGCTGCGAGGACGATATCTTCGCGCGTGGCCTCGGATTGTTGATCGGAAGCTTTAGCCTGGAGCGAGGATGAAGCCACCAGATTGCGTGTGCGCCCGAAGTCAGTAATCAACTGGTCGAGTTCCACCCCGGCGCCGACATGGTACAGAAGTCGGGAAGCGGACAACGAGCCGGTGGAGATGCGGCTCGCTTCTTCGGCGTCCACTCCTGTCAGCTCGCCATTGAGCGTGGGAAACTCCCTGGATCGTGTTACCCGCACGGCTTGTTTCTGCGCAAGTGCGAGCAGCGCGGCCACACTGATTCGTGGGTTGTTTGTCAAAGCAAGCTGTTCCGCTTGTTGGCGGGTAAGAGTGGGCCCTGCCGCAGCCGCCGGTGGACTGGCGGCAGGAGGATTGGCGGCAGGGAACTTGGGGGCAGTTTGTTGGAAAAGTGCCTCGAGATGCGGTGCGTCGGGAAGATTTGGGGCGCTCTCCTGTGCCCTGACTGCGAGAGGACTGAAAAGAAGCCATAGCGTCAATAACTTGATGCGGTTATGCATGGATCACCTCGCCCGGTCCGGGCTCGACTCTGTCATCATGAGATGCTTTGCGATGAATCAGCAGGTAAGCTGTCGGCACTAGGAACACAGTCACGATGCCGGAGACAGTCAAACCGCCGAGGATGGCACGTGCTAACGGTGCATACTGCTCGCTACCAGGCTCAAGTGCAAGAGCCATTGGAATGAGTCCCAAAATGGTAGCCAGCGTAGTCATTAAGATAGGGCGCAGGCGCACCTTACAGGCTTCTGCAAGAGCTTGCTTGATCGGATGCCCGTGTGATCGCAGAGTGCCTACGAATTCTACGATGAGAATGCTGTCGGAGACGGCGATTCCGGTCATCATAATGACTCCCATGAGTGACATGACGTTGAGCGTAGTGCCTGTGATCAGCAAGAACAGAACTACGCCGGAAAGCCCAGGGGGGATAGCTAGCAGGATAATGAAAGGATCGGAGAACGAAGCGAACTGTGCCATCAGAATGAGGTAAACCAGAACGATGGCGAGAATAAGACCTATGCCAAAGCTCGTAAATGAACTGTGCATATCTGCAATTGCTCCACCCACACCAACAGTGATTTGAGAAGAGTGATGCATTCCGGCCAGAACACGATTTACCTCCTCGCTCACGTGTCCGAGGTCTTCCTTCTTCGGCATCACGTAGATATCGAAACTCCGGCGCAGCTGATAGTGATCGACCTCAGTAGGGGTATTGATCTGTTTGATGGAGGCGAGTGATTCGAGTGGCGTCGTGTTCGCAGCGCCTGGAGCCCGCAATGGGATTTGCTTGAAATCCGTCAACGTCTTGATTTGGTTGTCGGGATATTGCACGCTAAGAAAATAATTGTTGCCTGTCTTGGGATCGACCCAAAAGCTGGGAGCAATCATAGTGTCCGAGGTGAGCGCGGTAATAACGTCGTTAATGGCGGACTGAGGCGAAATGCCCAGCAGCGCCGCGTGTTCGCGGTTGATGTTCAACTCAAGACCGGGATAGTTGAGGTCCTGTGGTATTAGAACGTCATTGACCGAACTCAAAGTCCTTACCTTGGCCGCGACAGTTTGGGCGAAGGCGAACGTCTCATCGAGATCGCTGCCACCGATACGGATGTCGATCGGGGCTGGTTGACCTTGATTGACTACAGAATCGACAAGCCCGCCTGTCTGAAAGTAGGTATTCACTTCTGGGAAGTCGCTCGCGAACTTCTCGCGCAGGCGCTGCATGTAAACGAAGCTGCTGGTCTTGTGTTCCTCCTTGAGGCTGACTTGGATAAAGGCTGTGTGCATGCCGGAGTTGCTGGTATAAATGGCGGAAAGATCGGGTGTGATACCGATATTAGACACGATCATATTCATGTCATGCGGTGAAACGACGTTGCGTATGTCCTGCTCCATCTTGGCGATATATTCATCGGTGACCTCCAAGCGAGTGCCAGGCGGAACCTTCACATTTACGACGAATTGCCCTGGATCCGTGCGAGGGAAAAAGGCTACTCCCAGCAATGGGAACAGGGCGAAGCTGAGAGTGACGAACGCAGCAAAGCAACAGACAACCAGCACGGGCCGGTCCAGGCATACGGCGATAGCTTTTTCATAAGCAACTTGCAATCGTTCGAATTGGCGATTGAAACCGACGACGACGCGTTTGAATAGATTGGGAGGAGGCACTAGTTGTTCCGCAATGACCTCATCCACCGCTCTTTCGGCGCCAGCGTCAGTGTTATGGCTGCCATGACCGTGACCCGGTTCCAAGCGGATGAACTTTGCGCAGAACAGCGGCACAACCGTCATGGCGACCACGTACGAAGCAAAGAGCGCCAGCACCACAGCGAGCGCGAGAGCTGTAAAGAGATATTTGCTCACACCGGCTAGCATGATGACAGGGAAGAAGACAATGCTAGTGCTGCAAGTGGCGGCTAGCACCGCTAACTGAACTTCTTTGCCTCCGTTAACAGCTGCTTCGACGGGTGATTCGCCCAATTCCATGTGTCGGAAGATGTTCTCCAGAACGACAACAGAGTTGTCTATAAGGCGCGAAAGTGCCAGCGCGATACCACCTAGCACCATCGTATTGATGGTGCTCGCGCCCAGGTTCAACGCGATAAATGCCGCAAGGCAAGAGATGGGTATGGAAAGCAAGACCGATATCGTTGCGCGTACATTGCCAAGGAAGAGAAGGATCATCAATGCGGTAAGGCAGAGACCGATCGTTCCCTCGTTGATTACATTTTTTACCGCAATCTTTACGAATACGGATTGATCGAACACCACATCGGTCTTTAGTACTTTCGGGACGTCAAGCAGATGCTTCACTGCATCTCGAATTCCGTTTACGATCGAAATCGTATTGGACCCACCACCCTGCTTGAGAACGGGAATGTACACGGAATGTTGCCCGTCTACCCGGACGATGTTGTATTGAAGTTGGCCCGAGTCTACGGCCTTCCCAACATCGCCTACGAAGACGTTCTCCCCAATATGGTCCTGTTTGTCCGTCTTAATCGGCATAGCGTTGATTTGATCAACGACTGGGATCTGGCTGTTCGCATAAATGTTGTAGTCCTTTGGTCCAATGCGTACATCCCCTGCTGGCAGAATGAGATTGGATTGATTCACAGAGCGCACAACGTCCATTACCGAGAGTTGGTGTGCCTCCAGTTTGATCGGATCAACATATACCTGAATCTGCCGGTACTTGCCTCCATAAGGCTGGGGGACTGAAGCGCCGGGAACGTTGGCGATCTGGTTGCGTACGGAAAACTGCGCGAGATCCTTGAGTTGGGTCTGGTTCAGACCTTGGCCTTCGAGAGTGACGAGACAAACGGGAAGATTCGAGGCGTCGAACTTCAGCACGACAGGAGGCAAAGTCCCAGGTGGAAGTCGTCTCAGATTTGCCATCGCAAGATTGGAGATATTACTAACCGCGGCGTTTGCGTCGGTGCCCGGCTGAAAATAAATCTTGATGAGGCTGACACCAGGAAGCGACCGCGACTCAATGTGATTGATTCCGCTTCCTAAGGTAAAGAACCTCTCATAGCTATCGGTAATGTCTGCCTCGATCTGTTGGGGAGGCATGCCCGAGTAAAACGTCGCAACTACGACGACGGGGATATTGATTTCTGGAAAGAGATCTACGGGCATTCGTGAGACGGTGGATGTTCCGACGACGATCACCATCAGACAGAACATCAGAATGAAGAAAGGGTATTTGATTGCGAAAGAAGACATTACTCGCTCACCTCCTGTGCAGCGGTTGGGATGAATGCTGCGTGTGGCGAGACAACATCTCCAGGCTGATAGCTGGTTTGACCGGAAGCAATTACGTTTTCACCAGCTTTCAGCCCCGTGGTGATTTCTGCTCGATTCGATGTCTGGATGCCCAAAGTGACGTTGCGTCTCTCAACGTGGTTGCTTGAATCCACCACAAGCACGTAGGCTTGGTCCCCGTCTTGCACGACCGCTTGTGTCGGCAAAATCAAAGTGTCATTCTTCTGCTGTAGTTGGATAGTCGTCTCTGCGTACATTCCCGGATTCAGAGTCAAATCTGGATTGGGAACATCAACTTCGGTCAGCATGGTGCGGGTATTTGTATCGAGCGCGCGAGTGAAGCGAATAATCTTTCCCGTAAAGATGCGACCGGTGGCATTCACTTTAACCTGAACTTCGCCGCCGATCTGGATGTAAGGCACGTCACTCTCGGGCACGGGCATGCGAAGGCGAAGTAGATCGCTTTGAGCCACTTGCACCACTGGGAGAGTTTGTGTGTTGGAGTCTTGCCCCGCTTGGATGAGCGAGCCCGTATCGGCGTAGCGCATCGTCACTACACCTGTAAAAGGTGCAACGATTTCCTCATAATTGGTGAGCGTCTGGAACCGATGGCTTGTGGCCTTAGATACCCCGAGTTGCTGCTGCATGGCGTCGAGCGATGCCTTTGCGACACCAATCTGCGCTGCGGCCTGTTGGTCTTTAGCTCGAGCGTCGTCAAGTTCCTGTTCGGCAATGAGTCCCGGCTTTTGCTTGGAAGCTTCCGCTAGTCGGGTGTACTCAGCATGAAGCGCGGAGTACGTTGATTGTGTGCTGACTACCTCGTTTTGTGCACGAGCGATCTCCGACTGACTATGCCTAACGTCAGCCTCCGCGCCTTGAAATTGGTCCTGCAGTTCAGGCACTTCGAGCTTTGCGAGAACTTGGCCCTGATGGACCTTGTCTCCGATATCGACGCCTATCCAGCGAATGTAGCCGGAGACCTTGGCGTGAAGATCGACCTGTTGATAAGGCTGAAATTGACCGGCGATTACAAGAGAACTTGCGAGATTGCCGCGGACTACCGCGACGACCGCAGCGGTCCGTGGCTGCTCGGCTGGAGCCTTAGCTTTACGGAAGAATACGAGCAGCGCAATGGCTGCGACTATAAGGAGGGAAACCACGGCGATCCCAAGGATTCGCTTATGACGCATTGAACCACCTATCGAACGTGTTGGAGCATGAGTCGATCCAGGAAGGAACTGCGCAAGCGGGCGGCCCGTGCAGTTTTCAAGGACAGTCGGTGTTGTTAGACAGCAATGGGTGGTGCTCTAGGATTCGATTGGATCGAGTGCAGATAACATGTCGCAGCGTGATAAAGCTGCTGCCGGCTCCCTAGAGATGGGTCCGGAATCGGTAAACGGACCGCTTCCATTGCACCTATGGATGTTTCATGGGTTGCATTGCGAGTGGCAAAAGAAAGGGGACGGTTTGCAGCTAAAAGCTTTTCGATCTGCGTGATGGAGATCGGACGCTTACTTTCTGAGAGAAGTTTGGCTGCCGGAATGCTGCGTTGTGTGGTCTCAGAGCAATAGAGGGAGAGCTTATACTGAACGCCCCAAAGAAACACCGCAAAGCCCACAATGAAAGCGATCAGCGATCTCGGAAAACTACGTTGGGAGGGCGCGTCGAATATGAGCAACGTATTGCGTCGCGATGGCCCTATCAGGCGATCGGTGATTCTTCGGCCTCCCAGCCTGAAGTTCTTAATAGTCATGGCGCACCGTTCGGTCGAACCCTAAAGCTGTGAGAAGGCGCTCACTTGTCTCGACGAATGCGGACGGGTTAAATCTAGCGTCAACAATTTCGTCATACAACGGGTCGTCGAAATCGGTACACAGGATGCCAAGCAAGAGTATCTTGGCTGACGGCCAGTGCCTGCGAACATATTCGGCGATCTTAGCTGCCTCGTCCTGACTGGGCATGAGATTGATGGCGACTAAGCTAAAGGAACTGCACTCGGATAGACCACTCAAGTCGGTATACCCAGTTATCTGTTGCACGGGCATACAAAATCCCGAAAGCAACGCGGCTCTGGACGATCGTAGCGACGAGTCTGCGTCTACTAGAAGGATTGGACCCACTTCGTGGGTTCTTGTCCTTCGTGGCAAACTGAATTGGGACAGGTATGACTTCAGCATCGGGCACCCGCCTTCATGGCACCGATTGGAATGATTCTGCTCGAACGTTCGTGCGAGGGACTTCCAATACTCTCTGGTCTTGAATTAAATCGGCTAGCTCGCACTAGTTCGAGTAGATGTCCGACTGGTCCTCTTGGCTCCGGTCCGTGGAGCAGCGCAATGCTGAGGTCTCGTCGGATCGGACCGTTGTCGAGTGGAATCACCCGCACGCAGCCTATTTTGAGTGCTTTCTCAAGAGCCAGGCGAGGAACAAATCCAACACCCAAACCTGCTTCGACTGCGGCAATGATTCCTTCCGTGGAGTTTATGTCGATCGATGTGCGAAGCTGTTGTCGTAACACTCCATTTCGTTCGAGGTACTCTTCGACAAAACGACGCATCCCTGAGCCCACTTCTCGCAACAAGATAGGCTCCTGGACCAGTTCCGCAGCTTTGAGCACGGATTTCTTTGCCCAGTGATGGTCGGGCCGCACGACCATCACCAACTCGTCTTCGCCAAACGCTTCGATTTTTAGGTCTGGACGAAAGGCGGGCGCTTCGATCAAGCCGACCTGGATTTGCCGGAGGCTGAGGGCAAGCAGGATGTCATTCGTGCTGCCGCCCGTGACGTGCAGTCGTAGCTTCGGCCACTCCGATTGCAAGCTGGAGAGGAGTTGAGGAAGAAAATAGACTGCGATGGTGTGAGAAGCGCCGATGCACAACTCGATTCCACCCTGCCCACCGAATGGGGCCAGCGCGGCCACCGCCTCGTTGGTCATGCCTTCGATTTGCCGAACGTATTGCAGCAGCGTCGTTCCAGCGGGAGTCAAGCTAACGTCGCGCCCTATACGATCCAGTAGAGCGATACCAAGACTTGCTTCCAATGACTTGATCTGCGCTGTCACGGCGGGTTGGGTTAGATGAAGTTCGTCAGCCGCCCTGCGATAATTCTTGGTATCGGCAACCACGCGAAACACTTTCAGCTTAAAGTTTTCGATCACGTCGGTGCTCCAATGTGAGCAGTCCTTGAAGGGAGATTTGACATCTCCGCCTCCACGAACGTCTTCGCGTGGAGGGGCTATTCTTCCGAGCGGTGCGCCATATCCGAGGACGTAAATTCCGGTCGGGTGTTTCAGCAGCCGCTATGGGGGGAGACTAGACCTGGATGGGGGGAGGACGGAAAGAGAAACGGTTCAGATATGGGAGATAACGGAGATGCCACGATCTGATAGGGTCAAGCTCCCATGGGCAGAGCGCCAGCATCTTCGGGAGAAAAGCCGCGAACGGAAGCATAAGCCACCAGAGAAGAATTCCCTGGGCTACGGGAGAAAACACCACTGAATCATCAATTAGTGGGCTTTTCTCTCTAACGATCCGCTCATTCTTCGAAAGGAGCTTCGCTGGGGGCAGCAAATGCGAGCTGGATTGAGGTGGATCGTAAAGAGAGAGTTTGTACCCAAGGCCCCAGCTGAATACTGATAGCGCCAACGTAACGAAGGCGATCGAGAACCAGAGTCGTGCATGCCGTGTTGAGTTTACAAAGCTCACTCTGATCAAATCCTGTGGGAGAATCTCGGATAACGAAGGGTTATTGGATTAATGCTCCAACTATACTTTATCCTTCCTTCGGTTAGATAGCATATGCGGGCAGAAGGATAGCCAAAAGAGTTTTGATGACCCATTATATTTTCTGTCTTATGTTCCAGCCTCTGGACACCTGTTTTCGAGAGGTTGATACACCACCCCTCAAACAATAGCATTACGACACGAACCGCAACCTAGCGTGCCATTCGACGCTTCATTCCTCGACGCTTCATTCCTCGACGCGGGTTTGTGTCGTCGTCCCGAGGCCTCCTCATACTGAATGGGAGATTGTGAGCTTCTGAAAGCCTGCCCTCCGAACTCTTAGAACCCAAAATGCCGCCTCTGAAGATAATTGGCAGCCCTTCAGCTATACCTGGCCGCCTCCGGGAGTTCTTTCATAAGGTCACCCAGATTGAGCGTGTCATCCAATCTCTCGCCTGAATCTGGAGAGCCCGGACTTTATCGCACATAAAAATTATTGAGGATCAGCTTCGCATCTGACACCCATCTATGCGTCCGGAAGGTGAGAGGATGAGGTTTTGCGAAAGGTCACGTGAGGAGGTCGGTTGAAGGATGCGCCCGAATGATCGGCCTTATAACGTACACGGTAGTGCCAAGCCTGTTCCGAAATGGCTTAAGACGACAAAAAAGAAGATGAAACAGCCTGACGTCGATTGGGACAACGATCCGACGCCGAGGGCGCTCGTCGTCGCATGCCTTGGAGGAGCCTGTGGGCTGTGCACTGCAGCCCTGCTGCATGACGCCCTCACATACTCGGGGGCTGTCACAATTTCATGGTTGCCCCTATGGAGAGCCCACATGGCAATCGCATGCGTGGGAATCATTTCATCCATCTTGAGCTTATATTTTCTCGAGGTTTTGGCGCGACGCTCAAAGCACAAAGCCTGGAAGTCGAGTTCATCATGGCTGCTGTTGGTAGCTCTGACCGGTTCCGCGACTGTGATCCATATTCCGACATATGTTGTGATTCTTGTCGGGGCCCTATGCACTGGATGGGCATATCACCGAATGCGCAGGATTCCCTGATTTCGTCGGACCGTACGAGATCGTTGAAGGCCGCGCTTATATCTCACGGCTATCGCGGGTAGATTTCTTGATGCTTGCTATCGCCGGTTCCACCCACAAATGCTTATTGTCTTATGACCAATAAGGTCGGCTGATATTTGACGAGCATAGACATCCTTTGCCCTCATCGATTCATTTTCCAGATAGAAGAGGCTACTTCAGGTACGTTTATAACGTCTACTTGCAATAGTTTCGGGTCGTTGGGGTGAAAGATGAGCAATCAATCATTATTGAAAAGTATGTGCATCATCCTTAATTTGTGGCTGCCATTAACACTCGCTGCTCAAACCGTTGCACCGACTGAGACTGAGGCTAAGGTGTCGATTCCGGTACTCGTTGAGTCGACCTCGGGCGAAACAGCCTTGGGTCTATCAGCAGCAGACTTTTCAGTTAGAGATAACGGTATTGAGCAGCGAATTAGCCTGGAAAAACATGCTGGCGCGAAACCCATCGCGCTCGTAGTTGTCATTCAAACGGGGCATGATGCAACGAGAGCGTTAGAGCAGGTTGCGCGGCTTCCCGACCTGCTTGGAGACCTGCTTCACAACCCTCAGGATCAGATCGCAATTATTACCTTCGATGGTGGTCCGCAGGTTATTCAAGGGTTCACCTCGGATCGAGAGAGTGTGGTGACCGCCCTCAACTCGATTTCCAAGGGAAATTCGCACGCAGCATTGTTTGATGCCATTCATATGGCAATCAGCTATTTCCAGAGAGCACCAGTTGATGATCAGAGAATGATTTTCCTAATTTCGGGCGAACATGATCACGGCAGTGTTGGTTCCGATATGAGCGGTGTGATCCGTGATGCTTCCTCCAGCGACGCCTCGGTGTACAGCTTCTCATTCAGACCAGGTGGTGGGCAGCTGTTCGGTAAGCTCCGATCTCTTAATCCGCTTGATATGACCACAAGTGCCATGCGGAAAAACGCGAGCGCGGCTCTAGCAGAACTAACAGGCGGCGAATTTTTCCGGTTTAGCGGTGAAAGAGACTTTGAAGATCGCGTAGAGAAGGTCGCGAATCACATCCAGAACCGGTACACCTTGAGCTACGAACCGACCAGTCCTCAACCGGGATTTCACACTATTCAAGTTGCATTGCGGGATCCCGCAATGAGTGTTATCTCTGCGCGAGATGGTTATTGGAAATCGGACGAGAGGACACCTTGAACGGGATGGGGTACTCACAGTTCAATGAGGTTAACGGGCAAACATTTGGACACGGCCTATTTCATCCGGTCGGTTCTACGCAAGGGAAGAGCATTGCTCTTGTGAGAGGTACCTATGTATCTTCTTTGGGCAATATTAGCGATCCCCGCTCTGGCCCTCCTTTACATCGCTTGCGTTATTGTGCGAGATGACCAAACGGGGCCACACGGGTGTGCTTCCGAACTACGGCTCTCTGGCATCAGTTCGGTGGTCCGTTGTGAGATCGACGCCCAAAACAGTCGCGCAGTCAAACAAATTACAGCAGAAGAGCTCGAGGATCTGGCTCACCAATCAAACGACGTGATTCTTATTGATCTCAGGTCACGTTGGGAAAGAACTCCAGTTTCAATTCCAGTGACACACACATTGTTTATTGCGCCAAGCCAATTACTCGACATATTGCGCTGGTTGCCTCCTGCAAGTAGTGTCGTTCTTTATGGGGCGTCGGGTCTTTACGGTTTCGTGACTTCCGCTGCGCGTCATTTGAACGGATCTGCTCCCGTCTACGTGGTGAGAGACGGGTTCCCGACATATGCGACGTATGGATGAACTCTCCAGATGCCCTCGAAAGGTATTCTGCGGGCCTGCTTGGGCGGTGTTTTCATGCTGTATGGAGAATCCTTCGAGCGGAGTCTGAGGCTGACGACCTCCGCCTGGAGGGCTCTTTCTATCCTTTCGAGTGATCGCGACTCTTCGACACTTGGAAGAGATTCGCGCCTTCCATCGATGCTCGATTCGGTATCGCCTTCTTAGGCTTGGAGGCGCTTGTTCAAAAAACAAGAAGATAGGAACTATCGAACAATGCGTCCAGTTCGCGTCCACTCTAAAAGGTTTTGCACCGAATGGATAAATCCCGCCGGATTGCAATATGGATTGACGATATCGTCATATAGCGGATCTGCGAGGCCTCCACAAGTGTCTCCAAGAAGCAATACCTTTGCCTGTGGCCAACGTCTTCGGACATACTCTGCAACGTTACATGCTTGTCGCTCATTTGGATGTATGTTCAATACCACTAGGTTGAAGTGGCTCGGCTCAGGGAGTTGGAACACCTCCGCATAGCTCCCGACGGTGTGTACGGGAAGGTGGAGAGAAGAGAGTAGAAGGCGCCTCGAATCACGGAGTTCAGGATCAGAATCGACGAAGAGCACTGATTCTCTGAATACTGACGTGAATCCGTTTGACGCATTGATACTAGGTTTCAGCATTGGACACCACCCTTGTTGGCGTCTTTGCTGGGGGGAGCAAAGACGCCAACACGAAGATCACCTGGGCTTGCGATGCGGCTGCGTGTCCTCAGATCGACGTCTGTACAGACGTCGATCTGCGTTGCAGACCTGTAGCCGCAGAGGGGGCTAAGTGAGTGCTGGAGGGGGGCGACGCATGAGATCCGGGCCTTGCAAGTCGCATCTGCAAGGTCTGCAGAGACTCAGCTCAACTTGGTGAAACCTGATAGAAGGGATGGAAATCGCATGGAGCGAAGCTGTCAAAGAAGACAGGCTCACCTTCTCCCATGTGCCAGGCAACTCCGCGATACGTTCAATCGACGCCATCGCTTGGGCGGTACGCTTTTCGGTCGATAATTTGGCGACCGAAGCGGCAGAGGGCGATTGAGAGGTTTTGTACAGCGAGAGCTTCGCCTGTAGTCCCCAACTAAAGACGGCGACTGCCAAAAAGAGGAGAGCACATTTCAGCGCAATTGGGGCGGGGGATCGAGATCGCTTGACCATCAGTCTCCTCCTTCCAACGTTAGATCTTCTCATAATTTAGTGAACCTGCGGAAGCGGAGAAATAAGTTCGTTGGGGAGTCTCACTTCCGATCCTTCACCATCTACGATATTTGACGAACTGTCTGGTCAATTGTGACCAGCAATCGACTCGTCGTCGCTGGTCTCAGTAGAACGCTCCTAAGCTATGGAGGGCGAGGGTGATACAGCTTGACTGCGATGACGGAAACAACCGATCATACAAACCAAAGTCCTATAGTAGCCGTCTGACTTGATGGGAAGGTAGTTCAGATGACAGCTAATCAAAAATCGACTGATCCTGAAGGATCAAACTCTCCTTGGCTTGGATTCGTGAAGTTTCTCTTAGTTGTCGTCTTGACGTTGGTGCTTTTTCTGCTTGGCAGGAGCATGCAGCGTCACCACTTCTTTGATGGTGGTCAGATGAACCGGCATGACGGCGCCAGACCATAGCTGTATTTGAGACCAACGACGTAGAGGCGAATCGGGCTATTTTCGACGAGGCGGAAACATGTAGTTCATTCATTCTGCCTATTCTTGTCGACTAGCATCCCGGAGCAGCACGATGAATATCTGCCCTGACGCCCTTCATGTTCGTGACATCATCTATCAGGTGAATGGAAAAGATGTGAATGACATAGCATGAGCGCGATGATCAGCAATTGCCAAAAGAGAGGGGAGCATTTCATGCCATGGGCGCATGCTTTTCCCGTTTAGTTCTCACAGGATTTATGGGTGCCGGCAAATCGACAGTGGGTCAGCTGCTCTCTCGAAAAATGGAATGGGCTTTCCTGGACATCGATCAGTACATCGAGAGTTCTGCAGGAGTAACTGCAAAAGATATTTTTGCCAGTCGAGGTGAATCCGCATTCCGCAGATTAGAATCTGACGCGCTGGCTTTCGCCCTGAAGGAATCGGAGACGATCATTGCGCTTGGTGGGGCGGCAATCGACTCGACGGAGAATCAGCTTCTTCTGTTAAACGCTAATCGAACTTTAGTCGTGTTCCTCGATGCGCCATTCGTTACCCTAGTTGAGCGATGTTTAGTTCAAGAACGGAGCGGGCGGGCGCCCTATCGTCCACTTCTTCATCAAACCGAGGTCGCACAAGCCCGCTTCTTCATTCGGCGATCGCTTTACCAAGGCCACGCTTCTTTCGCTGTGGATGTCGCTGACCGATCGGCTGAAGAAGTCGCATTTCTCATTTGGAACATTGCATGCAGGCAATGGAGTTAATGGCGGGCTTGCGATTGCATTTGGACGTTCGGTGGTCCACGGAGCGTTGTGAGTGAATGACTGGCTACTCTTCAGTTACCAGTTGAGCTGCCTTTTCTAGCGTTGCTGCTTTGTTTCGGGACAGGGCAATGCGCTCATCGAGTTGAGCTTTCGAATTGCCGATTGAGTTGCCTCATGGACCAGCCGCGCCGGAGCGCTTCGATTTCGTAGAACGCTCGGGCTTGGGCACGATTGGAGGAGCGGCTGGGATCCGAGCACTCAAGGCAATCGAACCGGAGTCGGCGCCTGAGTGCCTGCATATTGGCTCAATCGTGTCCGTCTCAGGAAGTCCCAGGCTAGCAATTGTTCGTCAGGCCAATATGCGTAAAAGTGCATTTTGTCGTGAACGGGAATGACGTGGAACTCTACCGGGAACCCATGCGTCTCGAACTCTTTTCTGGTAGCAGTTGCGAAGTTTTCAGGAGAGGACTTGTAGCTAGTGCCAACCCAAATGCCGATGGGCATCTTTCTCTTCGCGAGAGCAAACAAGCCGTCGTAGTCTTGGGGTCCTAAGGCATCGGCGTTACCGACCGAGGCAGCGAAATACTCTGAGTCGAGCAGGGCCAAGGCCAGCGCGTATGCCGCTCCGTCGCGGTACCCGTATAGGTAGATCCGATCTTTGTCGACGGGATGCGTCGCTGCAACCTGCTCGACGACCGCATGGAAGAAGGCAGGAGGGTCGGAAGTGGTGTTCCATGCTGAAGGATCGAGTGCATCCGGCGCAACGATGATGAAATCGTTATTCGCCGCAATCCCTTTCCAGGCATGGGCAATATCGTCGCCATTCCCCTTAGGGCCATGTAAAAGCACTACGAGGGGCAGAGGTCCTTTGCGATCTGGAGCGAAAGCGCAGTAGGACCTCGATTTGCCGTTGAACTTGAGGGTGAACCTCGTCACCTCCTGTTTCGCCTGTGCTGGAATCGCGAGCAAAGACAAGCAAACGAGGAAGACAATACCAGAGACGCGTCTCAACAGGGAACCTCCGTGCAACTACTGGACCTTTGGATGCCTGTCTCCCCTCCAAACTTTGTCCAGTAGACACAGCGACCGGGACGTTTTTCTTGGTCGCTTTGTCTTCTTTGCAGAGAGTTGCGGCAATTTCGTTTAACGGCGCATTAGGTTAACTGGACAAAGAGTCACCCAATTCGGAATCATACTTTAGGTCAACAATTGACGTGAACCTGGACATCGACGGACCAACATGGGTGAAAGTGCCAACATTCTGACATTCGATAATCTACCAATTAGCCTGACAGGCAGGGTGGTACCTTCCGCGATCAATGTGAGGAATGGGAGCGACCAACAGAAGCCGGCTTGTAAAGCCTAGCCAAGCAGTAACGTGCTTTCCGCAAAATCTCTCAGCAGGCTCGCTCGGCCTCGCGCTCGGCTTGCTCACTGACTCTATTTGGCAGCCGCCAGCTGCCAGTGGAAAGCCAGATGTTTCGACGTCAACTGCATCGCCGTTGAGCCTTTCATCTTTCAAGGCGCCCGGCTCCTGGCGAGGGAGGCGGCTTCCGCGGGTCTGAAGGTCTAAAATCTATTGGTCAGTCACGATCCACCTCTATGCGTATAAAGCTGTTGATCAAGCTCTTGATTCCCGCACTCATTATTTCCGGTAATCCGGCGCGATCTAAATCACATTGGGTTTCTCTCGACACCTCGGGTCGGCTGGTCTACCGCACGCTCCCGCACGGTGACCACATCGTGGATTTCTCCTATGCCGGCTATATGGGTGGTGGCGTCAGTTGGCCGCACGTTCCAATGACGCGCACTCTTTCCCCCTCAGGAACCGATGACACTGCGGCAATTCAGCGCGCCATCGATGAAGTATCGGCGTTGCCCCTCAGAAATGGAGTTCGCGGTGCCGTCGTTCTCACGCCGGGAACCTTCCTATGCAACGAAACACTTAACATCACTGCATCCGGGGTCGTACTGCGCGGCGGCGGTAGTCTCGCAGGAGGCACCACACTCAAACTGACTGGCCAGCCGCATACGGCCATCGCAATCTCCGGGAAGCAGGAGATTCAGACTCTTGGAACTCCTGCCCATATTGCCGAGCCATATGTTCCTTCCGGCTCACAATCCGTCACCCTTGATGACGCCTCGTCATTCGCTCCGGGAGACAACATTCGGATTACCCGCTACACAACGCCACAATGGCTGCACTTCATGGGTATGGACAGGATGGTTCGGGACGGCAAGCAGGAGTCCTGGGTCGGAAACTTCATCTCCACCGTTCGCACGGTTACCGGCCGGGAGGGCAACAAGCTTACTCTCGATGTTCCGCTCACCGACTCCTACGATCGGACGTTCCTGCCGCCTGAGGGGGCTGAAGTCGCCAAAATCGCCATCAGCGGGAGAATTGAGCAGGACGGCATCGAGTCGCTGCACATTCTCGCGCCTGCACGTCAAGCCGCATTCGACGATCCGCTCTTCCGCGCTATCGAGCTGAGGGGTCTTCGTGACGCGTGGCTCCGCGACATCCTGGTCGATGACACTACCGAAGGAATCGATACGGCCTCAGATACCTCGCGGATCACCATTGAGTACGTTGCACTTCGACATTCCACCACGATCACCAGTTCAGCAAAGCCGGCTGATTTTGTCCTTCGCGGAACACAACTCCTGATATTTCGCTGCGCCGTGAGTGGGAATGATCTCTGGTATGTGATTACCGGCGCGCGCAACCAAGGCCCCAATGTCGTGCTTGATTCCGTCTTTCGCGGTGACGGACATATCCAGCCGCATCAGCGTTGGGCGACAGGTTTCCTTGTAGACAACACCCGTGTACCGGAGGGCGGCATCGACCTGATGAATCGCGGAGAGCTGGGCAGCGGACACGGCTGGACTATGGGTTGGGGTGTAGTCTGGAACAGCTCTGCCGCTAGCCTCATCATCCAAAATCCCCCTGGAGCTGCGAACTGGTCCATCGGCAACTCCGGTTCGGAACAGACTGCGCCCATGAAAGTCATCGGTCAGCGCGGCCGCAACGCAGGTCCCGACCTTCCACGGGGCTACATCGAATCACCCGATCATACGGTTCTGCCGCAGAGTCTCTATCGCGCTCAACTGGCGGAGCGACTCGGCGCCGGTGCACTCAATGCGCTCGACCCGTAGCTCACGCTGGCATACAAGTTGACCAGGATGCAGGGTAGTCGGATGGTCGGCCAGGAAGAGTCACCACCGCTTGATGAGTAAGCGAGTTTTGAAGAAAACGGCGGCATTCAAACATACGCACACAGCCTTTAATAACCCGAGAAAGCCTCTGAGTGAATGTCTTCTCTATCGACCTTGGCAGCTAACAACATCCTGCGCCTGGCAGTCACCATCGGGGGTGGGCCTACGATGGCTGGTTCGCCGAGGACAATCCTGACGCTGTGCGAGATAAAACCCTACGAGTGAGCTATATGCAGGACTTGCTAGGCGCAAATTTGACCGAGTTTTGGACTCGTTTTACAACCCAAGAACTCGCAGGGGTAAGGCATGCAGACAGGCCCCTCAGCTTATGGCGGTTGGAAGATGGGCTCAATCACGACACAACTCGGGAAGCCCCCAGCGTATAGGGAAATAGGAACTGGCCGGCCTCAACTGCTTACGGTGTCGCAGCTGTGCGATGTCCTGCGGGTGAGCCCCGGCTGGGTTTACCAACGGACGATGAAGTCCTGCCTAGAGCCCTTACCAGTTGTCCGCTTCGGCTCAAGATCCATCCGGTTCGAACTGGAGCAGGTTTTCCACTACATCCATAAGCACGAGCGGCATTGGGCCGGTGCTAGGCTGGAATCATCCGACGGAAGTGCCCCAATCAACGGAAAGGGGCATTTCAAATTGGCTCAAAAGCGATTCCAGGCCGGCAGCGTCCGGCTTCGTAAGGATGTACAGCCACCCTACTGGGAAGGTTTCTATCGAGACGACATCATCACCGAGGAGGGGAAGAGGGTGCGCAAACGGCGTTCCGTCTACCTTGGCACGGAGAAGGAGCTCTCGGAGAAAGCTGCTCGGCAGAAGTTGGCCGTCATCCTTGAACCCATCAACAGCGGCTCGTCCCGCCCGAGAAAGATGATGACATTTCGCGGTTTTATCCAAAAATACCGCACGCTGAAGCTGGTCAACAAGAAGGGAACCACGGTGCATGGATACGAAACCAATATCCGTGCTCACTACCTCCCTGAATTTGGCCCGATGCAGCTGTCTGCAATCACCCCGGAAGCGGTACAGCAGTTCATCAACCAGAAGGCAAACGAAGGCAAGGCAGTTCAGACCCTCAGAAACCTGAAGTGGGGCTTGAGCTCCATCTTCGTTGCCGCTATGAAGTACGGATACATCTCGTCCAATCCAGCCTGCAACGCGGATCTGCCGCCAGAGGGAATCAAGGAAGAGCAGGAACTCCCGACAGGGAATCAGCTTTCATTGCTGATCGACCGTCTGGAGGAGCCGATCGCCACCGCGACCTGGCTCATCGCTGTGACCTCGATTCGTCCGGAGGAGATCGCCTTCAAGTGGAAGGATCTCAATGCGGAGAAACGCGAACTCAAGATCGTTCGCGCGGTCAGTCAGGGTGAGTTACACACACCCAAGTACCACCGCATGAATCGTCCGATCCGTCTGACGGAGGCCGACGTCCAACGTCTGCTTATGTTGAAGGAAAGCGTCAACGCGCAGGAAGAAGACTGGATGTTTCCGAATCGTATTAAGAATGGTTCGATCATGAAGTCTGGCCCCATCTGGCACGAGACTCTTCTGGCACGGCGCATTCAGCCGTTGGCCAGAGAACTCGGCCTGCCGCACATCACGTGGCGACTTCTCAGACATTGGGGAGCGACACAGATGGTGGAGGCCAACACTCCGATCAAGGCGGTGCAACAGCGCCTTGGTCACTCGCGGCCCAACACCGTTCTCATCTACTATGCGCGAGTCCTCGACAAGTCGGCGGACTCTGCGGCATCGTTGGTGAGCGGACAGCTAAGCGGAGCACTTGTGACCGCAGAGGCTGGAACTTCCATCATTTCCAGCGACTTGCCTGCAATTGGCAGCGCTGAGGCAGCGTCGCTGCTTCAGCAGTCGCTCTAAGTTATTGAGAAGATTTGGAGGCGCGGGTCGGGATCGAACCGACGCATAAAGGTTTTGCAG
>Ga0073928_10002319_pt1 | contig 33133 bp, 37 predicted proteins | sample PaiPotPPA55metaG_FD_76969 | JGI IMG/M metagenome (GOLD analysis project Ga0073928, IMG submission 76969) | Iron sulfur acid spring bacterial and archeal communities from Banff, Canada, to study Microbial Dark Matter (Phase II) - Paint Pots PPA... ...
AAAGCGATCGTGAGCTGGACGGTTTGCCCTGAATGTTACGAGGGAGTTCACGCTCACTGCATCGGTTCCGGGTGTTACTGCGACTGTCAGTTGGGAGATGACGCCGAGGACGAGGACGAGGATGAGTATGAATATTTAGATTGCGCCATGGACCGAACCGGCGCGTGCGGCAAGGCCGGCAGCGAGGAATGTGAATTTGAGTGCCCGTACAACAACACGAATTGAGTGCAAGAAATGAACTTCGGCGCCTACTTCCGATCGCTCGCTAAAAATAAATGGTCGCGCTTCGCTCACTGCGCCTTCTGTTCGATGAAGGTCGAGAGAATTTGCGACGGCACGCGCAACAGGCAGCCGTGATACTCGGCCATTTGCAAAAAGCATGTGCGTCGCATTGGCGACAAGGATTTCTGTCCCGATTGTGCTCCACAAGGGACCGAGGAAACGAAAGGATAACTGGATGGAACGAGGCACTGTGAAGTGGTTTAACGCTACAAAGGGCTATGGCTTCATCGCTCCGGAAGGTGGCGAGAAAGACGTATTCGTGCACTACTCCGGAATCAACAGCGAGGGCTACCGCACCTTGCAGAACGATCAGCGCGTCACGTTTGAGGTGCAGCAAGGCGACAAGGGGCCACAGGCGGTCAATGTGAGGGTGACGGACTAACTGAGGGCGTGGCATGACGAAGCGTGATGTGATCCTTCGTTTGCGTGACGGCAAGACAGCGGTATTCCCATGTAAGTTTTCTCGCGAGCGAGCGGAAGGAATTCTCAGTGCGCGCATGCCTTCATTGCTTGCCAGAACTACGTACGGCCAGATCACTTTATCTAAACTCGTTGATCGGATGGAGTTTCACGGTTGGCGATGCCGGTACTGCGGTTGCGATTTCCAATTGAAAGTTATTCGGTGCTTCGGATCGGGACCTGGACGGCCTCGGCAGTACCTTGATTTTTATGGGATTGAGCTTCGTGTTGACCATGTTATTCCAGTGGCTCGCGGCGGATCGAATTGGCCGGCCAACCTGGTGCCGGCGTGCAACTCCTGCAATTCAAAAAAACACGCGAAGTTGGTGGAGGAATTTCGGAACTGAGGGAAGTCTGGATGCCGAAACGGATTATAGATGGCGAGGCTGTCTGGGGTAGCGACAAGCTCGCCAAATGCGAAATTTGGGCTCGCAGGGAGTATCCCTGGTTGTATCCGCTCGCGGATGCCAATGGGTGCTTCGAGCTAACGAACTTGAGAGTGTTATGGGGTAAGGTCGCCGCTAATCGGCCTGATCTTACTATTCATAGACTCCAGGAGGTGTTTGAGCAGTTTACCCGTCATGGTTTGCTTTTCACCTGGACCACAAACGGCAAATGCTACGGGCATTGGACGAAGAGCGAAGGTCGGTTGCCACCAAAATCAGAGCGGAGTCGTCATAAATCTCTCGCACCTGACATTCCGGTAGGCGAACTTGCAAAGTACCTCAACTCCTTTGAAATCAAAGAGGTCAGTAATGTAGTCGACTCAAGTAGTGAATTTGCACATATTTCCACAGGTGCCACCAGTAAGACAAGAACAGAAATAGACGTAAAACCGAATAAATCCATTAAAACCAATGAGGTCAGCAACACAGTCGACCTAGGTCGCGACTTGGTATTGGATTTGGATTTGGTTAAGGAAAAGACTTACGCTCATGCAGTTTCCTCAAGATCAGCAGAAAAGGAAACTGCAGGAGCTAGGCCATCTGATCTTAAAAAAGTAATTCAAAAAGCGGCAAGAAAACTCACCCCAACCAATGGCACCGGACCTGGGCAAACCCAACGCGCCCACCTGGAAGCTGGCATCTTCCGCAAGAAAGTTGATGCCGCCTACTTCGACGCCACCCAGGCGCATATGGGTCCCGACCAGTGCATCCAGGAAGCGATCTTTATGGCCTCACTAACCCTCCTCGGCAATCGTTCGGTTGAGCTGCGAGGACTCACCGACAAACAACTCAGCGCCGCAGCTTGGGACCGACTCAAGGGCGGCATTGGCACGATCCATGAGTTAAAAAACTTCGACGTGCGCCGCAAGCAGGTGGTGGCTGTGGCTGTTAGGTCGGTCACCGACGTGGCGATGGAATTCTGGAGTGCGCATGAAACCCACCAGAAAGCAACCTCACCGTGAGGACGTGGAAGGGTGTGAAGTTATTGTTTTCTACAACTTACATCAACTCACATTGGACTACTTGACTTTCCACGCACGACAGTGCGATAGAGTTCACCTGATTTGACCGTGGCTCAGAGAGGGCTGCGGATAAGGAAAATAAAAATGAAGCCAAGGTCACCTAGAGTTCGGTTGGAAGTTACGGATGAATTGATTCAAGCGGCAGTACCGAAAGACTCTAATCACTGCATGATCGCAGAGGCGGTGAAAATAGCTTTTCCTGAAGCCCGCGCGATCGCGGTGGATTTAGCTACGATTCGTTTCAGTGATCCCAAAAAGCAATTACGTTATACGTACATGACTCCCCGCATCGCGCAAGTGGCCTTGGTAAATTTTGACCAGAAGAGAAAACCAGAGCCGTTCACATTTTTGTTGAGAGGCGCACAGGTCACTCACGTGGGCAGGAAAACTACCGACACTAAGCCACGTTCAGAGGCTCAGAGGAAGGCAACCAAGAAAGCATCCCTGGCATTTAGAAACGGGAGAAAAGGTGGGAATGTACCTGATCGCGTTGGCGGTAAAACACCTCCACTACAAAAATCTTCCGATAATCTGCCGTTCAGCCGACGCAGAGCATTTGGGCTTAGAGGGTTAGAGCTATGAAGAAGGCGATGAAATTGAACGGCGGACTGCTTGAAGTGAGTTGGTGGGTTGCTGTGGTTTTGAAAAACCGCGTGGCGCCACTGCGTTGCTACGTAGGTCAGATTCAAGCGAAAGAAGAATATGGGATACGAATTACATGCGTAGACTGGATCAGTGGGTCGGCCAGCGGGCAGGATTTATACCTTCCGCTGGAGTCAATCGAATCAGCTCTCGTCGCTACTGATGACCATGACTTAAAAATGTTTCTGGAAGCCGCTGCAAAATGGCAAGAGGTATTACCAGTGCCTTTTGAATTTCTCAGCGGCGATGAGAGGGAGGCTCGCAACAGAGAAGTCCTCGACAGCATCCCATCTCTCACAAAAGAAAAAAATGAAGAAAAAGAAGCCATCTAAAAAGAAGAAGCCTCCTCAGAACAGGAAAGAAACAGGAGAATTCATCGCCACTAGCAAAGAGGACACCGACTATCAAACCGAGGCTCTGCGCATCGCAGAGGAATTTGCCGATAGCGATGCAGAGACAATAAGTTTAGTAGATCAACTAGATGATTCGGAAGGCAACCCGGTGCAAGGCAAGCCAAAACGATTTAAGCCTGGCGAGTCTGGTAATCCAGCCACACGTTTCAAACCAGGCCAATCTGGCAACCCCGGTGGCCGTCCAAAGAAAACAAAAATCACTGACGCCTATCGCGCGTTACTCGAAGATCCGCTCCCCGAATCAATGGAGATAAAATTATTTGGCGAGGTCAAAGGACGCTCGTGGGCAGAAGCGATCGCGATGGGGCAAGCGCGGCAAGCAGTTATCGGCAAGTCACCGGCGGCCGCGGAACTGCGCGAAGCTACTGAAGGTCGCGCGCCACAAGCGATTTTTATTTCCGGCGAACTAGACTTGAACATCGAGAACGTGGACGCAAAGATCAAGCAGTTGGGTGATAGAATTCGCGAGCGGAAAAAATGATGGTAAATGAGATCGAACACATCAAAGATATGATCGCAAACAATCCCGAACTTGTTCGACGGATGCTCGAGGATTTACTCTCACGGGGAGAGTGTTTCGTGCGTATCACGCAAACCGCAGCCGCAGTATTACCAAGTACATCGATGCACAAAACCAGTGATGGTTATGAGCAAATTTACGGGTCGTCTTCAATAAAATTCAAGCGATCAGAAATTCTCTGTCTATCTCGCGAGGCGATGTACTTACCGAGATGAGCAGCCAACTTCGCGAAGGTGTGCTGGCCTTCACTTTTTTGTTTCTAGGCCTCGCGATATTCCTGTTCGGCATGTATCGGGCAGTCAACAAAAGTCATTACCGATACACGGACGACAAAGGTTGTAAGCATTTCGACGAAGGCTACATCGAGAGAATCGAGTGTAGAAATTGAGAGAGGAGAGCTAGTGAAGACTATGCGGTTGGCGTATTGGGGCTCTGCCAATAGTGATGCAGCCAATTGTTGCCTTTGTGGAGAGCCAGTTCACACATGGGATGACGATTTGGCTTACCTGCTGCCACTACGCGACTATAAGGCCACTAAACCCGAAGTAGATTGGAACTCAGACGTCGTATGTGCGGTTTGTAAGTCGTGCTTTCAAAAACATCCAGCACCGTGATCCATGCACCTCCTCACCGATGACGAGCTCGCTCTAGCCACTCAAGAAGAAAAACTTGAATATCTTCGCCTACTCGAATCGCGTGAAGCGGTTGTTGACGCGCACGAAGCCTCCGAAGATTTAACCGTCTTCGCACGTGGCGCCTGGCAAGTCCTCGAAGCAACCACCGAAATGAAATGGAACTGGCACCTCGATCTGATCTGCGAATATCTGTCGCTCCTTCGCTCACACAAGTTAAACAGGCTGATCGTGAACGTACCACCGCAAACTATGAAGTCGCGCCTGTGCACCATAATGTTTCCGGTGTGGTGCTGGACGAAAGATCCGACGCGCCGGTATATGGCTTCAAGTTACTCGGAAGGCTTGAGCACTGACCATTCCCTCGAGCGCCGCATGCTGGTGCAGTCATCGTGGTTTCAAACGCTCTGGCCAAACAGGATCCGCCTGGCCAGTGATTTGAATCGCGTAACCGAATTCAAGAACACGCGCGGCGGCCGAATGTTTGCGACGTCGACTGCTGGCACGGCGACCGGCAAGGGCGTTCATGGCATCGTGGAAGACGATCCACAGAATCCGCAGCAAGCGGAAAGCGAAACAGAGCGCAAATCCGCTAACGACTTCCACGATGGCACGTTGTCGACTAGGTTTTCTGACCGCGACGCATTTTGGCATTTGATCGTAATGCAGCGCTTGCACATCGATGACCTCACCGCGCACGTGCAGGCCAAACTTCCTGGCGCGTGGACGATCATCTCGCTGCCGATGGAAGCTGAGAAAGACGAAGAGTGGACGTTTCCAATTAGCGGTCGCGTGGTGCATCGCAAGCAAGGTGAGTTGCTGTGGCCTGCGCGCTTCGACGGGCCATCGGTAAAAGAAATCGCGACGGAGTTGGGCCCGTATCGCGCCGCCGGCCAGCTACAGCAACGCCCAACGCCGGCTGGCGGCATTATCATCCAGCGCAACTGGTTCAAGTATTGGAATCAAGGCAACGTGCCACCGAAGTTCGACGAAGTACTTCTCTCGTTCGACATGAACTTCGGTGACACAAAAAGCAAGACGCCGAGCTTTGTCGTTGGCCAGGCCTGGGGCAGAGTCGGCTCGCGCAAATATCTGCTGCACGAAATTCGCGGGCTATGGTCATTCGCGCAAACCATTCCTCAAGTGCTGGGATTAGTCGGAGCGTTTCCCACTGCCGGCTACAAACTCGTCGAGAAGAAAGCCAACGGTGCGGCAGTGCTGTCATCACTCGAGGAAGTTGTGAGCGGCTTGATGGCGATAGAGCCTGACGGCAGCAAAGAAGCGCGCATGTACGCAGCGTCGCCGGATTACGCAGCTGGCAACGTGTACGTGCCCGATCCGGCGATGAAAGGCTACGAATGGTCGCTGCAGCATATCGAAGAAGTTTGCCACTTTCCGCAAGAGCCGAATGACCGTGGCGATGCGGCCAGCCAAGCGGTAAACTTCTTTAGGCGCAATCAATCGGGGTTTTTGAATTGGCTGAAAATCGATCAGGCCAAGCGGAATGCGGAGAAAGAAACGCAGGGCAAGTTGCCGGTGCCGTTTGCGATTCGGAGGGCGTGAAATCTCTAGATACTCTCACGATTGGGACGACGTGGGCTTTTGCCGAGAATGTTCGGCGATGCGTTGCAACAAGATAGTTTGGTCTTACGACCGAGCGCGACGGTGCCTAAATCCAACAACTGACCGCAGTGGAGCGTTGGTCGACGTCACGAAATGTTCCCTTCATTGCGAACTAGAATCGCTAGATTTGGATGACCTCCAGAACACGCCCTACACTAATTCCTTGACGCGCCACTAGCGGTGTCAGTACTCTCCAATCCAGTGCACCAGCCGGCGACTCAGGAACGCCGAGCAGTACGATTGCGGTGAGTTCATTAACGCAGTAGCTTCCGCCCACACTTCCACAGGTTTTACACAATGGCTCTAGCCCTCATCAAAGCGGGCTACGGCAAAGAGACGCCGTTAGAGCGCGGCCTCCTCGCACGTTTCACGCAAGGCGCGATGGCGGAGATCCAGAACGTCAATCCGCAAAACTGGTTTGGACCTGGCCAGCCGCTTCGCAAAATTGCTCCCACCGGCGTGCAGCCGCGCGTCTTCGATTACTCCACAAATATCAATCTTGACTACACGCCTAAAGCACACGAAGGCGCACCGTTTGCCCTGCTGCGCGAACTCGCGGACTCTTATCCGCTGCTGCGCTGCGTAATCGAAACGCGCAAAGATCAGGTCTCACGTGTTGGGCATTCCTTCACCCTGCGGCAGAAGACTGGCGAAAAGCCATCGCAACTCAAAGAGCGTGCTGCATCGGATGCGCGCATCGATGCGTTAAATGAATTCTTCGATAAGCCTGACGGCGAAAGTAATTTTGCCGATTGGCAGCGCATGATCCTCGAGGATACGTTTGTCATCGATGCACCTGCGGTCACACCGCGGTGGCGTAATGACGCCAAAGTTTATGGCTTCGATGTGATCGACGGCGCGACCATCTCGCGCGTGATCGATGTGAACGGCCGCACGCCTGTAGCCCCCGACACCGCATATCGTCAGATCATCAAAGGCATGCCATCGGTTGACCTGATGCAGCCGGCGCCGCAGTTTTCCAAGCGTGACCAACTGTTTTATTTTCCACGCAACATTCGCACCAATCGCCTCTACGGTTATTCGCCGGTGGAGCAGATCGCGCTCACGATCAATCTTGGACTGCGCCGGCGAATCTTCCAGCTGCAGTACTACACCGAAGGCACGATTCCGGATGTGTTCATCCAAGGTCCGGATGGCGCAAGCGAAACCACACTGCAGCAGCTCGAGACCATGTGGAACGAAAAGTTCAACACCACGGCCGCGCGCCGCAAAGCCAACTGGATCCCCTTTGGCTCAAAAGTCACGATGGCCAAAGAAGCCGTACTCGCCGACATGATGGACGAACTCATCATTCGCGAGGTCGCTTACGCGTTCAGTATCAGCCCAGGATCGCTGGTCAAGATGGTGAATCGCGCTTCTGGCCAGCAAATGAGCGAAGACGCGAAAGCCGAAGGCCTCGAGCCGATACTGTTTTGGTTCAAAGGGTTCATGGACGGACTGCTCGCATTTCTCGGCTGTCCCGATATTCAATTCGAGTGGGGAACATATACGCGCGAGAATCCACTACAGCAAGCGCAGATCGACCAGATTTATCTTTCCACCGTCGACTCTGAAGGCCACAGCGTCAAAGTAGCGAACGAAGTCCGCGAGAGCATCGGCCTGGAAGAGATGGACTTTACCGCGCAGGACGAAGCGAAAGCCCAAGAGATGCAAGACCAGCAGCTTCGCGAAGAGCAGACCGACCGTGCTGATACCGCTCGTCCAAAGTCTGCCGACTTAGCTCGAGCAGCTCTAAAAAAAAACGGCATCGGGTTCAGGCTGGCGCAGAAACGCCACGGTATGTCGCGGCAGTCAAGCGCACGAAGGGATTACTGAAGAGATTTTTCGCCCATGAGAACAAGCGCTTCATTGCCGAATTCAGTAAGGCTACAAAGGCTGCGGACCCCGAAGATCCGGACAGCAAGATCGATAACCTGCTCGACTCCTGGGACGCCATTGCGGACCCGCTTGCGCATGAACTCGATAACGTCTTCCGCGAATCAGCCAGCACTGCGCGATCCGAGTTGGATGCCACTGATCGTGTCGAGCTCGTGGTTCTCAACAAAGCGGCTCGCAATTTCGCTCGAAAGCGCGCAGCTGAAATGGTGGGGAAGAAATGGGTGAACGGCCATCTCGTCGACAATCCGCGAGCGAAGTGGGCCATCACAGATACGACTCGCGAAGTACTGCGCGAGGCAGTGAAGCAGGCGTTTTCTCAAGAAGGGGGGGCGCCTGCGGATCTGTCGAAGCGGATCGAGGAGAGCGGCATCTTCGGGGAAGCGCGCGCGGAAATGATTGCGCGAACGGAGATGGCGAGAGCGCAAGTCGAGGGCGCGCTCGTAACCGCTGGCGAAGTGGGAGTGATCGCGAAACGTTCGGAGCTTTCGAATGACCACGAAGGCCAAGACGAATGCGATGAAGCCGCCGACCTGGGTGTCATTGCCATCGACGACGATTTCGGTGAGCACGGCAGCGGACCGCCATTCCACCCGAACTGCGCGTGCGCAATTGTGTTCCTCACTGCGGCCGATGCGGAAGCCCAGGAGTTCGTTCATGCAGAGGCGGAATGAAGGAAACCGCCCACGCCATTCGCACTTTTCCAATCACCAGTGGAGAGTGGACGCCGATAATCGCACCCATCAATTGCGACTACTACGCAATCCTCGGAACGGTCGGTGGGGTAGCCGTAATTCACTCGACGGACCCAGACAATCCGCAGGCGCAGCATGTACTCGGGTCCGGGGGATGGTACGCACTGGTCGTACCGAAGAGCAAATTTTCAGGCAGGGAATATAGGTACCAAACGTCGGAGACGGTCGTGTACGTAAAGAGCACCGGGGGCGACGACCAAGTGATCATAGAGTTCATTTATTGAAAAGGTAAAAACGTGCAAGGAATTTTGCACCAACAGCCACAACATCCGTTGAGTGAATCGATCGAGCGGCATCACTTCGTTTGGTTTCTCGCGGTCGGATTTTGTGCAGGACTAGGATGGGGGCTTGCGCATGAAATAATTGCGCTGGCTTTGTTCGTAGGGTCTCGATGGTTCCGATAATGAAGAGGCAAAAAAATGTTTGATCCATTGAAAAGGTCATGGCGAGCCGTAACGCTCGCGGTCATGTTGATGTTAGGTATCGTGCTGATCAGTAGCGCGCAACTGCAGCAATCAGGCGGCACTGGCAACACAACCATTACCGGCGCTCTGCCAACTGGTTCGAATGTCATCGGCCACGTCATCGCGGATAGCGGCAGCACCACTGCGGTTACAGGGACTGTTTCCTCTACCCAGTCTGGTACGTGGACGGTGCAACCAGGAAACACCGCGAACACGACAGCGTGGAAAGTGGACGGTTCCGGTGTCACGCAACCCGTATCCGGTACGGTCACGACCACGCCAAGCGGCACGCAAACTGTCGCTGGGACCGTTACCGTCAATGCCCTGCCCACCGGCTCCAACGTGATCGGCACGGTCAACTCGATTCCGAAAACAGCTTGCGGCAACACGGTGGCCTCGCAGGCACTCGCCGCGGTACCCACTTCAGCGACGGCAGTTTTCACTTCGACGACCTGCTTAATGGCGGTCATTCTAAACAATACCAACGGCTCTACGGTGACGGTGACAGTTACAGACAACGCAGGCACGCCGGTCAACGACGTTTTAACCTTCACCATTCCAGCAAATTCGCAACTGATTCAGCCGCTCTACGGCGTGGCGTTCACTACTGGTATGAAGTGGTCCGCGTCTGGCACTGGCGTAACTGGAGCTGCACTGGGCTACCAATGAGACTTATTTTAACTCTCGGATTACTTTCGATCTGCGCATGGACGTCTAGCGCACAGGTCAATAATTCCGCGCCAGCGCAGGTGCAGATCACGACTGCTGGTGGCAATCCCTGCCTAAATCCCGCCTCTATCTTGAACGCCGTCCTCATAAGTACCTCGGGCACATCTTCCGTTCAGATGGTCGCCTTGAGCGGCACGACCAAAATTTATCCGTGCAGTCTAAATGTAGTGGGAGTGTCAGGAACCAGTCCGACATTTTCAATTGTGTACGGAACTGGGACGGCCTGCGCGACCGGCCAAACCGTTTATCTTGGCGCGTGGACGACAACCGCGAACACGGTTTATCAGTTTCACGGCCCGTTGCCGCCGACGCCCGCAGGGCAAGCGCTCTGCTATTTGGATACAGGAACAACGCCGATTCAGCGAGTGACTTTGAGTTATGTGCAGCAATAAAAAGGAGGAAAGATGAAGCCAAGCATCGGAAGGATCGTGGTCTATGTTGAGAAACACCAGTTGGACGACGAACCAATCGAAAAGGCCGCAATAATTTCGGGAGTCAATGAAAACGGTTCCGTAGATCTGCACGTCTTTCAGCCGGTAACTTCTAGCGCCCATCGCGGTTCGCCCTACACGCCAGTGACCTCGGTCGGTCGCATTACTTTCAGCGAGGGTAAAAATCCTGGTTGCTGGCACTGGCCACCGCGAGTTGACGAATCAAGCAGACCGGAACCGAAGGAGAAGTAATTCTGAAAAAGACGGTGTACATGATCGCGTCGCTGCAAGCCCCAACAATCTACATCGGTAGGGACACTTGGGTGGCTTACCAACGGAGCAAAGCAAAAGAGTTCGACACCAAGGAAGAAGCTGAACGATACCTTGGAAATCTAAATGTGTCGAACGCTTGGCAAGTAGTTTCGCAAACAACGGAGGCAGCAATAGGAGGCAGCGACATGATCGTAACTTACCTAGTGGTGCTCCTGGCCATAATCGGCGGGCTCATCTACCTGCTCGTTGGCACGAGGCAGCCTGCCACACAGGTGGAGATGCGCTTGGCGGAAATCGGCCGGATCACCTTCTGCTGCGCGATGTTCGCCATTTGCTTTCACTATGCAGCGATGCTGGTGCGCTTATGAAAAACCCAAGAGCGCAAGGGATTGCAGCCGTCCCATCAGTTCCAGCTCCACAGGCAGCGCAAGACCAGAATTTTCTATTCACGCTCATCGGGCGTCAGGCTGCGCAACTCGCGTTTACGAATCAGCAGATGCAGATACTCACCGCTGAGAATGAAGCGTTGAAAGAAACACTGGCGAAGCGAGACTCTTCGCCTGGAAATACAGGAGCAGCCTCATGACCGCACGTTCGCGAGATTGGAATAAACAGTTCCTTGGTGACCAAGGCGCAGGCGGATCAGTGGGCTATGTCACCGCACCAGCTGCAGGCGACGCAGCTGCAGGGAAGTTTTTGAAGGCGGATGGAACGTGGGCGATTCCGAGTGGTGGTGGTGGTGGCACTCCCGGTGGCTCGAACCAGCAAATCCAGTTCAACGATGGCGGAGTGTTTGGGGGCAGTAGTGGATTTAGATTTGACCGCGCTCTTATCGCAGCTAGTTTAGGTCCAGGGTCATCGGTACCGGGGACAACGACGGGTACAGTGGACTCTCAAATTTTCAATGCACTAAGCCTTCTTCCTCCGCAAACAGCACTACCAAATACTCTTTTGACTACCGCTTATTTTCCAGATGTTCCTACCGGAGTTGTTTCAAATTTAGCTGTTGGGACTCTTGCAGATTATGTTGGAGGTATCGATGCTGTAAATATTTGGGGTACTTACAGTGAGGCAACAACAACAACAAAGCCAACGAGTTTAGGTGCTCTGATTGGTTTGATAGGTGAAGCCGATTGGTACGGTTCAGGGAATGCGTTATTTATAGCTGGTATAGATGGTGAAGCATTCAACAATGGTACAGGGGGAGTGGATTCAAGCAGTCAATTGGCCGGAGGGTCGTTTACCGCTGACAACCTTGGCTCTGGAATAGTAGCGAATGCTTTCGCAATTATTACCTACGATACAGGCGGCACTGGCCCGGCGACAAACTTTACGAGTATCCAGGTACAGTCTCAAAGTAATCCCACAATTGTTAATAAAACTGGATTGGAGATTCAGGATGTAGCGGGAGCTACAACTAATTCCGCGATAAAGACAGGACTTGGGAAAGTCCAGTTTGGGGATTTCTTCACCACGCACGCTAACGCCGCACCCGCAGACGCACTGCTCTCCGCAGGCGAAATAGCTTTCTGGTTCGACAAAACAAACGGCGCATCGAAGTTGATGCTCAAAGCGAAGCAGGCGGATGGAACGGTTAAGACGGCTCAAGTAGCGTTAGCGTAAAGGAGGAAGTTGATGCACGACTGTTCACAAGGAAAGCACCGCTGGTTGTCAGAAGAGCCAAAGGAAGTAATTTTTATTACGATTCGGTCTGGCGACGAAGACTTCAACTTCGATATTTGTTTGGAGTGCTGTCAACTAAGAAGATTGCCGGTGGGAACGGTGAAGACGGCTTCAGTAGCTCTTGCGTAGTTAAAACTCAGGAGGAGGAATGAAAGCAGCCATGTCCACAGAAAAGCATCACGAAACGAAAGAGGCAATTCAGGAGAAAGCGAAGCCTAACATTCGCGAACTATTGGCAGATGGTGTTGTATTCATTTCAGCGATCCAAGCGCAAAACGAGCACACGCGCGAATGGGTGCGCAAGGCGAAAGAAGTATTGGGCCACCACGAGTAACTGAGGAGCTTCGATGCCCGAGACACCCGACAAACTGAACGGACACAAGATCGGTAGCGTGAAATATCTCAGCGCTGCGATCAAGAGTGTCGAGGAACGTGACGACGGTCTGTATGTCGAGGGCTGTCTAGCGGCTGAGGAAGTGGACGGCGCCGGCGAAGTGATGGACTGGGAAACTTCACTCCCGCACTTCAAATCGTGGAACGCCTATTTCGCGGAGAAGACTGCCAACGCTGAAGGCGGTGTGAGTGTTGGCAATCTCCGCGTGATGCATCAGTCGCGCGGTCCAGTGGCCGGAAAATTCGTCTCAATGAGCTACGACAACGCGGCGAAGAAGGTCGCTGTCGTCGCCAAAGTCACCGATGAAGTTGAGAAGAAGAACGTGCGCGAAGGCCTATACACCGCCTTCTCAGTTGGCGCGAAGTATCTGAAAAAGTGGTACGACTCAACGCTCAAAGCTGTGCGCTGGACCGCTGGACCATTCGAGGGATCACTCGTGGATTATGGTGCGATTCCGAGTACCAATGGATTCACCTACCGCAGTCTCGATGGCAAAGAAGAAACAGTCACTTTCGATGGCGGTCGCCGGGCGCTGCGCGAAGCCTTCGAAGCCACCGGCAAAACTATCAGCACCGTCGAGGAAGACCGATTCGTGGTCAGCGCCGCGAAAGGCCTATACGGCGTTTCGAGTTTCGCGCAACTCATGTCCGAACTCGTGTCGCTGCGAGCCTCACTCAAGTATGAGCGCGAGTCTGAAGGCGACGATTCGCCGGTTACTGACCGCGTGTCCGAAGCCACCGACGAACTTCTAGAATGTCTCGCTGCCTATACTCAGGAGGAAATCAGCGAGGAAATAACGAACGCAAAATTAACCACAAAATCAAAGGAGAGTGCGATGGCAGACCTGGTAGAAATCACGAAAAAGCGAGATCAGTTGAGGGCGGAACTGGCCGCGGCAGATGCAACGTTCAAGGCTGCCGGCGGCAAGGATAAAGAGGAAGAAGACACTGAAGAAGAAAAGAAGGCCAAGAAAAAAGCCAAGGACGACGAAGAAGAGAAGAAAAAGAAAGCTAGCAAGTCTGCGGGCAATGGCGACCAAGGCGATGGCGAAGTGGCTCTCAAGCGCGCCGATGTCGAGCAGATGGTGAAGGCTGCGGTCAGCGAAGAACTGAAATCCGTGAACGAAAGCCTCGGCATCATCGCGGAAGCGGTCAAAACATTTGGCGCTGCACCAGTGGCGAGCAACGTCAACACTCGCGGCTTCGTCGTGACCAAGGACGAAGACACCAAAGAAAAAACCGCGGCTAAATCTGTCGGCGAACTCGCTGGCCAGGGCAAGACTCGCGAAGCTATTGGAGAAATGCGCAAGCAGCCGGCGTTCATCGCAGGCGGTCGGTAGAAGAACAGCACGGATTTACAATTCGAAGATTTTTTCAGGCGACCCCCAGCGCCTGCATCCTTTGAAGGAGAAAAGAAATGCAGGCACAAGGACTTACGCAAGAAACGCTCGACGCCCTCAAAGCTATGCGGGGCGCGGGCGGCGCGGCCTATAAGGACATTACGACCGCGCTCGGTTACATCTCGTACGATCTGCAGCCCGTAGTCGATCGCACCTTCCCGAACATCACTCCGTTACGCAATGAAGTTCCACGCGTGAAGGGCAAGGGCGGGAATTCTACTCACTGGAAAGAAGTGTACGCCATCAACGCCAACGGTCTTTCCCTTGGCGTTTCGGAACGTAACCGCAACGCGGCGGTCACGACGCAATTGCGCGACCACTTCGCGAAATATGCGGAGCTGGGCTTCGAAGACTTCGTGACCTGGAAGACTGATCAAGAAGCGCTCGAACTGACTCCGGACGTAAAGTCCATGGCCGTCGAGAATCTTTTGTATGCGACGCTGCAAGCCGAAGAGAAAATTCTCCTGTGGGGCAACACTGGCGTTGGACCCAGCGGCAACTTCCCGGCGCAAGGTGGCGGCAACGGCATCGCACTTGGCATCGCTCCAACTCCGGTAGCGACCCTCGTCGCCGGCGGCGCTATGACCGCACAAGCAACCACCGTGTTCGTGGTTGCGCTCACTCCCGAAGGTTTCTTCAATTCTTCCATCGCTGGTGGCGTGCCCACTGTCGTCACGCGTGACAACGTAGACGGCACCAGTGACACGTACGGCGGCGGGAGCTCGCAGCTTTCTGCGGTGTCGAACACCATCACCACTGCCGGCGGCAATCTTTCCATTAGCGCGCATTGTGCGGTTGTGAAGGGTGCTGCAGGTTACGCCTGGTACGTTGGCCTGCTTGGTAGCGGCGCTGCAGGTGCACATCTTGCCGCGATCACCACCATCAACAGCGTGCTGCTCGTCGCAGATCCACTTGGCACTCAGGTTGCAAGCGTGGCCTCGGCGGACAATTCCGGAAACGGAATCATCTTCGACGGCTACATTTCGCAAGCGCTCAGCGGCGGCGGATTGTTCGTATCCCAGGCGACCGGGACCGACGGCGTTGGTACCCCACTCACCGCAGACGCCTTCGGCAACATCAACGAATTCGAGACTGACTTCCAATATTTCTGGGACAACTACCGCCTGCAGCCCGACGACATTTTGATGAGTGGGCAGGAAATTAAAAATGTCAGCAAGAAAATCGTGAACAGCGGCGCATACCGCGTCAATGTGACCGGCGAAGGATCTAAAGGCGACCTTTCGGGCGGCAGCTTAGTGCGTAGCTACCTGGGCAAGTTCGCGATGGGCGGCGGTAAAGAAGTAACGCTGACGCTGCACCCGAATATGCCTGCTGGGACGATCTTCTACCGCACCAAGAAACTGCCCTATCGCGTGCAGGGTATTGCGAATCTCGCGCAGATCCGCACGCAGCAAGAGTGGCGGCAGGTGGATTGGCCACCGGTTCATCGCAGCTGGGATTACGGCATCTACGCGAACGAAACGTTCGAGATGCATTTCTCGCCGGCGTTCGGCGTGCGCACCAATATCGCCAACGGATAAAACAGCTTTCCGGCGTTATGGCTCTCGTTCTCCTGGGGGAGGGCAGACTTGGCGCCGCGAATTCGACAGAGGGGCTGGCAGAGATCCTGAGTCAAAGTCAGCCCTTCGATCGAATTTTTAAGAGGAACTCATTTATGCAGGCACATCAAGAGCGAGTCGTTAACGAGAAGAAAGAGTTGGACGAGAAGCGAGAGAAACTTGGCACCTTCATCGAAGGTAAGATTTTCCAGACTCTGTCGCCGGAAGAACGTAATCGACTGGAGCGACAGGCGATTGCAATGACGACTTACTCAACGATTCTCGGCGAACGCATTGCGGCATTCTCGAATTTTTAAGAGGGAATGAGTGGATCTTACGGACTTAGCCACGATCAAGAAGTATCTGAACCTGACGACGACTTCGAGCGATGCCGTGCTGGCGTTTTTGGTGTCTTCACAGAGTCAGGTGTTCTATGACGAGATTGGACGACCAACGCTGGAAGCGGCCAACGTTACAGAAGTTCGCGACGGTCAAGGGTCCGACTTCATGCAGTTGCTGACTTATCCAGTAAATAGCTTTAGCTCACTTCAGATCGATTCCACACTAGTTCCAGCATCGAACGCATGGAACACATCGGGCTATCAGTTTGACGCTCTCGGCAAGGTCAGCCTAATCGGCTATCGCTTCTGTCTCGGTCGCAAAAACGTGGTGGCTACTTACAATGCCGGCTACGTGCCGGTCCCGGTGACTAACGAACTCCAGACCATTCCCGCTGGCACGCTGACGATCTTCGCTGCGCAATCCAACTGGCGCGCCGACGTTAGCGTTAACTTTTTCATTGGTGGCGCGGCACTTACTCCAGTAGTCGGAGCTCCCGCTGCCGGTCAGTACTTCGTGCAGAACGGCGTGTATCTCTTCAACGTCGCGGACGTCGGCAAGCAAGTCCTGCTCAACTACAACCGCGCTGGCATTCCCATGGACGTCGTGCAGGCGGTCAACGAAATGGCTGCTATGCGTTATCGCCAGCGCGATCGCATCGACACCGACAGCGTGAGCATTGGCGGCACAGTTACGACTTACTCGAAAGACGATTACCCGAAAGATGTTTGGCGGGTGATTAAAAAGTATAAGCGCTATTTCTTCGCGCCGGGATTCTGATGATTGAATTCGAACTACGCGGCGACACTCAGATTATCGCGAGGATCTCGCGCACAGCGGATATCGTCTCCGCGGAGATCATGCGTGCGCTGAATACCGTGAACACGCAGCTGCAGCGCCACATTCAAAGCGACAAGCTATCCGGCCAGGTGCTGAACTCGCGCACCGGCAATCTCAAGCGCTCGATCGTGCAGATTCCCGCAACGAATGAAGGTGGCTCGATTGTTGGCGGCGTCGGGATGGGAGCGGAGGCGCCGTACGGACTCGCTCACGAATTTGGCGCCCACATCCCGGAGAGAGTGCCAGTTAATTCAAAGGCCTTGCATTGGATTGGAGTGAGCGGCGAGGAAGTTTTCGCCATGCGCGCGCGTGCGTTCGATCTTCCTGAACGCAGCTTTATGCGCAGTTCGTTTGAAGAGTTCCGCGATCGCATCGAGGCGGATATCCGCGCGGCGGTTCATGAGGCGGCAGTATGACGAACACCTACACGCCGCCAACGCGTGAGCAGATTTACCAGGCGTTCTTTGCGCTAGTTTCTAGCGTGCAGATCGGCTCACCGCCAGCACTAGCGTTCAAGACCACAAGTCGTCGCCTCAAATCGTGGAATCAGGTTGCTGGCGAAGAGAAGCCAGCGTTTTACCAGTTGCTCGGCGCTGACAGTTTCAAGAAAAGCTATGGGATGCCCTATGCCAACAAACTTGGCCTAGAGCTTTTCCTGTTTGTACAGCAGCCCGACGACAACGACCTCATTAGCCCGCTTCTAACGAACTTGGTGGACCTGGTGGTCGCCGCGCTCCAACCGGCCGCTACGGATGAACTACAGACGCTTGGCGGCCTAGTTTACGACGTGTCCATCAAGGCCGCAGACCATCGCGAAGGGCTGATGGGCAACGACGCTTTTACTGTTATGGCAGTTGAGATTTCCACCGGCGGTTTACAGCCGGACCACTAAGGAGGAAATAGAATGGCACCACCTACAATCGCTCCGCTGTACAGGTTCGGCGCAGGCCAGTTTTGGTGTAAGCCGAATGCAGGTGACCTAGTAGCAAATCCAACGCCGATGCGCCTCGCGACGCTTCAGGAAGTCAACATGGAATTCTCCGCAGAAATGAAAGAGCTCTACGGCGAAAACCAATATCCCGAAACGGTGGCGATCGGCAAACGCAAGGTCGCAGGCAAGGCCAAGATTGGTCGCTGGAACACCACAGCGCTCAACCAGATGATGTTCAGCGGCACGCAAGGCACCGGGATGGACGTTGTCAAGGTTAATGAAGCGGCCGCGATTCCTGCCACACCGTTTCAAGTCACGGTTAGTGGCGCAGCTACTTTCGTAGAAGATCTTGGCGTCACCTACCAGAACGGCACTCCGTTCATTCGCGTCGCGTCCGGTCCAACGGTAGGTCAATACAGCGTCAACGAAACCACTGGCGTTTACACGTTCGCCGCAGCCGACACACTCGTGAACGTGCTGATCACTTACACCGATGTGGTGTCTGCGACCGGCACCACGTTAGAAATTGACAATCAGATTATGGGCTACGGTCCGGTGTTCCAAGCTGTCTTCCGCGCCGCCTTCCGTGGGCAGGAATGCAACATCGTGCTGCAGGCCTGCATTGCCGGGAAACTTTCGCTGCAATCCAAAGTCGATGACTTCACTGTTCCTGAAATAGATTTCTCAGCCTTCCAGGACCAGAACGGCAAGGTCGGCTTCATTTACAGCACCCAGTAAAAAGGAGGAAAGATGAAAGACGAAAAGAGTGCGTGCGGGAAACCCGAAGAGGCTTGTACGGACGAGAAATGCAAAACGCACGGCGACGCGGTTCAGAAGCGCTTTCGCAGGACGCATGTCTACGCTAAGAAGCAAGAAGTGGCGCCAGTAACTGAAGAATAATTTATACCGTTTACAGCACCCAGTAACACACCCCACGAGTGCTGTGCGGTCCGGGCTGCGTTTCTTTGGGAGAGGCTACGCAGCCTGGACGCTGCTTCTGCAACCTGGCGGCAAAGCTTATGCCTTTGACGATGGAGCAGATTAAATTCTTGGCGGTTACGGAAGCCATGGCTAGAAACAACGGCGACAAGTCGGCGGCGGCAAAGGAACTGGCAATCGGAAGAACGACGCTGTATCGAATTATAGGAATGATTCACAGGAAGGCACGCATGTCCGAATCACCTGAAGACGAATCGACGAAAGGAAATTCGAAATGCTTCTGCTACTTCTAGTGCTGTTGCTGGTGTTTGGATTTGGCGGCGGTTACGTCGGAAACCGGCGGTGGGGTCCGGACGACGGAAGCTGGCACGAGGGCCCAGGCATCGGGATTTTCGGGATTGTTCTGTTAGTCCTTTTGGTCATCTTTCTTGTCGAAAATCTGCATGTACTGCGCTAGGGGGCTGCCACTGTGCCAGAAGCTAAACCTAAATTCGAAGGCGTAACCGTGAAGCTCGCGGGAAATACGTATGTAGTCCCACCGCTGAGCTTTAAGAACTGGACCGCGCAGGAGCCACTTATACGCGATTTCTGGAAGGTACGCGAAAAGGTGCTCGAGGCAAAAGACGACAAAGCGTTAATCGATAATCCGTTCATCACCAAATACATTCCGATCGTGCAAGCCGCGATCATGCAAAACCACCCGGATGCGCCTATCTTCGCGGACGTCCTGACGCTCAAAGACATACCGGAGTTTTCCAATGCTCTTGCGGCAGCCCTAGTCGATGACCAGGAAGAGCCTGCACCGGGGGAAGCACGAGCGGCCACGAGGTAGAAAAGTACAGTTGGGGCGATATCTACGCCTTACTCGTGACCGCGACTGGATGGAACTGGGAATACATCGACGACTACATGACCATGCCGCGATTCCAGAAGCTCACGAGGTACTGGCTAAAGTTTCCTCCACAGCATTTGTCGCTGGCATCGATCAAGTCCGCACTCGGAATAAAGCCAGCTGAACGCAGCCGACGCACCGGCACAGACAACGAATACGTTCCACCTGAACTGCAATCCAGTAGAGATATCACGAACTTGGTGGTTGCTTCTCCCTTTGGCGACGCCTTCGGGATGAAGCAATTGAAAGTCATTCAAATCGATAGCCGAAAGAAAACTTAGTGAGCGACACCATTCTCGAACTGATGACACGCGTAGACGTTGAGCCGGTCAAGACGGCTATGACGGAAGCGGCTACCGCCGTATCCAACTCCACGTCAAAAATGAAGACGGACATGGCTTCGTTTAATGCGACCAGCATGGCCGCGAACGAAGGCGTCGTCGATTTCATGTCGAAGCTGCCACCGGCGTTCATCAAGGTCGAGGCCGGCGGAGTTTTCGCCTTTGAGCAAATCAAACGCCGCGTCATCGAAGCCACCAGCGAAGTTGGCGCTCTGCGTCAAGAAATCCTGACCACCGATGACACTGCCAAACTCGCACAGCTGAACGCACAACTAGATCAGGCGCGCGCACGCATGACCGCTGCACGCACCGAAATGCGCGCGATGCGGCTAGAAATGACCGAAACGCGTGAGAAGGCGGACCTACTGGGGGAGTCTGTCGGCGTAAAGATTCCTGGCGCGCTGGGCCGCATGCTCGGCCAGATGCCTCAAATCCAATCAATCATGAACGCGGCCTTTGCTCCGATCATGGTCTTGTTTTTCGTGGAAGCTATCGAGCATGCAATAGAGGGCATTGCCAAGCTGGCGCGTGCTATAGGCGGTTTTGGAGAAGAGGAGAGAAAGGCATTTGAATCAGCACTTGATCACAATCAGAAACTAATCCTCTCCAATCTCGAACTGAAGGAAAAACTAGAAGCGATCAGTATCATCGGTAAAGAAGGCTCGACCAAATATGCGGCCGAGGCGAAGAACGCGGCAGCCGCCGCAGTAGATCAAGCCGCTGAACTCGCACGAGTAAACCGTGAACTGCCAAAGATGCAGGAGCAGGTAAACCGCCTCTCCTTAAAGAAGAAGATCGGCCTCGACCCGCTCGACTACGCACCTTGGGATATAGCGTTCACATTTATCAAGCGCGGATTAGACAACACAGGCGAAGAATTGGAAGCAGCTCAGGCGAAACTGCGTCGCTTTAATGAGACACGCGACCAACTCGAAGGGAAGCTGCGCGAGCGCCCGGTTGAGGCCGGGAAAGCAAAAGCTGAAGAAAAAGTTCGCGGTGGCGACGAGGCTCGTGAGGTGCAGAGGGCAAACGTAGAAGCACAGAAAAGCCTCCAGACCGAATACGTCAACTTTTACGAACAGGGCCTGCGGCGAATGTATGCTGACGACAAGATTACCCTGGCGGACGAAGTTGCTGGCGAGAAGGAAGCTGTTCTGGCTCGCCTTGAGATTGAACGAACTTACGCTGCCCAACGCAAACAGCTTCTCGCTGCCGAAGCTGCTGCGCATCCGGGGAAAAACGTACAACCACAGGTAATCGCTGTTAACACGCAACTCGCGGACGCGGAACTGCGCACCAGATCAGAGATTGCCGCCATTGATCAGCGCTTCGACAAAGAAACAGAAAAGCAGCGCGACGCTGTAAACCTCGCAACTGTTAAAGCGGCTAAGTCGGCCGCGGACTCCGAGATTGCCGTAGTAGAAGAAACGTCAAGACGAAAATTCGCGAACGGGCAAATCGTCCTCTCAGAACTAACGGCAATCGAAAAGGCAGCCGCCAACCAACGCATTGATGAGCAGCGAGCTGTCGTGCAAGAGGAACTCCGCGCCGCCGAGCAGGAGCCTGAGAAGAAAAAGGCGCTGATCATCAAGCTGAATTCGGACCTCGAGAACCTCGAGCGCGAACGCATCACGAAAATCGACGCCATCGATATCGAGGCCGAAAATCGCAAGCGCGCGATTTTGAGTATCGAAGCAGAGTCAGCCAAGGTACATCAGCAAAGTCTACTCGAAATCGATCGCATTGGAATTGAGACGCGCGCGAATCTTGGACTGATCAGCAACAGCCAACGCCTTACGCAGCTGAAGGCTATCACCACGCAGGAGTACCAACTCGAAAGGGAAGCGATAGAGAAGAAGAAATCTCTCTACGCTGAAGGCACCACACAATTCGTAGAGGCGGAAAAAGAACTTCAGCAGATCAACGACAAGTACAGCAAGCAAATGGCAGAAGATGACGCCAAGGCATTGAAGGAACGATTGGCTGCGTGGGAAAAATTCGACCATCAAATAGTAGACAGCTTTTCTGGCGCGGTCGGAGAAATGCTGCGCCATCAAAAGACTTTCGGCCAAGCCATGGCTGCTGCCTGGAACACCATGGTCGTCGACTTCGCGCAAGCCATGGCGAGAAAACTGGCGCAGTGGATTCTCACGCATACGTTGATGAAAGTTGTCAGCCAGATTTTCCACCTCGAAGAACTGACCAAGCAAACCGTAGCAACCTCGGCTGAGACTGGAGTCGTTGCCGCAGGTCAAGTGGCGCAGGTTGCAGCTGTGGCAACCGGTCAAACTGCCCAGACCGCTGCCGTCACTACGGGTAGTTCAGCTCGTGCGGGTGTCGGACTACTCGAAGACATCAAGAGCATCGGAAGGGCGGCCGCCACTGCTGCAGCTCACGCGTTCAAGTGGGTTATGGAAGAAGTGCCATTTCCCGCGAACGTCGCGCTGGCTCCCGTAGTTGCGGCGGGAGCTTTCACCGCAGTCATGGCGTTCGGGTCGATCGCTTCTGCGGCCGGTGGTATGGAAGTAACTCACGACCAAGTGGCCGCGCTCCACAAAGATGAAAAAGTTCTGCCCGCCGCGTTCAGTCGGGATCTGTCGACGGCTATTGGTGGTTCCAGCTCTAAGGGAATTGGAATCCCAGCGATCGCCGGATCTCTTAGTTCACTTGGTGGTGGCGTAAGTCAGTTGCGCTCGCAGATGTCGATGCTGCAATCATCTTCCGCGTCAGATTCCCGCTCCAGCTCTTCTTCCACGACAAACAAAACGGTCAACAGTCATGCATCCGCTGCTGGCGGCATGGACGTCACGCATGACCAGATGGCGATGGTTCACAAGGACGAAATAGTTCTACCTGAATCGATCGCACAGAACTTCCGATCGATGCATGGTGCCGCTGGGGCTGGAGGAGCGGCGGGAGCAGCAGGAAGTTCAGGTGGTAGCGGGGGATTCGGTTCGTCTGTCACGAACAACAAAAATGTCACTCAGCACATTCGCCCAACGATAGTCGTCAACCATCCTGGTGAGAAGGTGAGCCAGGAAGACATCGAGAAAGCCGTGCTCAAAGGCGTGCGGAGGGGAGCAATTCAGACCTCATTCTAATGAGTAACTTAGTCTATCCCGGAGATCTGCGCGGCCTGACCTGGACACGCATCAAGACCGCTGAAAACAGCACGGGGCTGCAGCGATCTAGCAGTGCGGACGAAACGCGTATCGCCAATTATCTGAATCCGATCTGGCATTGGATATTGATGTACAGCGTGCTCTACGATCGGCCAGGACAACTGATTCCCGGCTACAGCGTGCCCGACTATCGCTACCTGCAAGGTTTCTTTCTCGCTCGCCAGGGCATGTTCGATGATTTTCTGTTCTTAGATCCCAGTGATTATTCCATTGGGCCCGCCATACTTACTGGCGGTGGACCGAATCCGCTGGCGCAACTTCAAGTTGTCAACGACGGCGCTGGCAATTACTACAGCCCGATCCAGCGAAACTTTGGCGGCCTCTTCTATGAAGATGTGACCGATCTGGCGACAGGCATCACGGTATTCGCTAACGAAGCGCTGCAGGCGAATCCAGCGGACTACACCATTCTAGGTCCGGGCCTCGCGATACCTGGTGCATCGTTCTCCGGCCTCTATCTCAAGTGGACCACTGCACCGGCCACGCCAGTCACCGCACAATTCAATTTCTATTTCCGCGTGCGGTTTGAAAGTGACACGCAGGATTTCGAGCAGTTACAGCACGACCTTTTTGCCATCGGTGGCGATGGTGGTGTCAAGGGCAGCGGCGAACTGAAGCTCATGAGTGCTCGGAGGAACGCATGAGACGCGTTGCCCTTTTCGTGGTTATTTTATTTCTCGCGCCGCGCGCCTTCTCCCAAACGATTTCAAACATTTCTCCTCCCGCGGCCATCGTCGGTGGCGCGCAGTTTACCCTCACAGTTACTGGAAGCGGCTTTGCCGGCGGTACGACGGTCTTGTGGAACGGCTCGCCACTCGCCAGCACTTTCGTCGCTTCGAATGTGATGACTGCGATTGTGCCTGCGGCCAATATCGGTGCGGTAGGCGCTGCGCAGATCACCGTTCTTGTCGGTTCTACCGTTTCGAACGGGCAAGTTTTTCAGATCCTCTCGCCAATCGGACAAGTGACATCGTGGACGCCAACAATTTTCACTGCTGGCGTCAGTACCAACGTCACGGTGTACGGAGTGGGATTTACTTCCAGCGCGGTGATTTATTTCGACTGGCTCGCAGTCAGTACGACTTTCGTTTCGTCGAGTCAGTTAAACGGGTCCGTTCCAAACACGGCCATCGCTACCAGCGGACCGCACTCAATCATCGTCATCAATGGCGCTGTTTCGTCACCGGCCAAGGCTCTTGCAATTTCCCCACGCACAGTGGCGTTTCCAAATCAAGTCGTGAGTACCACGAGCTCAGCACAAACCGATACGGTGACAAACATCGGCAGTGCGACGGTCACCTTTTCGAGCTTTACGATTGGCGGCGTAAATACTTCCGACTTTGCAATTTCGGCGAATACTTGCGGCGCGACACTGGCAGCTTCCGCGAGTTGCGTAGTCTCTCTGACCTTTACTCCAAGCAGTACGGGTGCGCGCACCGGCCTTTTGTCGGTGGCCAGCGATGCGGTTGGCAGCCCTATATCCGCCAAACTGACCGGAACTGGTATTGCCGGCTCAGGCTCTACGGTCAACATCAATCCGCTCGCGCTTAATTTCGGAAACGTAACCTTCACTTCAAATGCCAGCCTCACGTCGGTGGTCACAAACTTCGGCATCGCGGGATCTCCGAATTACACAATCACCTCGATGGTCCTTGGTGGGGCAAACTCCGCGGACTTCAATAGCAGCACCAGCACTTGCGCGACGGCAACGCCATACGCGCCTGGGGTCGGATGCAACGTCAACGTGGTTTTCACGCCGTCATCGGTGGCGGCCAAAGTCGCCACGCTCACCATCACCGACAACAGCAACACCAGCCCGGAAGTAATCGCATTGTCGGGGAACGGAGTAGCCCTCGCGCCGGGCGCAAATATTCTGCCCGTGTCGTCAATGGTTTTTGGAAATGTGCAGGTGAGCACCACGTCGGCGCCTATCACCGTGAACTTATTCAATGGCGGAACTTCCAATCTGTCGATCAGTTCAGTGGCGCTGAGCGGGACCAATTCTGCGGACTTCACGCTGATAGGCGGCGGCTGCTCGAGCTCGACGGTCCTCCCTCCTGGCCAGCTTTGCCCGCTTACGGCAACCTTCACGCCATCACTCACGGCCACAGAGTCTGCCGTGATCACAGTCACCGATAACGCCACAGGAAGCCCGAGAACGGTCGCGCTTCATGGCACCGGCATTTCTACCGCGCATTACATGGCACTCACTTGGACGGCAAGCAATTCTCCCAGCATTGTGGGCTACAACGTTTATCGCGGTAGCCAGAGCGGCGGACCGTACTCCCTGCTGACGCCTGCTCCCGTCAACGCGCTGGCATATACCGACAGCGCAGTCATCTCTGGGAGCACTTACTTTTACGTGGTCACTGCGGTGGGCACCAATCCGCCGTACAACCCTGCCGAGAGCCTTAATTCGGTTGTGGTCAGTGGGACGATCCCATGATGAAGAGATTTTTTTTATTTCTGGCGATGCTGATGGTCTGCGCGATCGGAGCGCAAGCCACAAATCGCTTTGTCACCGAGACCGGAGCCAACGCGGGGAGCTGCACAAGTGGCGTAATTTCTCGGGCCACGTTCAATAGCACAACGCTGTCTCCCGACGATGTCGTGCTGTTTTGCGGAACGATTGCCGGGGAAGTGGACCCGCAGAGCAGTGGCACTTCTGGACATCCCATTGTTCTAAAGTTTGATACCGGCGCGAAGTGGTCTGTCACTGTTCCTAGTTTCAGCCAGTTCTTATATCTTGCTGGGCTATCCTTTATCACGATAGATGGTGGCACTCCCTGCGGTAAGGCGTCGCTCACTTGCAACGGGCAGATCACCTACACACAGATGGGTTCAGCGTTCGGTTCCGGCGACGGTACCCACGTAGCCATCGTCAGTGGGGCGCACGACATCGAGATTAAGAATCTGGAGTGGGGGCCATTTTATCTGCATACCCCGCAATCCGGGTATCCACCCAACAATTACGATTCGGCCGCGACCATCTACGGCAATAATCCCGGCGCGAACATCCACATTCACGATTGCAAATTTCACGACAACGCCTGGACGATCAACCTATTTGGAAGCGCCGGCACCAGCCAGAATTACGAAATAGACCATAACTACTTTCAGCACACCTCGCATGGCGTGAACCTTGGAACCTCAGGCGCGGTATCTTTCGGCGGTCTGAAATTCCACGATAATTTTATTATGGACCCGGTGAACTGGGACCAGACCAACGGCAGCTTCCACCACGACGGGCTGCAAATCACCTGCACTACTACGCCCTGCACAGTGACGAATATACAAATCTACAACAACACCTTTGGTGGTGACTGGGGATGCACCAATACCTCGCCCATTTTTCTGGAAACGCATGAAGGCTCTTCTCTTCTAGTCACGAATGTCACAGTGTTCAACAATCTCTTTCAGAACGCGAACACCAGCAGTTGCGGCTGGGCCAACGGCGTCAATCTGCTCGGGCATTCAGGCGTCGCGGCCTACAACAACACCATAATTTGCGCGTCTCCTTTTGGCGGTCTCGGACTGCAATTTGGAGGTTCGGGCGCGGATTCAAGAAACAACATCGTCACCGGCTGCCAACTAGTAGCGGGAACCGGCAACGAACCCACCACCATCGGAACTCTGAATTACAACCTATACGCCAACTGGATTATGGGCGGCGGCGGCAACGCCTTCTCGTGGAACGGTACAAGCACAAGCGGTGCTGGCCTCGCCTCGCAATTAACAAGTTGGAAAGCACTCATAGGTGGTGGCGTTGAAGCCAATTCCATCACCGCTACCGGTGCTGGATTGAACTCCGATGGCACGCTGGCATCCAATTCCCCGGCAATCAATAGCGGCACTAACCTTACCTCGCTGGGTATCGCCGCGCTCGACTTTGATAAAAACGGCAACCCGCGGCCGAATCCCGGAAACTGGGATATGGGCGCATTCAACAACGGCGCGGCGCCGCCTCCTCCGGTGCAGCCTGCTCCACCAACAGGACTCACCGCGGTGCCACATTGAAAACTAAACTCCTTCTCATCGTCGTACTAGCTCTCGCATTGGCTGCTGGAGCGCGTGCGCAGGCGCTCATTTCCTCTGGCCCGATAACGCTCTCGGGGCAGAACGGTACCATCATCCAAGGCTTACACATAACCAATCCCACGGGTGCGTGTGTAACCCTGACCAGCTCCACGAATATCATCATCCGCAGGTCGGAGATCGGGCCATGTAACGGAAACGCTATAAGGATCAGCGGTGGAAGCGGCAACGCAGTCTATGACAACTACATTCATCCAGAGACACTGAACGGCTCCGGATGCTGTGACCACGACGACGGGATTTTTGCTTCGGGAACGTCCAGTCTTACGATTCAGGGCAACGTCATTGCTTATAGCGAGTCCAACATTGAAGTTACGGGAAGCAGTACCGTCATCGCCACGGGAAACTTTCTACTAAACCCCAGAGGACCATTTCCCAGAGGACAGAACTTTCAGGCGTACACCGGCAATAGCAACATCACCGTTCAAGACAACTATGCTCTGTCGAGTACAGACACGAGCAAGTACACCTTCGCTGAAAATCAGGAAGACTCCATCAATTTTGGTTTGACCAACGGAATTATTGCGCAGAGAAATTACGTCACCGGTGGGCACAGTCTTTCGGGCTGCGGGATAATCGCGGACGACGGAGCCAACAGCGCCCAATTTAGAAGCAACCGCCTTCTTGACACTGGCCAGTGTGGTGTCAGCATAGCGGATGGAACCAACCAAATCGTTGACAGCAACAAGGTCTATAACACAACCCCCGTGGTGGGGGGTGGCAACACCGCCATCATGACCTGGAAGCAGTACACCAATCCCTGTGGTCCGACAACGGTTTCCAACAATATAGCAGACGAAATCAAGCCTGACGGCTCGCATTCGGGCTTTTGGGACGGCGGTGGGTGCTCTACCACGCTGAGTGGCAACACCTTCAGCCAGCCAGCAGATGCTTTACTGACTCCGATCGGCACCGTCTTTGCACCTCCGTTAATTCCGCCGATACCAAAGGATTGCGTGGCGGTTTCTCCCTATACAAACAACACGACCACGTCTTCCTGCTCCAACTTCACTCCTCCTTCAACGACGCGCCCCAACCCACCTACAGGCCTGACCGCGGTGCCACATTGAGAACCATGATCGGCGGCGACGGCTTAGACACAACTGCGGCCACGAAAGCGTACCTCCTTTCGCACAATCAGTTATTCCTCGCAAATCTTTTTATGATCGGCGACCTTGAGGATCCCGCCGCGCAGCTTATTTGCGACTGGGAAGCACCGCTCTCCTGGCCGGTGTATGGAACATTCAAGCCAGGCGTCACGAAGCGCGGCCAGATCACTTCGGAAATTGGACTTAAAGTCGCCGCACTGGATCTTGAGTGGAGCCCTCCAGTCACAGCGTTTACCACGGACGTCGCATCAGCGAATCCTTACCAGCTCGCGCAACTGGGTTTCTATGACAACAAGATTGTGCGTATGTGGCGAACGATCATGCCCACGCCTGGAGATGCGAATACTTATGGCGCATGCATCTTGTTTGGTGGACGCGTCGCAGACTGCACGGTAGAGCGCGGGAAGATCAAATTCACGGTCGACAGTTTCCTTGACGTAGTGAATCAGCTCGTTCCGCCGAACGTCATCGAAGTAACGAACACACTCGCGAATTATAAAGGCGCGACTCCGGTACTAGCTGACGGTGAGACCGTCGTCCCCACGTTCACTATTGCCGCAGGCAGTAACGCGACAAACCTTCTCGGCATCTGTACCGCGCCGACCGCCAATAAAATCTACGGCGACAACAAATTGCAGTTTGGATACGTGGTTTTCACTTCCGGAGCGCTTGCAGGATTCTGGAGCGCGATCGCCACCAGTAATAATTTCCAGCCCATACCGGGCGGTCCGCACTACAACCAGATCATCGTGTACAGCCCGTTTCCCTGGGATCCAACGCCAGGCGATACCTTTTACGTTTCCACACACTTTCCGATCGAGCAGGCCGATGGCAGCTATGTTGGATTTCCTTTCGTGCCCGCTCCGGAGACGGCTTTATGAAAATTATTTATAGAAAACCTTGAGGACACTGCCCGATGCCCGGAGTTCCGAGCACGCTTACAAAAATTGGTAGCCGCGAGCACGTTGTCATGGAGGCGCGTTCATGGCAGGGCACGCCATACCACTTGGGCGGACGCGTGAAGCGCGCTGGCGTGGATTGCGGAACGTACCTCATGGAAGTGCTGATCGCTTGCAGTCTAGTCACCAGGGCAGAGTTTGAGGACTTAGGTTTCTACGGTCACGACTGGTTCTGTCACGAAACCTCCGACCCGAGACGCTACCTCCGCATGATGATGCGCCACGCGGAGCTTGTGATGGAAGGCGTGGCCTACGTTTCCACGCGCACCGAACCAGGCAATCTCGTTCTATCCAAAGTCGTTGACAGCAAGCACTACAACCACGGCGGCATCGTCACCGAATGGCCACGAGTGATGCACTGTGTCGCGGAGACGGGTGTAGGCGAAGTTGATGCGACCACCGACCCGCTGTGGTGCCCGCAAAAGGTTGCCATCTTCGATCCTTGGAGGAAGCCATCTTAGGCGGTAAATCACAGGCATCTACGCGGCCGACGGCACTCGGGTCGATGCTGCAGTCGTCGACTTACGGGGCGACGATCCCGATGGTCATCGGAACGACGCGCTCACCCTTTCTGCCGATCTGGGCCGCTGACCTGCGCATTGGCGCCAGCGGGAAAAAGGGTAAAGGCAAAGGCAAAAAGGGCCCTCCAACGTATGTCGAAAACATCGACATGCTCATCGGTTCTAATCCCATCCTGAACGTGCTGCAAATTTGGTTCAACGCAGTGCGATACCCGCTGAACTTCCTCACGCAGGATTTCCCGCCGGTTGCAGGACTGGTTCCCACGGTCTTCACCATTTCGGATCCCAATTTTTACGCGTTGGTTGGCGTAACGATTTTTGAATTAGGCGACCTGCCCGGCACCTTCAATGATTACGGTGCCCAGGGACCGGTCAACTACAACCGAGCTGGCCAAGAGTGGCCGATGTGGAATGCCTTCCAGGTTGGCCCTGATCCCATCAACGAGTCAGGCTACCGCTTCACTCCCTACACCTATCGTTGGAATCCATCGTTCGGACCTACTTTTCAGGTGGATGCGGATCTGGGCGGCAATGTGGTTCTCCTCGGAACCGTGCGCGCTTACTACGCGCAACTATCAGCGGTCATCAAGCACAAAACGCCGCTCGCACAGGCCAGGCTGACATTTGAGAATCAGCTTGGCAACGGTCCGGAGTTTGCCAATTCTTCGCGACCTGGACAGCAAATTATTTACCCGCAGTACGCCGGCTGTGGCTCACCGAACATTGACCTTGGAAGCTCTGGCGCAATCCCCAGCCTTCGCCCTGAAGTGCAAGGTTCATACACCATGTACCCGCGGGGCGATGTCGATTTCACCGACATGATCGAATCGGTGGTGCGCAGCGGCGTGCTCCATACTGGTTACGAGCTCGCGGAGATTCAGCGCGGCGTTAATTGCTGCGAGTTTCCCGGCCCGATTCAGAAAAAATATCAGTATCAGCCTGACGGTGGCGTGCGATTCCTCCCGCCCGACTACATCGTCACTGAAGGTAACTACATGCTGGTGTTCGCGCGCCGCAGAGACGACGGCACCCCGCAAGCCATCTCCGACACGGCAGGGAATAGCTGGATCTCACTCTATTCTGGAGCGACTAACGGTGCGCAGATAGACGTCTGGTACGCGATCCACAACGGCGGCACGCTCACGTCCATCCACGTCACGCCCAGCGGTTTCGATATGGGATTTGAGTTTTACGAAATGGGCGGCGTCGACACGCTCGACAGCTTTCAAATGTTCACCGGCACGACGAAGAGTCCCATCGGATCTATCGCGACCTCGAACGAAGCTGGCACCCCCGCGTTCGCGATGGCGTTTTTCGATTGCTACATACAGTCAGGCAGCGCACCGCAGCGCATCTGGCGCGATCTGATTCCAAAGTCGGTCATGGGCACGCTTACCGGCTCCTTCTATCGAACCGTTTATTTTCCGGGCGCGCTGACTTTCCAGATGCCCAACGCTTTTGGGACCGCGCAACCTTGGGCGCTGTTCATGATCGCCTTCAAGAATTCGCAGCCCGTTCCGTACGTGAAAGCGCTCGGAAATATCTTGGATGAGGACGCGCTCACACTGACGCGCAATCAGTGTCGAACTGGCGGATTATTCGGCTCCGTCTCGATGGATTCGCAACGCAAGGCCAGCGACTGGCTGGCGGACTTCGCCACTTGTGCCAACGCCGTGTATGTGTGGAGCGGCGACAAACTGAAAGTTATCCCGCGCAGTGAGGTCAGCGCCACTGACCGTGGCGCGATCTACATTTCACCGACTGCCGCAGGCCCGGTTGCGGACTTGAGCGAAAAGGATTTCATCGCCGATAGCAGCACGCCTCCGGTCACAGTGAAACGCACGGCCCAGGTGGACCTGCCAAACATCCTGCAGATCGAGCACCTCGACAGAAACTCCGACTACAACCAATGCGTTACTTCGCAACCGGATGCTGCTTCAGTGGCGCTCTACGGCCCGCGCAAAGCCTCGCCGCAAACGCTGCACATGATTCAGGACCCGGTGATTGCGCGGAAAATTCTTTCTATCCAAACGCGCCGTAACGCTTACATCCGCAATACCTACAGCTTCAAACTCAAGACGCAATGGGTGCTCCTCGAGCCGATGGATTTGGTGACGCTCACGGAGCCGCTGCTCGGCCTAAACAAATTACCGGTCCGGCTGACTAAGGTCGCGGAGAACGACAAATTCGAACTCGACTGTGAAGCTGAGCCGTTTCTCTATGGTGTCCACGCACCAAACGTGCTGACGGCGACGGCGCCGCAACCGAACTCCACATTTCAAAACATCATCGCAGATCCCGGCAGCGTCAATGTGCCCCTCATCTTTGAGCCACTGCCCCGGCTGTATGGGAGCCTGCCGACAGCCCAATTGTGGGCGGTGGTCTCCAGCCCGAATCCTGCTTACGGAGGTTGCCTTGTCTATGTCTCAACGGATGGTGGCGGGAGCTACAACCAAATTCAAGATCCCAAAGCAGCGGGAATAATAATCGGCAATGCCACCACTGGCAAAGTTGTCACCGACTGGCCTGCTGCGGCTGATCCCGATACTACTAACGATCTCTTGCTGGACCTCACGGAAAGCAACGGTTCACTGCAGTCCATCAGTCTCATTGATGAAAATAATTTCATAGATCCTTGTTACGTTGAAGGTGCAGGAAGTCCTAGCCCTACAGTAAATGGTGCAGCTCAAACCAGCGGTTTCAACGACCCACCTCCGCCTCTTGAGTGTGCTTTTACTAGCGTCCCCAATGCTGCGATTATCAATGCTGGTGGTCCCAACACAGGCCAAAGCCAACAAATTTTCGTCGTGGGACATTTCCGCAGTGGCTACTATTTCGCCAACGGTCCATCTGGAGGAATGGTGCAGGCCCCGTGTTTGTGGACTCCATCTCCCCCAGGCCGCTGCGTACGCATCAACATCGGGCGTTGGACCACGCAATGCTGCAACTCATTAACTATCTTCAATCAAGGATCGGCGCTCGGCACAGTCTACGATCTGGAAATGGCAGCTATTTCCGTGGCCAACGGCGGTCCAGCTACTTTCGGTTTGTTTTTCGGAAACACTACGGACTGCTTTGGAATTATTCACGGAGAAGAATTTGCAGGCACAGTAGTCGTACCGATTTTTGGATCGTGGTCGTTGTGTATGATTTATGTCCCCCCACATACACCTGGAAATCCCGGCATCGTTATCGCGCTTCTGGACGGAGCGATTACCATGACGCCTGCTGGTTGGGCGCATCCTGCTCCGACCGATGCAGGGTATTGCGGAGTGTTCTGGAAGTACGCCACGCAACCAGACCCTGCCGGTGACAATTACGAACTGATGACCTACGCGGTCGCCAACCTGACCGCGCAAAGTA
>Ga0073928_10002320_pt1 | contig 33121 bp, 21 predicted proteins | sample PaiPotPPA55metaG_FD_76969 | JGI IMG/M metagenome (GOLD analysis project Ga0073928, IMG submission 76969) | Iron sulfur acid spring bacterial and archeal communities from Banff, Canada, to study Microbial Dark Matter (Phase II) - Paint Pots PPA... ...
CTTTTGGGCGCGCAGGTAGTACGCATCGTAATAGCCCGACGAAAGCGCGTAGGTACCAAGCATCAGCCGCCGCTTTACCTCCGCACCAAAACCGCGTTCGCGAGTCTTTCGATACATATCAATCAGTGTCGCGCCCGGGACGCGCAGCCCGTAGCGCACTCCGTCGTAGCGCGCCAAATTCGAACTAGCCTCGGCTGTCGCGACTATGTAGTAGGTGGCAATCGCATATTCCGTATGCGGCATTTTTAGCGAGACCCGCCGACAGCCCAGCTTCTCTAGCAGAACGATGCCAGCCAGCACTTTTTCCTTTACTTGGCCATCGATCCCCTCCCCAAAATACTCCTCCGGAACCCCAATTCGCAGCCCTTGAATGGACTGCTCAATTCCCGTGGTGTAATCGGGCAAAGGAACTGCGGCCGAAGTAGCGTCGTTTTCATCCTGCCCAGCAATCACCGACATAATGGCTGCGGCGTCAGCCACATTCATGGCAAGGGGCCCTATGCGGTCAAGTGAAGACGCAAACGCAATTAGTCCATAACGCGATACGCGACCGTATGTTGGCATCATGGCGGGAACCCCGCAACAGGCGCCCGGCTGGCGAATCGATCCCCCAGTATCAGTACCCAGGGCCGCGACCGCCAGTCCGGCCGCCACGCTCGCAGCAGAGCCGCCGCTGGAGCCCCCGGGAACTCGATCCATCGCAACGGGGTTCCGTACGGGACCGTATGCTGAATTCTCATTTGAGCTGCCCATGGCAAACTCGTCGCAATTTGTCTTTCCCAGGATGACTGCTCCAGCCTTCTCCAGGCGTGCCACTGCCGTCGCATCGTAGGGCGGCACGTAGGTCTCAAGAATTTTCGATCCGCACGTCGTTCGAACGCCTGCGGTACTGATTACGTCCTTCACGGCCATAGGCACACCCGCCAGGGGGCCCAATTTTTCACCGCACGCTGTGGCTACGTCCACCCGGTCGGCTTGAGCGAACGCGCGTTCCCGCGAAAGCGTCAGATAGGCATTTATGTCCGGATTTCGCCGGTCGATATTGGCGTAGAACTCTGTCGCAATCTCCCGAGCCGAGACCTTTTTCGCGCGCAAAGCGGCTTGTATGCTGGCCACCGTCCACGCCTTTGTAGCGCTCATCGTTCGATCACTTTGGGTACGCGGAAGAAGGGCTTCACAGCGTCAGGAGCTTGCTCCAGTACGGCGTCGGCAATATTGCAGGGGCCAAGCTTATCCTCTCGCAGGTCTGTTTCCGCTTCGTGCCGTGATGCTCTTGAAGAAGCGGCCGGTTCGGCACGACCGAACGACATTTGCGTCATCGGCTCGACGTGGGTGACATCCAGTTGTTGGAGTTTGCTGATGTAGTTCAGGATTTCGTCCAGCTGGCCGCGATACAACTCGATTTCTTCCGGAGTCAAATCAAGGTGAGCGAGCTCGGCCACGCGCAAAACGTCTTCGCGACTTATCGTCATCGGCCTCTCAAAATTCCGACTTGGCTGAGATGAACTAATCTTATGGAGAGAAGTTCTTAAACGCAAGTACAGCCCATCGGTCGGATCGCGCGCGCGAATGAATTTTCGTGGCGCAGGAGTCCGGCTCTGTACGGTGGAGCGTCTTTCAGGGTGGGATCCGTACAGGGAAGACTAGCTGCCTTTGCGGCTGCGAATAAATGGAGTGTGCTCGTTGTCCAGTTCGCGGGAACGTTTGGGGCCGGGTTTGGAAATAAACTTAACCTGATGTACAAGATTGCCACCCCAGGCTTGATTCACTCGCTCGCAAAATTCCTTCTTCATAGACTCCAACTGCTTTTGCCAGGCTTTCCCATCGGCAACGATTTCCAACTGCCCCGCCTCGCAGCGAACGGGTTTTGTGTGCGCAGCGAGAATTTTTCCCACCACCCGCGGCCATGCGCTATCCAGCCACGCAAGAGCAGCTTCGGGTTGGTCGAGTCGGCGCAGCGCACGCCCTAGGAATTTTCCAGCTCGCTCCATGGATGGCGGATTCTAACACCAAATTGACTGAGCGTCGCCAGTACTCGAATCTTCTTCACCGTGGAGAAAGGCTCGGCTCTCGGTTAGAAAAAAGTTTGCGCGCGAAAAGCGGATAGCTTCATTTTGCAAGACTTCAGAAACTAATGAAGGCACTTGAAGAGGACGTCCTTGTAAAGGAGAAGAAGATGATTCCCACACGCGTTATGGCTATTTCAAGCGAGGTTGCTGAGTCCGTCCGAGCGGCGCAGAAAGATCCGCACTACAATTTTCCGGCTTACACCGACATTGCCGGGGGAGATGCGCCCTGCCGCCACTGCTTAAAAATAATTCCGGCTGGCGAACGGGCCACGTTGTTTACCTACGACGCATTCGAAGGCGTCGAGAAGCTTCCGCTTCCCGGACCTGTTTACATACATTCGAAATCCTGCGAACGTTATCCCGAGGACGCAGGTTTTCCCGCTGAGCTGAAGAACAGTCCGCGAACGCTGAACGCCTACGCCCAAGGCCGGCGGCTTCTAGCGCAAGAATATGTGGAAAATGGGACTGTAGATTCGGCGGTCGACAAGCTTTTCACACGCCCGGACGTCGAGTACATCCACGTACGGAGCACCACGGCAGGATGCTACACGTTCCGAATTGAACGACAGGATCATTCGCAAAAACCAGCTGCCACAGTGACAAAATAATGCGTCTTGCCGCACGGTCAGGCGTACAATGTCGCTGAAATTATCTTGCGGAGGACGCCATGACTGCCGACCGTGTGGAAGTTTCCTGGGATGCCGAAAAATCAAAGTGGCTCATTCGCATTACGGAGGGCGAAGAGGTCATCCGACGCCATTGCGATCTGCCGCGGAATGCTGACGAGCAGTCCTTGCGTACCGCGGCTCAGAAGACGGTTCAGGACGAAGGATACGAATTCGATTCCACGAAACTAACCATCAAGCGTTAGCCCAAAACAGTTATTTGGCTTCGGCGGCATTATTCCCTCTCTATCGGCTCGAATTTGGGGTTCGAGACCCCCAGGATCGCCCAAGCCTCCTTCTGTGTACGAACGACATGTAGGTTTGGACGCGTATGCTGCCCCTGCAACTCAAACATTCGCGCCATGCCGAAAATCTTGGGAGACGAAGCAATAATGCACCGTGGCCGAGATGAATCCGAAATCGCCGGTGGCAAGTTTGCTAGCTCCCGAATCGTCTCCGGGGACACTTCGAAGGAACTCACTGCTGACATATCCAAAACGCCCGCGCGAGCATTTGTCAGCTTCACGTGCTTCTCAACGGATCGATAATATTCCCTCAAATCCGCATCGGTAATTCTTCCCTCGAACCGGCATCGAAGAATCCGGTCCGCCGAATCGAATTCGAAGTGATAAGGCATACGTCTCATCTACGGCTGTGCCGCTTGTCTCAAAAGTTGTTCGCGATAGTCTATGGTTTCTTCCGTCCGAACAATCCGCCCAGAGTTTTGGTCGCCGCGCCCGCTGGGTTCGCCTGCGCTCCGGGGACCACGCCCTTGGCGGCGTTCCCCACCATTCCCCCCACATCGGGAATCACCTGTGGATTAGATGTTGTGCCGCGAATGGCAAACGGAATACCGCCGCCGGATGATTTGCTACCAGTTAGACCGCCGGCTCCTCCAAAGGACGTCACGGCACCCCCAATCCCTCCGGCCGCTCCTCCGGCCACCGTGGCAACACCTTGCATGCCTTTGGCAAGTCCACCCGCCAGCTTCGCAACCATCTTAAAATCTAATTGGCCCGTTGCGCTCACGGTGCCGTTTCCTGTGACAGTTCCAATCGAAGGAATTACAAGATTGAGAGAATCAATCTTCGTTCCGGACGCGTCGTTACGCACAGTGGCGCTCAGTGTCTGAATCTCAGTATCGTTGCCGCCTCTTCCACCCAGGCCGGCGAACGAACCGAGAGCGCCGAGCTTCGATGCCATGCTAAATCCCGCCAGCTTTGTGTTCGAAATATCTACCGGCCCCGCGATCGTCGGTTTGTCCGCCGCACCAACAATCGTAAGATTCACGGTTAGTGTGCCGCCTTTCAACTTTGATCCGGAAGGAAGCACCACGCCGACTGCGGGCAAAAACCCTTCCAGATCGTCGAGGGGCATGCCCGGCGCATTCACCTTTATGTTAATTTTCGCCGGTTCAGCGGCTGTGTTGTAGCTGCCCGTGATACGCTGAATCGCCTTTCCCACTTTGACATCGCATTGATTCAGAACGCCGGCTCGTGTTTCCAGGGTATAGACGGTCGCGTATTCAACGTCCACCGTCACTGTTGAGGGGTTGCCGGCCGCCGAGGCTTTCAGCTTGGTCGCTTTGATGTTGCCCTTGGAATTTATTTGCTTGCCGTCGGAATTCAGATCCGCCTTGAAGTCCATCACGCCTGCAATACCCAACGAAGGTTCAATGAATCCTGTGGTCGAAAGATCCAGGTGTCCCACATCGATCGTCGCGCTAAACGGCGTCAGCGAAGAATCGGTCGGATTGATCGGGCCAGCCTTGCCTTCGATTTTCAGCGCTGCGTTGCCAGGGCCCTTGGCGGAGAGCTTGAACGGAAATTGCGAAGTGTAGGAAAGATCGGAACCTTCCAGCTTCACGTCTTCATAAATACTCGGTCTTTGGCTCGATCCTGCCGTGCTAACGATAATTTTGCCATTCGTAATCGCGATCTCTTGGACACTTAGAGCGCCCGGACCGCTCCCTGAAGTCCCACTGCTTGCCGAAGGTCCGCCGCTTCCGAGCGTGGAATAATTCCACTTACCCCCCGCCCCAAGAATCAAATTTATCTCCGGACTTTCGATGTTGATGGAGCGCACGTTGATTTGTTTGGAGAAAATTAGCGGCATCAGCTCTACGCCAACACTCAGCGATTTAGCACTAAGAAAAGGGGATTTGCTGAAATTGGAGTCATCTGCAATGGAGACGTCGGCAACACTCACACCCCCCGAGAAAATCGCCAGTGTGATATCGCCAATTGTTACCTTGCGACCTAATGCGGCAGTAAGCTTAGTCTCTAGCGTTGGCTTGAATTGGTTCGCATTGATAAACAGCGGCAAGCACAACACTACTAGCAGCAGAACAGCGGCGATGGCTCCGGCAATAACCAGGGGTTTCTTCACTTTCATGGTAGGCCTCCGGGAGAAAGAGGTGCGCGGGAGCGCTAACTGATTCTTTCGGGCATCATACGCCCGCGATGGCTGATTCCGCAATCAGGCTCAACATGGCAGCAAGATCCCGTGTCCCGCAGTTAGCCGCGCGAAAGCCGTGAAATAGATGTTTTCATCACAAACCGGAGAAGGGAAAAAACGCCGGCGGTTCTTCGCAACGACAAAACTAAATGGTGGGCCTGGGGAGAGTCGAACTCCCGACACACGGTTTAGGAAACCGTTGCTCTATCCATCTGAGCTACAGGCCCGCGACCATTGCAAAGAGATTCTAACCGGATTCTCCTTGTCAGCCCAAACCGAAGATTGCTCCTCAGTTCTACCCACCTGTAATTTCGGCTAACGTCCGCGATGTCGTGGACTACGCGTGCCCGCCTCCCTCAACGATCAGCCGCATCGCTGGAGCGCTCACAAATATCTTGCTGTGGAATCGCTCTCCCCACGATAACGGCGTCACGTCACGATACTCGTGCATCGTGTCTTCCCCGTATGCGGGGTGAAGCTGTTTGCGAAGCGAGGCGCGCACGTTGGGATCCGCGCCACGATCCAGCAGAAGCTGTGTGAACGGCGCCACCTGCGGTCGGTTCTGATGGTTCATCCAGAAATTCGGTTGCGAGACTACTGTTGCGAACAGTGCCGTGTGCGCTCCGAAGCCGTCCGCATCCACTGCGGCTCTGGCGTCCACATTCATGCCTCGCTCGAGCAGCCACCGCGCAATCTCCATTTCGTCGTAATCGACGCACATATGCAGCAATGTCGCCCCCGAGAGCGGCGTTCCATGCGTAGCAAGCACCTCGTCGTGACATCCGTTTTCCGGCGGGGATATTTCCTCCACCGAGAACGTTCGACTCAACAGATTGGCGTCACGTCGCAAACGCTCCTCGAGAAGATCGATCCGCCCGCGATGCACCGCCATGGTCGGCGTATCCGGAAGCTCAAGCCCGTTCTGGACATACATTTCGAGAATCTGGTGCTTCGCCGACGGAATGCGGCTGTCCGTTTCGAGCACCACGTCCACCGGCGCTATTCGTCGTCCGTCGGAATCCCGCACCTGTGCGCCGAGTTCGAACATCAATGCTGTCCCCGACGCGCTCAAGGTGTAAGCGGGTCCACCCAAAGCATCACTGGGCAGTCGGGCGCTGCCCGTCATCGCGTACAGCTTGCGAGCCGTTTCGATTTGGCCCTGCAGCGCCGCGCGTGCAAGAGCCGAATCTAGATCGGTCGCACCCGCCTCATACAGCGCGGCAATAATTTCATCGCGGCCTAAATTGGCCGCGTAGCTCATCGGCGGACCCCAACTGGACTTCTCTCTTCCGAGCGCCATCTCGTGGACCAACCGCGGATGTTTCTGCACAAGTTTGCAGACCGCGTCAACATCGTCGCGCCATATCGCATCCGTGATCTGACAAGCCAGCACCAGCCGCGGCCAGCTCGCGATGCCGTAGCTTCGGGCGAGCGCCAATTGTGCATCGGCCAACTTAGCATCCCCAGGCTCAATCTTCTCCGTGCGGAATTCCTGAAGCTCGGCGACCGCGGATGCGTCGCTTTTGCGAACGCCCACGAGCAGGTCTTTGGCTTGGTGTCTTAATTGTTCCAGATTCGGCCGGACGGGAAGATGGCGCTCAGGCATGACGATCCTCCTTAGAATTACCCGGCGTCCGCAGCGTCGGGCGAAAAGGAGGTTCGTTAGAACCGTTTCGTTTGATTCATTGCATCAGGTGGACTCGGTCCTGCCCGCGGACGGGAGGCGTCCTGCACGCCTGGACCTGATAATACCAAAAACTAATACCAAAAAGTGATACCGAAAAGGTTGTCGCCACCGTGCGAATCCTTGTAGCCGCGATGGTGGACACCGCAGGAAGCAATGGTTACGTGCGGGTAAGTTGTCGGTGTAACCAGCGGGCTACGCGCGGCCTCAGAGAAAAGTGTTTTAACAAAACGGAGTCACTTAGCCGGAAAAAGCAGCCTGAAAGATCGCAGTCTCCGTAATTGAGGATAGGAGATCTCCGTAATTTAAGAAAAAATCGGCGTCGTAAATGGATAATTCATCTTCGATTTTTTTTCTGGTTCTTCGACTAACGAACCAGGCTGTCGCGCGTCTGTTTCCCTCAAAGGGAGTGTGTCGAAAATGAATCTACGCCATTGCACTATCAGTGTGTTTGTAAGTGTGGGCTCTCTATTACTCGTAGTACTGCCAAGCGCCAGAGCGCAACAGTTTCAATCCTCCATTTCGAGATCTCAAAAATCTTCGGCGACTGATCAAGCGGCCGCGACTCAACCTACGCCGCGTATTACTCAAGCGATTGACGACGATGCTGTAATTCGAGTTCCACACACCACTCATCCGCTAGCCACGCCAGCCAATGATCGTGGCCGAACCGACACCACCCTCCCCTTGGACCGGATCGTACTCCTGCTAAAGCCAAGCGGTCAGCAACAAGCGACTTTGAAGAGACTGATAGATAGCCAACAGGATCCGGAATCCCCGAACTATCACCAATGGTTGGAACCGGAGCAATACGCGGCGCAATTCGGACCGAGCCAGATGGACATCGATAAGATTACGTTCTGGCTTAACCAGCACGGTTTTACGGTGGATTCTGTCGCCCGAGGCAGGCAGTGGATCGAATTCTCCGGAAGCGCGGGACAGGTTGAGACGGCATTTCACACCGAAATCCACAACTACCTAGTGAATGGCGAGCCTCACGTCGCTAATTCGATGGACATTTCGCTCCCTCAGGCTTTGACGTCGGTAGTCAGTGGCGTTCTTTCCCTTCACGATTTCAAGCCGAAACATATGTACGACAGGATATTCCAGGTTCACAGGGATCCGACCACTGGCAAATTAGTTCCGGTGAAGTCCGGGATCAACACAGAATTCACACCACCTGGCGTGCTGGATCCGGGGCATTTCTTGGCTCCCGGAGATTGGTCGAGGATTTACAACACGAAACCATTGCTCGACCAAAACATAACTGGTGCGGGCATTTCAATCGCGATTGTAGGCTCGGATTCGGATATAGAGCTATCCGATGTTCGAACGTTCCGGCAAATATTCCAGTTGCCGGTGAAAGATCCGATTTTTGACATTAATGGGGTAGACCCAGGTCTTCAGTACTTTAGCCCTCCAGAGGTCGAAGGCGAGTTGGACGTCGAATGGTCGGGAGCGGTAGCGCCAGGTGCTACGATACACCTTGTCACTTCGGCTTCAACATCGTCGACTTTTGGCGGTCTTCTTTCGGTCTCATATATTGTCGACAATCGCTTGGCGCCGATCATGAGCGCGAGTATTGGTCAATGCGAAGCCTTCCTTGGGCCCGAAGGCAACGCATTCTTGAATTCCTCATTCCAACAAGCAGCCGCGGAGGGCATTACAGTATTCGTCAGTTCTGGCGATAACGGTCCGGCCGGCTGCGATCCTCAGGTTGGCAGTATAGCGATCAATGGGCAGAACGTGAGTGGGTTCGCCTCGACGCCCTACAACGTGGCGGTGGGCGGAACGATGTTTGCGGAAAACGGTTTGGATGCTAACTATTGGGAAGCCAACAATCGTCCGGATTTCTCTTCGGCGAAGGGCTACATTCCGGAAGCTGTATGGAATGAATCGTGCGATCCTACGGTAGATCCGAATGGTTGTGGCGATGGCAATTACCATTTGTCTTCCAGCAGCGGTGGTCCGAGCAACTGCACTCAATCGATCATACAGGGCGGATTTATCATTTGCCAAAGTGGATATCCAAAGCCGTCTTGGCAGGCAGGAAAGGGTGTTCCCGCTGACAACGCGCGCGACATCCCGGATATTGCACTTGCTTCCGCCGGTGGACATGATGGTTATTTGATGTGTGTCGAGGGTATTTGTCAGACATCTACTTCAAATGGCCAGACGGTGCTAGAAAACGCTTTTATTGTGGGCGGCACTTCCGCTGCCTCACCGGCCATGGCTGGCGTGATGGCTCTGATCGAGCAGAAAATCGGAGCCTATCAAGGCTTAATCAATTTCAATTTGTACAAGCTCGCGGCCGCGGATAAACTCTCCGCTTGTAATTCAAGCCACCTGCTAAATCCCCAAAATCCAAACAGCTGCAATTTCTACGATACGACAGCCGGAAACAATAATGTTCCGGGCCAGGTCGGTTTCAACGCTGGCGCGGGGTTTGACCTAGCCACCGGTCTTGGTTCGGTAAATGCCGAAAACCTGCTGAATGCCTGGCGCACAATCTCCAAGTTGCATACTGCTACAAAGCTTTCAGCAAACCCAACTCCGGTTGTCGCGCAACACGGGCAGCCGATTCCGATGAACGTAGTAGTGAAGCCGGCTTTGGGAACAGGCGCGCCATCTGGTGACTTCTCCCTAATCACAAATCTCGGCTCGATCTTGGGAGGAACACTCGCCAATGGCAGCTTTACAGGCAACATCAACGGCCTTCCAGGGGGGAACTACTCCGTTCAAGCACGTTATGCAGGCGATGCAATGTTCGCCTCCAGCATTTCTAATTCTCTGGAAATAAATATTTCTCCGGAAGAATCACTCATCAATGTTCAGCCGGTTATTCTCAGCCAGATCTTCAGCCAAGCCCCGCCGAATACCACTTCGATTGCCTATGGAGATGGGTTTTTTTTGCAGGTTGATGTGCAAGGGAAATCTGGGGTCGGTTCAGCTACGGGAGACCTCACAATTCAATTGGATGATCAACCCCCATTCGGCCCTTTCCCTGTCACTCAGCCTGGCACGGCTTTTATCGAGGTTGATGGTCTCAACATTGCCGGGTTCAATGATGCGGCCCATACCGGACTTTCCCGCTTGACCTCGACAGGAATACTGCCGGGCACCCACACGTTCAAGGTTTCTTATAGTGGCGATAATAGTTTCAAAGCAGGCAAGGCCGCGCCTTTGGTTGTGAACGTACGCAAAGATAGTAGCCAAGGTGTCATCTTTCCAGTACAAAGCGTCTTTACCGCAGGTATGCCTATTGATTTCATTCTAGAGCAGGTTCCTTTCTTTACCGCTCAAGGTTTCAAGGGGCTGGAACAACCCACAGGAACCGTACGGATTTACGACTGTGGGACTAGTGATACCGGCTGCCAAAACCCAGTTCCTATCACCGCACCAATCAAGTTGATGACTAGTTCATTGGAAACTGGAAGCGGCCAGTTAGTGGCGCAGGCAAATTATCGGGGCACACTTTCGGTTGGTACGCACGCTTTGCGGCTCGGGTATTCCGGTGATTCGAATTATATCTCGGAGGGCACGAATGGAGTATTTGTACATTCAACCCTTGTTACGGTAAATCCTCCCGGCGGAATCGAGCCTAGCATTCAATTGAGACAGCTAACGGGAACCATAACTGTTGGGGAGTCAGAAAGCTATATTGCCTCCGTGAAGCCACCGCATGCCGGTAGTCCGATGCCAACAGGAACCGTAAGTCTAAACGACCAATTCGGTAATAGTTTCGGGCCAGTTTCCTTGAGCGGCGGTAATGCGAGTTTCATCGTGCCGATGTTCTTCGCGGGACATGAGCTCATTTTTGTAAACTATTCAGGAGATGCGAACTACACCCCAGTCAACAGCGTCGTTCTAGCAACCACAATCGTTAAACCTGCGGAACCAACGATCACGTTGAATGCAGGATCCAGCGTCACTGCTGAAAATTCACGCAGCCTTCTCACCGCGACGGTCATCGGTGCGCCTTTAAATCCGAATATCAACAGTCCTTTCGCAGAGAACGGGCAAGTGGAGTTTTTTGATTCGGTCAATGGTCAGGCGCCTAGCGTACTGGGAAATGGCCCTGTATTCCTAACGATTGCCAATGGAGGCAGTCAGATCTCCATGCTTCCGGTCGTACTTCCGGCCGGTACGAACGTCATCACGGCTAAGTTCTTGGGGACACCGGAATGGACCCCGCGAACTTCGAACTCAGCGGTCGTTATTGTGAAAGCTCCGGCTCCAACATCAACTCCCGACTAATGGACGTGGAGAAAACAAAAAGCTAGAGCAGTGATTTGGACGAGGCTACCGATAAGCTTCGACGAGCGTTAGCCAATTCCTAGTGGTGGCAGAAATCTATCTTCTCGATTGTCAGGCGAGAACTTCGTACTCCGTCTGAACCAAGCCACTTTGATAATGCTTGGTCGCAACGTGACGCAAACGGATATCGTGTGGCAGCGTACCGAACAGGGGAATTCCTTCTCCAATCAGCACTGGCACGCGCGTGATAATCAGGTGCTGGATAAGCCCTGCCCGCAGAAACCGTTGAATCGTAATTCCCCCGTCGATGTAAGCATGCTGTACTCCACTAGCGGCAAGTTTCGAAACAATCTCCGCCGGAGTCCCGCTCATCTGCTCTGCGGTCCCTCCGCGCACCGCGGAAAGATCAAGGGGTCGGCTGCTCAGCACCACTACGCGTTTCTTACCATATGGCCATTCCGGAAAGGCCAGAACGGTTTCAAAGGTCTTGCGGCCTATCACCAGCGCATCAACGCTCGCTATGAACTCGTCATAGCCGTGCGGTTCTCCGCCGCCCGGCGGCAGAAAATCCAGGTCCCCGTTCGGCCGGGCAATAAACCCGTCAACGCTCACTCCAATAAAAACCGATGCCGCCATCCTAAGCTCCTTAACTATTTGGCACTATGAATCCGGGGGTTTTTCCCAAGTCTTTACTCGAAATCCATCACTTTTTGCCCGGAGATTTTATATTGCCCGTCTGCTGATTTTTGCAGGAGCCCGGTTTCCAATCGTCGAATCTTAACAGACATTCCCCGCAACGCCTCGATGGCCCTACAATGTTCCGTGCACGGATTTGCTTGAGTGCTTCGCGCGAAACCACGACAGTTCCGTTCTGAGGAGAAGCTCATGAAAACCAGCAGGATACTTCGTCTTTGTGTCGCCAACTTCGCCCTGCTCCTGCTATCCGCTTCTTTGCCCTGACGCCTTCTGCAGCAGCCGTTTTACCTATCAGCTCACACACCGCTCAAGTTGACGGAATAAAGTTGCATTTCCTCACCGCCCTTCCTTCCAGGCGTGGCCGGCTGGGAAAATGTGTATAACGATCCGAGCATCTGGCATTTTCGTTTCAAATGCCCACGCCGGAAGCGTACGCGGACACAAGCGCACCTACTTCGACTATTTCTGGAACGGCTGACAAAACACACTCCATCCCCGAAGCCGATAGCGTGGCCTACACCGCGGCGTACGCGCGTCCAGGACCAATGCACGCCGGCTGGGCCTATTTCGTTTCTTTCTAGCAGGCCGCCAAAGACTTCGCCCATCTTTCCAAAACTAAAACTGACCCTGCCGGTCCTGGCCATCGGCGGCGAAAAAGCCAATGGCGCTGTACTCGGCCAGCAAATGAAGATTGTAGCCACCGACGCAAATGAAATTGTTTTGAAAGACACTGGGCATTGGGTGCTAGAAGAACGCCCGAAGAAAGCACCGATGCGCTTCTTAAATTTTGTGACGCCTGAAGATTAGTCCACGGCCTCAGGGTATTTCACCTCGCGGAGCCACGCTGCGCAGATCACCCACACAACAATCATCATCAAAGTGCAGAGCACACTTCCCTCCGGCCCGACAGTACCGCCGGACAGCCACGCTGCACCCGCCGAACTCGAATTCAAAAGATGACCGGGCAGCACGTTGCCACTGTCGGCCACACCGTAAAAGTACGTTTCGCCCCAGTCGAACGCCATGTGAACCCCGATGGGCATCCACAGGTTGCCCGTTCTGCGCAACAAAAAGCACGCCAGCAATCCAAACAGCCCGGCATTGAAGAGTCCGATCCAATCCTCTCCCGAGTTTCCGTGGTGCCCGTAGCCAAAAATCGCCGCCGAAATAATCGCGGCAGGCCAGAAACCGATGCCGGCCGTGAGCGTGTATAAAGCGTATCCGCGGGCGCGGAATTCTTCACGTAGAGCGACAAGGATGAAAACCAGCGCGTAAACCACAGCCCATTTCCAGACGTCCATGCCATGCAGCGCAATCGTCCCGAAATGAAAAACACCAGCGAGATGCATCGCCACCAACAAACTCGTGATAGCCGCGAACCCGATCGCAACTCCCTGCCAGAATTGTGTGCGAAACGTCTGGCGCGACGGCAAGCCATAATCACCAATGGTTCTGTGTTCGATGCGCCCCATAATCCAACTGCCGAATAGGAAGATCAGGAAGTCCATCATTTCGTTCTCGAGGAACAGTGCGGTGGTGTCCACACCGGGGAGCAGCCGGCCAACCAGCAGATTGTTGGCCTTGATCAAGCCGCTAACAATGCCCAGAAAAATCAGCAGCCGCCATCCGGCGCGGAGTTCGCTAGGGCCATAGAAAATACGGCGGAAAATAGTGGAGTTTGAAGATTGAGTAGAGGCGATCATCCAGTTGTAAGTCTCCCTGCGGGTAAGGTACGGCTCCGATGGGACCTTTGTTCCAGGACGTGAAGTCCGGACTCGATCCGATCCGACCACACCCATGCTCCAAGAAGTCCATCAGGATGTCCGTGTCGCCGGTCGTCAAACAGTTGCTGGCCGCTTCTTGCCTGTTGTGCGCATGCGCGCCGATGCATATGCACTGGGAGATGCCAAGCTTACAACTGCGCCTATCTTGCTGTGCGTACTGTTTCGTCAATCGGACTGTCTGTTTGTGGATTTTCGTCCTTCTAAGTGGAGGCCATCCTGACCGAGTTTCTCCAGCTCACATTGGCTGCGGTAGTGCTTATTCTGTGCGCAACGCGCGAATTGGGTCCATTGTAGCTGCGCGGCGAGCCGGAACCACAGCCGCAAAGAAAGCGGCAAGTGCGAGTGCGCCGGTGGTGATCAGCAGCACACGTGGATCGTAGGGTTTCACGCCAAAAAGTTGACTAGCCATCATGCGGCCTGCGCCAATCGTGACCGGAATACCAATCGCCAGTGCGATCCCCATCTGCACCAGCGCTCCCTGCAGAACAAGTTTCAAAATATTAATCCGGTCGGCGCCTAGCGCCATGCGAATTCCGATTTCATTCGTGCGACGCTCCACGGAATATGCCGTCACTCCGTAAAGTCCTACCGACGCCAGCACCAGCGCCAATAATCCGAACATGGAAGTGAGTTTCGCGATCAACTTCTGCTGCGAGAAATTGTTGTCCACTTGCTCTCCAAAGGTCAGGAAGTCGATGACCGCGAGATCCGGATTCACTTCCGCAAGCGCATGCCGCGCCTGTGCTTCCAGGCCCGTCACCCTACCGAGTGTCCTCAGTTCCACGGCGTTCAGTTCATGCGAGCGATCCTCAAAAGCGATGAAACGCGGATTGTCGAACGTGACGCTCTGTGTGGACGACAGGAAAAACATCGGCGGGATTTTGCGGGTTGGCTCGCGATATTGAGTGTCTTCCGTTACGCCGACGATTTCGAAGTCCCCGGCATTCTTCTGGCTGATATAGCCGAAATGATGTCCCAGCGGGTTTTCGTCCTTGAAAAAATGTTTGGCGAATGTCTGATTCACAACCGCTACGCGCTGCGACGTAGATGAATCCTGCTCGCTGATGGAGCGCCCTTGCAGGATTTTGGTCCCCAGGGCTTCGAAGTAACCGGCACTGACGCGGAGCCACGAAGCGTTGTTCTGATTGGAATCAGGCGGTGGCGGCGCCTGCCCCTCGATGTAAACGGTCTCGCCCCAATTGTCGCCCTCCATCGGAGTGTACAGCGAAAAACTCACCTGCCCGATTCCGGGAATTGCTGCCAGCGAATCGTGTAACTGGCGAAATAGAGATTGCATCTGTGCCGGTTTGTATCCCGCCATTTGCGGATCGATGTGCAGGATATACCGGTTGTGTGTTTCAAATCCGAAATTTTGCCCCCGCATGTTAAGAAGACTCTGTGTCAACAATCCCGCTGCGGAAAGCAGTACCAACGAAAGTGCAGCTTGCGCAATCACCAGTGATTTCTGCGTCCAGCCGCCGCTTCGCCCGGTGGAACGCCCAGCGCCACGCAGCGCATCCGCAGGGGCAGCATTGGCTGTAATCCACGCCGGAGCCACCCCGAAGAGAATTCCCGTGATGACAGCCACCGCAAATGTGAACGCCAGTACGGGCAACGACGGCGAAGCGTGAATCGCGACGTACGTGTTTTGAAACGCGAGGTACAAAATTAGCCGGGTCGCTCCGAACGCGATAGCCACGCCCACCACGCCTCCAAGCAATGCCAGCACCACGCTCTCTGTGAGCACTTGCCGCACCTGGCGCCCGGCAGACGCACCTAGCGCCGCTCGTATGGAGGTCTGAAGTTTTCGCGTACTAGCTCGCACCAGCATCAAGTTCGCCACGTTCGCGCAGGCGATTGCCAACACCAGCGCGGAAATCCACATCAGTAGATTCAGGCTGGAATGGTATTCATCACGCAGCGCTTGAACACCGGCCCCTCCCGGCGAAAGCCGAAGTGTTTGCTTAGCCACTGCGTCGCGCTCTCCCGGCTGCAATTGCGCGACCGGACTCAGCAGCCACTGTTGCAACTCCACTTGCATGTGCGCGCCGATTTGTTTTGGGTCAGCGCTCGGCGCAATGCGGCCGATTACGTCGAGCCAATCTTGCTGCGGGAAGTTCACCAAGGCCATGGCGCCGTCGATAAGCGGCTCATCGGCAATTGGAATCCAAAACGCCGCAGGGTCTGTCAGGCGATCACCGAAGAAGGCGGGCGGCGCCACTCCCACCACGGTGAAAGGCTGGCCGTTCATTGTGAACGCCCCTCCCACCACCGACGGGTCGCCGCCGAATTTCTGCTGCCAGGCGCGATAGCTGATCACCGCGACCGGCGACGCGCCTTTGCGATCGTCGTCCGGCACCAGCATGCGCCCCGCATACGGGCCGATACCAAACATGGCAAAGTAATTTCCTGAGACGAACTCGCTCCTCATGGATTGAGCAGGCTGGTTGCTGCCGCCCCGGCGCACACCAATCAAGTCGTTTCCCGACTGAAATGCCGCCAGCTCCACGAAGCCAGGCGTGTTATCGCGGAAAGTTTTGTATTTGTCGTACGAAAAAAGCGACCAATTGTCCTGTAGGCCGCCATTGACGCAGCAATTCTCCACGTCGCCCACGCGGTACAGTTCGCTGGGTTTGCTCACAGGCAGGGAGTTCAACAAAACAGCATGCACCAGCGTAAAAATGGCAGTAGTCGCGCCAATTCCAAGCGCTAAAGTCAAAATTGCCGTTACCGTGAAGATTGGCGCCTTGGCGAATTGTCGTAGCGCGTAACGAATGTCTTTCACGATTTGCCCGCCTCTCGCCCCTTTGATTGTACGAATGCGCTGCCAGATTTGTTCAGTGGTTAAGCCCAGCCCACTAGAGTGGTTCAAGTACGCGGGAAATCTCCTGTTGACATCCCACATGTCTCTTGCGAAACTCCTGTTTATACGCCACAGGAGGCGCATGGCTGCCGACAAGTCCGATATTCTCCAGGGCACGCTCGATTTGATGGTGCTGAAAACTCTCGAAGCCATGGGCCCGCAGCATGGCTACGGCATCGCCCGCCGCATCGAACAAATCAGCGAAGAAGCCTTACAGATCAATCAGGGTACTATCTACGCTTCTCTCGTTCGCCTGACGCAGAAACGCTGGATCTCCGGCGCTTGGGGCACCTCGGACAAGAACCGGAAGGCAAAATTCTATTCCATCACCAAGTCGGGCCGTAAGCAGCTCAACGCCGAAGCAGAAAATTGGGCCCGAATTTCAACCGTGATTGGCCGCGTCCTGCGCCTCGCGGACCGCGGATAATTTGTGAACGCGCTCCCTCACTATTGTTACGTGCCCCGGCAGGAGAAAGAGGTTCGCCGATGTTAAATCGCGACGCCTTATCAAAGCTCGGCATTTATGTATATGGCCTGTCGTCAGCCACTGTCGGGGTAACATCGCAAATGGACTTATCCTAATGTTTGCCTGGATAGGCATGCTCGCCTCTCGCACTCGCACCTGGCTCTCGCCGCGTGGAGTCGATCAGGATTTTGCGAACGAGCTCGATTCCCATCTCGATATGCTCACCGACGAAAATATCCGCCGAGGCATGCCGCCGGAAGAAGCCAGACGCGCCGCCCGCATCAAACTAGGAGGCGTCACTCAACTCAAAGAAACCAACCGTGAACTCCGTGGTTTGCCATTTATCGAGACTTTTCTTCAGGACGCGCGCTACGCCTTCCGTATGTTGCGCAAAAATCCTGGCTTCACCGCCGTCGCCGTGCTCACTCTGGCTCTCGGCATCGGCGCAAATACCGCTATCTTCAGCGTCGTTTATGCCGTGCTCCTAAAGCCGCTGCCTTACACGAATCCCGACCAATTGGTCACCGCATTTCAGGCGAACACCAAGGAAGGAGTTCCGGAAACCGGCGTCTCGTATCCGAATTTCGAAGAGTGGCGGGCGCAGAATCATGTTTTTAGCGAGTTGGCGGGAATTACATTTCACCAACTCACACTCACGGGACGTGGCGAACCTTCCGTTGTGAACACCTCGGTAGTGACGCCGGAGCACTTTGCGCTTCTCGATGTGAAGCCACTACAGGGCCGCATTTTTTTTCCTGAGGACGGCAAGCAGGGTGCGCCACCTGTCGTCATCGTGAGCGAGAATCTATGGCGCGGGACTTTGGGAGCAGACCCAAAGATCCTTGGAAGCTCGATCATCCTGGACAAGCGTCCGTTCACCGTCGTTGGAATCATGCCCTCGGGCTTTCGCTCTCCTTTTATCAACCGTAAGCAGGAGGTCTGGATCCCGCTCGTTCAAGACCCTCTGTTTGGAAGCTGGATGGCTCGACGTGGAGGACATTGGCTGCCAGTCTTTGGGCGGCTGAAGCCCGGTGTTTCCGTAGCGCAGGCTCAGGCCGAAATGGATACGATCAGCGAAAGGTTGGCGGGTGAATTTCCGGCGGAGAACAAAGGCTGGACAGTCCGTCTCGTGCCGTTGCAGAAAGAAATTGTGGGAGATGTTAGAACCGCGCTGCTGGTTCTCCTCGGTGCTGTTGGCCTCGTGCTACTAATCGCTTGCGCTAATATTGCCAACTTGCTTCTCACGCGCGCCACCTCTCGCTCGAAAGAAATCGCTGTCCGCACGGCGCTCGGCGCCGGCCGCAGCCGCATCGTTCGTCAATTGCTTAGTGAAACCGCCGTGCTCGGTCTTCTCGGTGGAGTAGTAGGAATCGCTCTCGCTTATTGGGGCGTTCGAGCTCTCAGCTCGCTCCTGCCCGACAACTTGCCGCGAGTGAACGCGATCCGGGTGGACAATTTCGTTCTCATTTTCGCGCTCGCACTCTCCGCCATCGCCAGCGTTGCTTTTGGTTTGGTCCCCGCGCTTTTCGCATCCAAGGCGGACATCCAAGCAAGCCTTCGCGAAGGCAGTGGCCGTTCCGGCGAAAGCGGCAATCGTCGTCGGGCGCGCAGCTTTCTCGCTGCTGCGGAAATTGCCCTCGCGATGGTCTTATTGGTGGCTGCCGGCTTGCTCCTGCGCAGTTTTTCCAAGCTCACATCGGTCAGCCCCGGATTCGAACCCCAGCAAATTGTGAAAGCCGAGGTCTCGCTGCCACAATTTCAGTATTCCAAGCCGCAACAGTGGACCGCTTTTTCTGACCAATTGCTTGCCCGCATCCAGGCTCAACCCGGGTTGCAAGATTCCGCCATCGCCATCCCCGTTCCGATCGCCGACGGCTATATCAACCTCGGCTTCGAGATCGTCGGCGTTCCTCCGGCGTCCCAATCCGATTCGCGCCTCGCGAACTATGTCTCCGTCAGTCCCAACTATTTTCTTGTGATGGGAATTCCACTTTTGTCCGGCCGACTCTTCAACCAGCAGGATATCGCCTCCGCGCCGCGCGTCACGCTGATCAGCAAAGCACTGGCGCAGCGTTATTTTCCAAATCAAGATCCCATCGGCAAGCACCTAAACTTTGGCTTTCCTCCCAACGCCGACGTCTCGCGCGAAATCATCGGAATCGTCGGCGATGTGCGCGACACGTCGCTGGGTGACGCTCCCGGCCCCATGATGTACGTGCCTTTCGCCCAGGCGCCTTTTTGGGGAGCTAATTTAGTAGTGAAAAGCATTTTGAGCACGTCCGTTGTAGCCGCCGCCATCCGTCAGGAAGTCCAGAAAATCGATAAAGACTTGCCTGTAACCGATGTCGCGAAATTGCCCGACCTCCTCGAGGCTTCCGTCTCGCAGCAGCGCTTCCGTACTTTTTTGCTCGGACTTTTCGCCGCCATGGCACTGCTCCTCGCCGCCACCGGAATCTTCGGCGTGATTTCCTATTCCGTGTCGCGCAGAACGAACGAAATAGGCATTCGCGTCGCACTCGGCGCTTCGCGTTCCACGATTCTCCGCATGATCTTGCGTGAAACTCTTATCTTGGCTGTTGTCGGCCTCTCCGTCGGCCTACCATGCGCTCTCGCCGCCTCTCACCTGATCAGCCACATGCTCTTCGGCGTCTCCGCGAACGACCCCATCACTCTCGCAGCCGTCGCATTCACTCTCGCAGCCGTTGCCGCTCTCGCCGGTTTTGTCCCCGCCCGCCGCGCCATGCGGGTCGACCCCATGGTCGCCCTCCGCCACGAATAAAATGGCACTCTCACCTAACCCACGCTCATTTCACCTGTTCTCAGCGGGACGTTGAACCAAGAGTGCGACCTCGACACCGCGTTCAGAGCGCGAGAGTTCTTTTTCCTGAGACGACGGGTATAGTTCACGCGCATGTCCGCCACCGGTCCGGATCTGAGCGAGGAAGTAGCGATTTCCATATTGGTGGAAGACTAATGACGGAGCCGATGTTCCGCTGTTCGTGACGGTAGCCATCGTTGAAATCGTTAGCCGGGATTCTACGCTATTGCTGCGGAGCACGTGGAGCGACCCGTTCCCGGTTGGCATCGACTCAAGTCGGTAGCTTCCTGCCGGCATCGCCTTGTTTCCAACCTCGAATGCGAACGGGACGATTACTTCCAGTGGCCGCGACTGCGCCCGGCACACACCGCCCCCTATTGAGATCAAGACCGCGCCCGCCATTGCGATAATTTTCGTTTTCATGTAATCCTCCGTTTTCGTTTATTGTCAGTTCCTAGCTGCCCGGCCAAACTGGGCGTCATGAACTGCGCCCAATTTCCTCCCTTGCCGGAAAACCTTCAATGCACAGGGGATCAACTGTGGGTGAACTCGGCCTGAACCAACAAGCTGCGGAAGAGAAAGGGTTTAGCTCGCTGGAATGCGTGATGGTATATTCCCAGCACCCGAGGCGAATCGCGTGCCACCGCCCCCCGAGGAGCTCGCCACTCTGCGTTTGATACCTTTACGCTAGACCTGCGCGCGGGCGAGCTTTACAAAAGCGGCCACAAGATCAAGCTTCAGGAGCAACCCTTTCAGATACTGGCGATGTTGTTGGCTCAGCCCGGGCAGGTAGTCACACGGGAACAGCTTCGCGAACGGCTTTGGCCCGAGGACACATTCGTGGACTTCGACCACAGCCTCAACACGGCGGTGAAGAAGCTTCGCGTGGCCCTGAACGACGAAGTGGACAAGCCGCGCTTCATCGAAACTCTTCCCAAGCGTGGCTACCGTTTCGTGGGTCCTCCAGTGGAAGCGACCAAAGTTCCTGATTCGCCCTCCGTCAAGGAAATTGGCTCACCTGCGCAGGAGAACGGAACCGGATCCAAAGCCGAGACAACTGGGACTGTGCGGCCCGCGCCTCCTCGATGGAAAATTTCGGTGGCCATAGCGGTTGTCACCACTGCAATCGCGGCCGGAGCATACTTCTTCGCTCGCAGAACTCCCGCGCTAACTGAAAAAGACACCATCGTCATCTCGGATTTTTCGAACTCCACCGGGGATCCCGTGTTTGACGACGCCTTAAAGCAAGGTCTGGCGGTGCAACTGGCGCAGTCGCCGTTCCTCGCTATCTTGTCGGACGAAAAAGTTCACGACACTTTAAAGCTGATGGGTCGCGCATCGGACGCACGGCTTACGGCGGATATTGCGCGCGACCTCTGCCAGCGCGTCGGAAGCGCCGCTGTGATCAACGGCTCGATTGCAAAGATCGAGAGCGAATGCGTCGTCGGTTTGAATGCCGTGGATTGCCGGACCGGCGAAAACCTCGCGCGCGAACAAGTCACCTCCGAAGATAAGACACATGTTCTAGCCGCACTGGGAAAGGCGGCACGCGAATTGCGTGGGAAGCTAGGCGAATCTTTAAGCTCGATCCAGAAGTACAACACCCCAATTGAGCAGGCCACCACGCCTTCTCTGGAAGCCTTGAAAGCCGAAGGCCTGGCGGTCAAAACTTCCAAGGAAAAGAGCCTGGTCGAAGGCATCCCATTCTTCCAGCGGGCCATCGAACTCGATCCGAACTTCGCTCTGGCTTACGCTAGCCTCGGTTTCAACTATATAAGCCTGGGAGAGCCTGGTCAGGCAGCTGAAAATATTCTGAAGGCGTACGAACTGCGGGAGCACGTCAGCGAACCCGAGAAATTCTTTGTCACTGCACTGTACTATGTCGGTGTCACCGGCGAACTGGAAAAGGCCAATCAGACCTGTGAACTCTGGGCCCACGCTTATCCCCGAGACGAAATGCCTCACCAAGTTATCGCCTTGAACGACGAATATCTGGGACGTTATGAAAAGGCGATTTCCGAAAACCTTGACGCCATTCGTTTGAATCCGGATGTCGCGGTGACCTACTCGAATCTAATGGAAGTTTACACTCCGCTTAATCGCCTGGAGGAAGCCAAGGCGGCTTATCGCAAGGCGGTTGACCGCGGCCTCGATAAACGCTTTTCTGCATGCGGATTTGTACGTCGTCGCCTTTCTGGAAAACGATCCGGCAGAGATGCAGCGCCAGATTGGCTTGGCGACCAGCTTGCCCGGTGGCGAGGACTGGCTGCTCAGCCAGCAGTCCGATACCTGGGCCTATTCCGGACAACTCACTAAGGCGCGGGATTTCTCGGAGCACGCGGTGGAATCGGCCAAGAGGAACGAACTCGAGGAAGTCGCAGCCATCTGGCGGATGAACGCAGCCGTAAGAGAAGTTGAATTCGGAAATGCAGCGCAAGCCAAGGAAGCCGTCAAAGAAAGTCTCGGTCTGGCTAACACACTGGACACACAAGTGCTCGCGGCGTTGGTACTGGCGCGCGCTGGAGCTGCCGCGCAGGCGCAAGTCCTGGCCGACAGTCTCGAAAAGCGTTTCCCGCAGAGCACTGAGCTTAATAGCTACTGGCTGCCCTCGATTCGCGCAGCCATCCAACTGGATCGAGGCAAACCCGCCGAAGCCATCAAAACTCTCGAGCCCGCAACACCATATGATCTAGCGTATCCGCGTCCTCAACTGGAAGGTGGGTCGCTCATGTACCCGGCATATTTGCGCGGTCAAGCTTACCTGCTCTTGCGTCATGGGAATGAAGCTGCCGTGGAATTCCAGAAATTCATCGATCGACGCGCCGTGGTGGTGAATTGTCCATTGGGAGCTCTCGCTCATCTTTGGCTCGGCCGTGCCCATGCTCTAGCAGCCGACCCGGTCGCGGCGCGCAAGTCTTATCAGGAATTCCTAACCTCGTGGAAAGATGCCGACCCCGACGTTCCCATCCTCATCGCCGCTAAGTCCGAATCCGCAAAGCTTCCTTAAGCAAAACGGCCACCGCCTCGCACCTTGTATTCGGATTGCTAACTTCCTATCATTGTCGTGATGAAAATTTGGTTTAGGATCGGCGATGAACAAGGCGACCGGCAACGGAGGGAGAATCACTCGTTCGCCGGGGCGAAAGCGCGCCTGTTACTAGGGCGGCTCGCTGGCCCACTGCCGGCTCCCGCACCAGAAAAAGTCCCTGAAAATGGGCGGCTTTTTCAAAGTGGTCATACCACTTTTAACCGGTTCTGGGTCAGAAATAGAAGTTATAGAAAACAAAGTATTAGAACCGGTCTAACCGGTTCTAGAATCGCATGGTTGGAAAATGAGTGAATTGTGAAATATCGGCCACTCGGGCGAACGGGTTTTCAAGTCAGCGACATGGCCATCGGCCTCTGGGGCATGGGCGATTGGACTGGCTCGGACGACCAGGAATCCCTGAATTCATTGCAACTGGCTGTGGACCTCAGCTGCAATTTCTTCGACACCGCCTGGGCCTACGGCAACGGAAAAAGCGACGGCCTGCTCGGCGAAATTCTCACGCGCAACAAATTTCGTAATGCGAAAAATATGCCGCTTTATATCGCGTCCAAAATTCCTCCCATGAACGACATCTGGCCCGCCACATCGGAATTTAAATATAGCGACGTTTTTCCCGCCAAGCATGTTTTTAAATATGCAAAAAAAATCCGCGAAAAACTTCGCGAAGATTCAATCGACGTGCTGCAATTCCACGTTTGGGACGATAGCTGGGCGGGCGAGCCTGAATTTCGCGAAACGGTCGAGAAGCTCAAAGCCGACAAATGGATTCACTCCTTCGGTCTCAGCCTCAACCGCTGGCAACCCGAGAATGGCATCGAAGCCCTGCGCACCGGCTTAGTGGACGCCGTGCAAGTGATCTACAACATTTTCGATCAAGCGCCGGAAGACAAATTATTCCCGGTGTGCCGCGAATTAAATGTCGGCGTGATCGCCCGCGTCCCGCTCGATGAGGGCAGCCTGGGCGGAAAAATGACTCGCGAAACGAAATTCCCAGAGCACGACTGGCGCGCGCGATATTTTGGCCCCGAGAATCTGCCCGAGACCATAGATCGCGTGGACGAACTAAATAAGATGGTGCCTCCGGGAATGACTCTGCCGGAAACGGCCTTGCGATTCATTCTGTCGAGTCCCACCGTCAGCACCACGATAGTCGGCATGCGCAAGCCCGAGCACGTGATACAAAATATGGGGCTCAGCGACGCGGGCCCCCTCGACGCCGCCCTCCTCAAAAAATTGAAGGCCCACCGCTGGGATCGCATCTGGCAACCTTGGGCGGACTAGAATGACTGACCACCGAGTCGTATATCTGCTAATGGAGCGCCTCACAACGCGCAAACCGCAAGGCGTTGTCATCCCGAACCGCGCCTTTCGCGGACGTTTTGAGGGATCTGCCGCTGATCTCACGGCGTGCGGGATTCGCTACGGTGCGGCCCGAAGCAAGGGGAATGTGCTCACGGTATGGCATAATCATAAACGGGGTTTGGGCGGCAAAAACGAGGCGCAACCGCTCCTAGCGGCTCAAAGACAGTGACAGCATCACGCAAAGCAATTCGACGAAAACTTCTTGCCGCGCATCGCAAGGTCCGCGAGATCCGCATGATCGTAAAAGGCCTCGCGTCGAAGCGCCATCCTCTGCTCGCGCACATCATCCCCACTCGTCGCTGCAATCTTGCCTGCACCTACTGCAACGAATTCGACGACGTTTCGAATCCCGTGCCGACCGAAGAGATGTTCCAGCGCATCGACCGCCTCGGGGCCATGGGAACCGCCATCGTCACCATTAGCGGCGGCGAGCCTCTACTGCATCCAGACCTCGACGCTATCATCGCGCGCATCCGAAAGAACGGCATGATGGCCGGGTTGATCACCAATGGCTATTTGCTTGTGGCCGACCGCATCGAGCGCTTAAATCGCGCTGGACTGGAATATTTGCAAATCAGTATCGACAACGTGATGCCTGACGACGTGTCGAAAAAAAGCCTGAAAGTCTTGGACCAGAAGCTCGCGCTGCTGGCGGAGCACGCCGATTTCCACGTCAACATTAATTCAGTTCTCGGCAGCGGCGTGCGCAATCCTGAAGACGCGCTGGCGGTCGCGCATCGCGCCATCGAGTTAGGGTTCACCTCCACGGTGGGAATTTTGCACGATCACAACGGCCAGCTGGAACCGCTGGGAACTCGCGAACAGGAGATTTTCGAGGAAATTATTTCGCTCGAAAAACAATCCTTCACGCGCATTAATCAATTTCAGCACAATATCGCGCGCGGAAAAGAAAACGACTGGCGCTGCCGCGCTGGCTCGCGCTACCTGTACATTTGCGAAGATGGCTTGGTCCATTATTGCTCCCAGCAGCGCGGCTATCCGGGCATTCCATTGATGCAATATACCGACGAGCAGCGCCAGCGCGAATTTTTTACTAAAAAAGCGTGTGCCCCGCGCTGTACCGTATCCTGTGTCCACCAGGTTGCCGCCATCGACGCCTGGCGTTCGCCTCAGACTTTCGACTCCGGGGCCTCCGCAAATACCGCAGCGGAGCCGTTGGTGCAACTCACCACAAGTTCCAGCCGCGAATAGAATTTGGTTCCGCTTTGATCTTTCCTTCTGGTTTCGTCCTCGTACACGAGCTAAAGATACTTATTGCAAAGGGATAGTCGCGGGAGTAGAAATCGGGCGTTGTCGTTGCTCTGCGGGGATCAGCGCGAATCCGGTTCACGAGCACCAGTGGCCTCGGGCCATGCAGCAGAGAAAAACTCGGAGGTGTGCGATGCCACGGCATAACTTTGTGTGCTTCACCTTGCTGATAGCAGTGCTGGTCCTCGTGATGGCGGGAGCGAGCTGGGCGCAGGTGAACACCGTTAACCTGTCGGGTACGGTAATGGACCCGCAGGGCCTCGCCGTGAAGGGCGCCAAGATCACTATCAATAACCCCGGTACGGGACTGGAACGCCAGGTGACAAGCGACGCTAACGGCCACTACGAGATCGTCGGATTGCCGCCCGGAACTTACACCTTGACGGTGGGAACCGCGGGCTTTGCGACACTGACCAACACCTCCTTTAAGCTGACGCTGGGTACCACGCCGGAATACAACCCCCAATTGCAACTGCAAAGCCAAGGCGCAACCGTTAACGTGACAGCGGAGCCTGATCTGGTGGAAACGGAGAAGACAGATATCTCCACAACCGTGAATCAACTTCAAATCAACAACCTACCAATCAACGGCCGTAGCTACATCAATTTTACTCTTCTCGATTCGCAAACCAGCCGCGATAGCGCGCCTTCAATCGGCGCTGCACCAACGAGCGGTTTAAACTTTGGCGGCCAGCGCGCGCGTTCGAATGAGGTCTCTGTAGACGGTGCGGACGCCGTGGATAATTCCGTGAATGGTGTGCGCGCCACCGTTTCGCAGGAGGCGGTGCAGGAATTCCAAGTGATCACAAATAACTATATGCCGGAATATGGGCGCGCGACTGGTGGCGTGGTCAATATCGTGACGCGCTCTGGATCTAATGAAGTTCATGGCGACGTTTTCGGGTTTCTCCGCGACAGCGCTATTCAGGCTCGTAATCCTTTCTCCGTAAAGGTTGATCCCACGACAGGCGAGGCGGTTCCGGTAAAGCAGTCATATACGCGAGTTCAGGCGGGCGCTACTATCGGCGGGCCAATCCAGAAGGACAAGACGTTCTACTTTTTCAGTTACGAAATATCTCGCAGGCAAGAAACGGGCTTTACCGATATCGGCTCCGGGCTGCCGGGAACCGGCTCCTTTGGGCTCGTTCCTGCCACAACCCCCGTTGTCCCGGGCGTAACCCTTCTGCTCACTCCACAGCAGCAGGCCTTTGTGAACAATCCAGCAGTGCTGAGCTCTCCCGGCGGCATCGCCCTGGCACAGAACATTTTCGCCCTCGGGGGATCCGGCTCAAGCGTGGGACTTACTGGAATTGATCCGGGGCTTGTTGCCTTCAGTGAAGGAGTTTCTGCGGCACCCGGGCCGCGCTTTCCCATCCCGATTGATTGCGGCCTACTCGCGCCAGGAACGGCTTGCAGCAATTCCAACTTGGTAAGCTTGCCGACCTCGTTTGTTCCGCTCGGCACCTTGATCGGTAACTATCCCATAACCGAGGGTACCAGCCTTTACTCGCTTAGGCTCGACCATATGTGGAATGCGAGGAACAGTTCTTTCATCCGCGCCAATGTGTCGCCTTCATCGATAACCGGAATTCAGGTAAACGCGCAGAATCAAAATTTTGGCGAAAACGCTGGCTCGCGTACCTCCACTCAGCGAACCCGCGATCTCGCAATTGTCGGCCAGCACACTACCGCGATTAGCGATTCGCTGTTCAACGAGTTTCGATACCAATTTGCCCGCCGAGGTTTGCATTACGGCTTTTCAGATCTTCCGGGTGGCAGCGATGTAGGAGTTAATATGCTCGGGACAGCCTTCTTTGGCCGTGAGCCTTTCTCTACTGTGGACCGAATCGAGCGCCGGAATCAGTGGACGGACAATATGACGTGGGTGAAGGGAAGGCACAAGTTGAAATGGGGCGCCGACGTGAACCTTATCCAGGTGCGATCGAACACAAACCAGATTTTTCAGCTAGATTACGGCGGCCGGTTTGATTTCAGCGGCCTTTCTCCAAGCACTTTTTCGCTTTGCCCTACCCCAGCATGCACGTTCGCCGGCACGGCGATTCCGGGCTTTTCTGCACCGCAGGCGTACGGTCTGGGGTTTCCTGGCGACTTCCTCCAGGGCATCGGCAGTTCTGGCATACCGTTCGACAACAAAACGCTCGGCGTATTCATCCAGGATACCTGGAGGATCACTCCCCGCTTTACCCTGAATTACGGCGTGAGATACGACATCGAATGGACGCCGAGATTTGCGCCAAGCGGGGCGTTCAACCCGGCCGCCGAACAGGCACTGGGAGTTATCGAAGGAATTCCCGTGGACAAGAACAATATTCAGCCGCGCATTGGATTTGCTTGGGATCCGACCGGAAGCGGCAAGACGGTGATCCGCGGTGCCTATGGCATTTTCTACGACCACCCGCTGCTGGCAGTCGCCTTCGATTCCATCACGGCGGATGGAGCGCTTTCGTCGCAACTCATATTTGCGCCCGGAGCTCCAACTGCCGTTCCGGTCGCAGCGAATCCCGGAGCCTTGAATGCATCCTCCATCTTTCAGGGCGTCCTCAACACGACAGGCATCCCGAATGTGGGTTACCTACCACAGCAGCAACGATTTAATGCTTTATTGCCCAATTCTCTGTTCATCAATCAGAACTTCCTCACCGATGGAGTTCCTCTCACGATTCTGCCGTTCACGTTTCCGGTGGCGAGGAATTTCCAGTACGCCTCCTCGCAGCAGGCCAACCTCGTAGTAGAACGCGAACTGTCGAAAGATTTCAAGATCAGCCTGGCATACACCTACAATCACGGCACGCATCTGAACCGCGCGCGAAATATCAACGCAACCAGCGATTCCCTGCTCGTTAGCAATGACATTCTCGCAATCGAGTCCGGGGTGGCGCCAGGAGGCACGAATCCACTCTTGGTCCAAGTTCCCATCCCGACGTCCGCTAATCCTTGTATTGCCACCGCGGGCGGCGGAAGCATTCTAGTAGGCTCGAATTCAGTTCCGTTCCTTGCGCCGGGGATTGTCGGTCAGCCCTTCGCAATCGGCGACACAACGTGTTCACCGGCCGGCGCTCTCCCGGGCTTTGTGGGCACTCCCGCTGTATTCAATTATTTCCGGCCATCCGGACCGAACCCCTCATTCGCAGGGCTGGTGGGCGGGTATCCGACTCTTGTGGGCATCGCTGGTGGCGCGGGCTTTCCCACCGGCCCTACTCGTGGCGGAGTGCCGATTCCAGTGCCCTGGAGCGACGTAGTGCAGCAGGAATCAACCGGCAATTCGATTTATCACGGTTTCACTGTGACGGTCACGAAGCGCTTCTCAAATCACTTTCAACTTCTCTCAAGTTGGACTTACTCACACGCAATTGACGATTCCACGGACCTTCAGAGCCTGCTTGAACCTCAGGACAATCACTTCCCGAACCTCGAGCGAGGCAATTCAACTTTTGATGAGCGGCACCGCTGGATCACCAGCGCCGTCTTCCAGAGTCCCTACAGCCGCAACGCCGATGGATTCTGGCACAAGTTTCTCGCCGATTTCACTGTGGCACCGATTATCGAGGTTTCATCGGGCAAGCCGTATACCGTCCTGACCGGCTCCGACATCAACCTCGATTTCTCGTCTTCGACTGATCGTCCGTCGGTAGCGCCTCCCGGCACAGCGGGTTCCACGAGCTCTCCCTTCATTAAAGGAGTGGCATTCATTCCGCCAACTGTTTGTCCAGGAGTGCCCAGCACGCCTTTGATTCCGACACCGCCGGTTGGCTGTACCGGCGATCTCGGAAGGAATACGTTCTATCGTCCGGGGTATTTCAATGTTGACTTGCGGATCGCGCACAAGTTCTATATCAGCGAACGATTCAATCTCGATGTGATAGCGGACGGCTTCAATATGCTGAACCGGTTCAATGTTGCGGACGTCAACCTGTTGTGCGACCCCACCTCGGGTTCCGGCTCGTGCAATGCTGGCCAACCCAGTGCCGCTTTGGATCCGAGGACGTTTCAGTTCGCGTTGAAGGTGAATTTCTAGAAGGTGGTGAAAACCTCCGTTCCGAATTGCGCCGGGGACAGACGAACTGAGGTGCCCATCGTTCTTCATTCCTTCGCCGATAACGGCTTCGATTCTGGCCGCTTCGCAATTCAGTCGGCGGGCACAGAATCCCGTGCCCTTGCCGTTTCACTCGGTGGGCTTCCTTCGGTTGAATCGCCTTCTCTCCGCGCAGCGTTCGCGTTACAGTGAACCTAAGGACTTTGCACCAGCGTTGTCACTAATGTAGGGAGGGATTTCATCTATGAGTCCGGTTGCATGGCTTGCGTTTGGCGCGGCGGCGATTGTGACGATTTCAGCCATTGCGATGGTAGTGCGAATAGCGGGCCGGCGTTCAAATGAAGAGCTCTCGGCGGTGCGCCAGGAAATGCAGAACTCACTGGCGATGCAGGGGCAGTCGGTTGCGGCGCAGATCAATCATCTGACGCAGGCAGTGACGACGCAGCTCGGCCAAGTCCGGCAGGAACTGCAATCCGGCGTAGCCTCTTCGGGGAAACTTGCGAGTGATGCGCAGGTCGCCATGGCGCAGCAGCTGCAAGCTTCGAGCGAGACGATCCGAAAAATGAGCGCGCAGCTCGGCGAAGTGCAGCAGGCAGGACGCGAAATGTCGCAGGCGACGCAGACGCTACAGTCCATTCTAGGCGGCGCCAAGACGCGCGGCACGCTGGGCGAAGTGGCGCTGGAGAGGTTGCTGGAAGATGCGTTGCCGCACAGCGCCTACAGCACGCAGTACCAGTTCGCTTCGACCGGAGCGATCGTAGATGCCATCGTCCGCAGCGGCGAGCGCTTGCTTTCGGTGGACTCAAAATTTCCGCTGGAGGCTTACCGCCGGCTGGTGGAAACGGGCGACGAGGCCCGGAGGGAATTCTGCGCGGCCGTCCGGAAGCATGCCGACTGCATCGCGGAGAAATATATTCTCCCGGATGAGCACACTTTTGATTACGCGCTGATGTTTGTCCCTTCCGAAGGCGTTTATTACGAGGTTTTGCTCACCGAAGACTCGAAATACGGAATGCTTGACGAATACTGTCGCAGCAAGCGTGTTTTCCCGGTCTCGCCCAATACGTTTTATGCGTGCCTGAGTGCGTTTGCGATTAGTCTGCAAGGGCAGAAGATCGAAGAGCGCACGCGGCATATTCTTGCGGGCATGGCCGGGCTCAAGAAGCAGTTCGAGAGCTTCACCGATGTGTACGACAAATTGGGGACGCATCTTCGCCACGCGCAACAAAACTACGATGAGGCGCGCGTAAAGTTAGACCGCGCGGGCAATTCGCTGGAACAGTTGGATCAGGGAGCGTTTTCCGAAGCGGAAGCGGATCAAAAATCACTTTTAGCTTCGGAAGAAAAAGCGCTCCAAACCGCAGGAAGCGAGCAGGCCCGCTTCCTTCTTTAGCAACGCCATGTGAGATAGCCGGCGTCCGCGTTACACAACTTCACACTATTCCAAAGCTGCGTATGCTGATTCAAGCAAAGTGCGAAAATCACCCGCGATGGTGTAGGAAAGAATCTTCTTCAATTCCGCCGATATCTTTCGCCTGTCGCGCGAATTACGCGCCAGTTGCTTGGCAAGATTTTGAATTTGACGCTGTAGTTCTAAGGGCGCCAGCGGCTGCGCTGCTTCCAGGTAGCGGCGAGCGGTTTGCGGATCCGGATCCTGCAAAATCCGCGCTCGAAAGGAAAAATCCCCGGTGCTAAGGGTTTGAATTTCGATTGTGGCTACGTTTTGCGCGCCGCCGGAGGTGAGCAATTCCTGCGTGTCGCCACGAAGGAAGCGGAGGACGCCGGGAGTTTTGTTTTCAGCGAGAATACGGAGCGGATGATCCGAAGCCTGGACGTGAAGAACGAGACTGCTTTTTTTCTCAGGGAGCAATGGCGGCACCGGCGGATCAAAGTGCAACGCAACCAGCGTGGTAGTCGCGGTGTACTGCTTGTCGCGCCCAGTCTCGATAGAAATATCGGCAGGGCCGGGCGCAGCGCGAGGACCAGCGAGAATTACAAGGCACGCAGGGGAAGCAGCTAAGACGAGAGCGGGATCGTCATTCAATCGTACGTGGTCGGCTTCCGCTTCGCCGTGGAACGGGCCACCACAAATTTGAAAAGCATCCAGCCGCGACACAACAGGTTCAAGCGAAATTGCACTTGGGGCGGAATTTGGCGCGGGAGGGGGATCGATCAGCGCGGCAGCAGCAGCGCCGGAAGCTTTCGCAATTAAAACGGCCGCGTCGGTGGGCGCTAGAAATGCAGCCCTTCCGGTCTTGTCCGTCTTGACGCGCACGTCAGTGCCGGAATGAGAACCCAGATCGACGACAATTCCTTCGGCGAGGCGGCCGTCAACGCCGAGAACAGCCAGCGTGGCGGGCCGCCCGGCGACGAGTCTAGGCGGAAGTACAATCGTGACAACCCAAGTTTTGGACGAAGTGTCTTGAGGAAGAAAGCTCGTACTAGCGGCAAAGAGCAGGGTAACCGGAGCGAGAGCGGCAAGCAGGAAAAGAAGGCGTCGGATGAAACGTGCCGGGTATGGAGCAAGAATGGCGCGCGTTTTGCCCATCATTCGGCTGCGGCGTGCATGACTCGATCGTAGACTTTTTCTTCGCTGAACAAGCTGAACAGATCCGGATCGAGTTCGCCTGCACGAACGCAATCTTCAAGAATGGACATTGCGCGGTCGATCGGAACGGCGCGCTTGTACGGGCGGTCGGATGCGGTGAGAGCGTCGAAGATATCGCAGATAGTCATCATTTTTGCGGGCAAAGGAATCTGATCTCCGCTTAATTTGTAAGGATAGCCGGTACCGTTGAGTTTCTCATGATGCGCGCGCGCGATTTCCGGAATTTTCTTCAACTCTTTGGTCCAGGGAATTTGAGTTAAGAAGTTAAAAGTGTGAATCACATGCGATTCGATTTGCAAACGCTCGGCGGCGTCGAGGCTGCCTTTGGGTATGGAAAGCAGGCGGACTTCGTCCGGGTTCAAATAGGGGCGCTCGATGCCGCGAGCATCGATGAAAGATTGCTGGGCGATCTCGCGTAGCCTGCGGGATTTATGTTCTTCGAGCACGCTGGGTTCGTTGGCATCGACGATGAGCTGCAGGAATTCTTCGATGCGTCTAAGGCGCTGGTCAAAATCCTCGGTCAATCTGGCGATTTCGGAAAGAGCAGTGCCACGATCGCGCTCTAGGAACGCCTGCAGCTTGCGCCGCACGGTGCTCGCTTCCGTTTCTTTGCGAATGTAGTCAAAGCGCTGGCGCAGGAGTTCGAGTTGCAAAGGATATAATTTTTTGGCTTTGACCAGAACTTCCTCGCGCACGCCAACTTTGCCGAAGTCGTGAAGCAGAGCGGCGTAGCGGATTTCCTTTAATTGTCCGGCGTCGAAAAAGACGTTGGCGTAGGGACCGGCGGACGTCGCATTGACCACTTCAGCCAAGCGTTGGGTGTAAGCGGCCACGCGTAGGGAATGGCCGGAAGTTGTGGGGTCGCGTTGCTCAATCGCGGTTACGGCGGCGCTCACGAAACCTTCGAACAGCGCTTCGATTTCGTTGTACAACTTGCGATTTTCGTAAGCCACGGCGGCTTGGGACGCGAGCGAAACAGCGAGGCGCACCGAGCGCTCAGGAAAAGGGTGAACCTGCTGC